>ENA-UZXB01006300-UZXB01006300.1-metagenome-genome-assembly--contig:-Day-2-1m-contig-6300_pt1 | contig 11705 bp, 9 predicted proteins | sample MGYA00260339_ERZ794899 | MGnify/ENA metagenome assembly ERZ794899 | reverse complement strand
TAATTTTATAGTTTTTTACATTATCCTGTATCAATCCTAAGTTTTCACCGATGCTTTGTAAACGATCTTCAATGAAATCTTTGGTTTTTTCAGAAACAATGTTTTTATCTTTAATTGCATCTATGTTGTATTGTTTAACCAATTCATTTAAAATATCTTCTGCCTTTGATTTTATAGCATCCGTTAAAGTTAAGTTTAATACACTCGAGTTTTTATCTACAGCACTCACATTGATGCGTTTTCTATAACTATCGATCACTTTATTACGACCACTCATCGTCACCAAAACAGTTTTACTGCGCATCTCCTCCGTAAATGGTTGAGATAAACGTACTTTAAAAGTACCTTTTTGGGAATTAATAACAGTATTAAACATCGCCATTGAGGTATCGTTTCCTTCTAAACTTTTAAATTCAAAATTATTTTTGTCAATAATAGAAATAACGAATGTAGTATCTTTTTCTATAAATTTTGGTTCTTCTTTTATAAATTCTATTGCTACTGGCGAATTTTTATAAGCTTCCGTACTCTTAATTCTTCCCTCTACAAAATAAGAAAGCGTTAAACCCAAAGAATCTACTGCATTCCCAATAATTTTTCGAGATTTTAGGATATAAATCTCATTATCAGTATTGTTTGCAGAACTACCACCAATAATTCCTAAATCTTCAAAGGCTGCCAACTCTGAAGAAATACCAGACTTGTTATTGTCTTTGATCATAATAGCACCAGATACACTGTATTGCGGTGTTGCATATCTTAAATAGGTATATGCTAATGAAAGACACACCAGCGCACCGAAAACAAACCATCGCCAATGTATCAGGTATTTACCTAATTCCGCTTTTATGTCAATATTCTCTGTATTTTCTATCCCTTGATTTTGAGTGAAATTTTCTTTTTGTTCTTGCATTTTTATCTTGTTAAAAGAGATACGATGGTAATAATTAAACCTGTTAAAGAAATGAACAAGGTAGTATTCGAATTTGAGGAAGCCGACTGCACGCTTGCGTAATTCGGTTCTACATACACCACATCATTTTGTTGTAAATAATATACCGGTGAGGTCAATAGTTTGTTCGATCTTAAATCTACTCGATACTGCATTTTCTCACCCGCATCTTCCCGTATAATCAACACGTTATTTCGTTGGCCAGAAATTTTAACATCCCCTGCCAATGCCAAAGCGTCTAAAATGGTAATTCGTTCGTTTGGGATATTATAACTGCCTGGTCTGTTCACATCTCCCAACACCGAGATTTTGTAATTGGCAATTCTAATGTTCACGTTCGGATCTTTAATATAATCTGGAGAAAGCTCACTCTTTAGCAGATTAATAGTCTCATCACGCGTCAAACCTCCCACTTTAATTTTTCCTAAAACAGGAAAGTCAATTTCTCCTTTGGTATCTACTAAATAGTTTTGCTGCTGGCCTTGCCCAACTGCCCTGTTTGAAGCTGTAGCGAAGTTGATTGTTGTTAAGTTAAAAGGACGCACTGCTTCTATATCCAACGCAGTAATGGTAATCTGCAATAAATCGTCCGGTTTAATCATAGTTTTAAAACTATTAGAAACCTGCTCTTGATCGATGGAATCGTTTTGAAAGTAGACAATATCTTTTTTTGAAACACAGGAAGATAAGTAGCAACCTAAGAAGAACAATAACAAAAACTTGTTACTTGCAGTGTATCTTAACTTTAACATATTTTTTCTTTATTTTTTTTGCGAAGATAGTTATAAAATATAATGATCAACTAACTTTATCTAATTTTTCGAATTTTGAATTTTGAGATACATATTCCGGCACTAAGTTTTTCATAAAACATACTAAATCCGCCACATCCAAGTCATTAAAATCCGTGGTCAATGTCTCAATTTTTGCTTTTACCGCAGCCGCATCTAATTCATGCGTTTTAGCAATCATTATCTTTTCATGATAGGTTTTTGTTGTATTTTCGCCGTCTGCCAAAAGCTCTTCAAACAACTTTTCCCCTGGCCTTAAGCCTGTTATTTTAATATCAATGTCTTCAGGATAATTTAGGCCGGATAAGTAAATCATTTTTTTTGCGATATCGTAGATCTTCACTGATTTCCCCATATCAAAAATATAAATTTCACCACCCTTCCCCATTGTTCCGGCCTCTAGAACTAGGCTACAGGCTTCTGGTATCGTCATAAAGTACCTGGTAATCTTTTTGTGCGTTAAGGTTAAAGGTCCGCCATTCGCTATCTGTTTTTTAAACAACGGAATAACAGAACCATTAGATCCCAATACATTTCCAAATCTCGTAATTGTAAATTTTGTTTTCGTTTGTTGATTGCTGGCACAGCTTATATACAACTCTGCAATGCGTTTAGAAGCCCCCATCACATTTGTTGGGTTTACGGCTTTGTCTGTAGACACCATTACAAAACGCTCTACACCATTTTCAACAGATAAATCGACTAGATTTTTTGTTCCTACTACATTTGCCTTAATGGCTTCGTGTGGCCATTGCTCCATTAAAGGCACATGTTTATAGGCTGCCGCATGAAAAACCCTTGCTGGTTTGTATTTCTTAAAAATAATCTCCATTTTATTTCGATCCCTCACATCAGATACAATCGCTATAAAATTTGTAATACCATTTTGCATCAATTCTTGCTGTAAGTCATATAACGGCGATTCTGATTGATCTATTAAAACAATCATTTTACAGCTGTAGGAGGTCAACTGCCTCGAAATTTCACTACCTATAGAGCCTGCCGCACCAGAAACCAACACCACCTTGTCATTTACTTCCCTTTTCACAATAGGATTGTCAATAACAATGGGGGCCCTATCTAGTAAATCCTCAATATTAACCTCTTTAATTTGATTTGCCTTTAAATCACCTTCTATCCATTTCGTTAAAGCAGGTACAATCTTCACCTTTAGGTCTAAGGCTATCAATGTATCTGTAATTTCTAAAAGTTTGGTCGGTTTTATCCTTTGAATTGAAATAATTACTTCAGTAATATTATTTTTATCTACAAATTCTTTATTGATTTTAGAAAGTTCATAAATCTTAATTCCGTCAATTTTTTTATTTACTTTGGTTATATCATCATCAATAAATCCACAGATTTCATACTGTATCTCACGCTCCCGATTTAAAGCATTGTAGGCAATAATCCCTGAGTCTCCCGCGCCATAGATTAATGCATTTGTAACTGCTTTTAATTCTGTTGAAATAATTTCATAAAAAGCTTTAAAAATATATCTACTAACGATTAAAAGAAAGACAGATACTAAATAATGAATCACAATAATAGACTTCGGAATGTATAAATTTTCAAACACGCCCAACAAGTTATTGCCAATCGTAAAAAGCGTAATAGCAATACTAAAAATTGTAACAGCTGCAAAGACATTAAACACATCTCTTGAGCCCGTATGCCTTATCACTCCTTTATAAGAACCAGTAATTAGAAAACTAATGGCCGCAGCTAAAATTACCAGAACGATTTGAGAAAGTACAACAGATGTATTAAAATCATAACGAATGTCGAAACGAATGACATAAGTAAGCATAAAAGCAATACAAACCAATAAAATATCAATGCTAAATACAAGCCACCTTGAGGCGTAATTATTTAGGGATCTTAAAAACAAAGTTTTTATCATTTTAATTTCATGAATTTTAAACCAAATTTACAAAATTTTATTCATAGAAGTTACAATTCGCTCTAAATCATTTGCTGATAAATTAGAGCCTGAAGGCAAGCACAAGCCATCTCTAAATAAATCCTCAGAAACCGTTGCACCATAATATGCACAATCTTTAAAAACCGGTTGTAAATGCATAGGTTTCCATAATGGTCTTGATTCTATATTATCTTTTTCTAGGGAGCGTCTTAAATCCTCTCTCGTAAACCCTGTTTTAGATGCATCTATAAGAATTGCACTTAACCAATGATTTGAAAAATAGTGTTTTGAAGGCTCTGCTAAAACGGTAACCCCCTCTATGTGTTGAAATAATTTTTGATAAAAATGATGGTTATTTCTTCTTGCATGAATACGTTTATCTAAAACTTCCATTTGCCCACGACCAATACCCCCTAGAATATTGCTCATTCTGTAATTGTATCCAATTTTTGAATGCTGGTAATGTGCTGCATTTTCTCGGGCCTGTGTTGCTAAAAAGATAGCTTTTTGTTTGTCTTCTTTATTTTTACAAACAAGTGCTCCACCGCCTGAAGTCGTTATTATTTTATTTCCATTAAAGGATATTACGCCAAAGTCGCCAAACGTACCACACTTCTTACCTTTATAGGAAGAGCCCAATGCCTCTGCAGCATCCTCAATCAGGGGAATCGCGTGCTTTTTAGAAATAGCGACGATTTCATCCATTTTGGCAGGCATGCCATACAAATCGACCAAAAGTATCGCTTTAGGTTTTTTTCCTTTTACAATACGATCCTTTATGGCTTCTTCCAAAGCTATAGGGCACATATTCCAGGTATCGTTTTCACTATCCACAAAAATTGGACTTGCGCCAAGATAAACAATAGGGTTGGCAGATGCAGAAAAAGTAAAAGATTGACATAGTACCTCATCATTTGCTTTTACCCCAGATAACATCAATGCCAAATGAATCGCAGCCGTGCCAGAATTTAACGCAACCACTTCATTATGTGGGCCTAAATATGTTTGTATATCCTCCTCAAATCCATTTATGTTGGGTCCTACAGGTGCTACCCAATTGGTAGCGAACGCTTCTTGTACGTATTTTTCTTCGCCACCCCCCATGTGAGGTGAAGAAAGCCATATTTTGTGTTTCATTTCTACTGCTTAATATATATAGCCGTTGAAGCATTCCCTTTAATATTAGGATCTTCTAATAACTCAGCTATTAATTTACATATTCGGCATAACCAATGAGGTAATGTTTTCATTTTCTCTTACCAATTAAAATCTACCTCAATATATACCGCTCACTTTCATTTTACACAGCACACAAAATTAAATCTTTATTCTGAATATTTACATAATTGTTTAAGATTATTTCTAACTGCTGCAAGAAAATAGGTGAGAAAATTAAAAAAAAACGAAAAAAAATACTTTGAAAAAAACTATTATATAGTTCAAAAGTCATTTACTAATGTTAAACTATACTTTTAAGTACCAACTAGACGATTTCTATTAGGGTAACTTAAAGAGGCGCATGATATTAATATCATGCGTCTCTTGCGTAAAACTTCTTACTTTTCTCCCATATACTGCAATGCCCTCTATATTTTGTAATTCATTTTACTTTTCTTTTTCATTATACTTTATAATTTTTGCAGGGTTCCCGGCAACAATTGCATAATCCGGAATATTTTTAACAACAACAGCTCCAGCACCAACAGTTACCCACCTTCCAATTTTAATACTCGGTATCACCACCGCTCCCGCTCCAACAAGCGTACCTTCTTCAATTTTCACCTGTCCTGACAGCGTTGCAGACGGAGAAACATGTACAAAATCTTCTAATACACAATCGTGCTCAACGACTGCATTTGTATTTATGATACAATGCTTTCCTATTTGTACGGCAGCATTTACAATTGCGCCAGGCATTATTACAGAACCCTCATCTATAGTTGACGTTTGAGACATTAAAGATTTTGAATGGATTGCTTTTGTATATTTTAATTTATATAATTGGCTCACTTTTTTTCTTATCAAATTGTTGCCAATGCTAATAATAAACTTCTGATTAACAAACTCTTTTAAAGCATTGGTTTTAAATACCGGAGCATTCAATACTATTTCAGTAATAGGATTATCGTCAATAAAAGCCGTTATTTGCTTTTTTTGACTCTCAATAATTTCTTTGATGGCTTTTCCGTGGCCACCTGCACCAAATAAACAAATTTTATACATTTCCTTTAAATCTCGTTGTCGTTATTTCTCTCTCTGAATGAATACCTTCACTTTTAAAAACCTTAGCAAAAGTTTTTAAAAATATTTTCACATCCGTTAAAAAACTAATATTGTTTACATACCAAATATCATATTCAAATTTTTGCTGCCAACTAATAGCATTCCTACCATTTATCTGCGCCCATCCCGTAATACCCGGTCTTACATTATGTCTTCGTTTTTGTTTGTCGTTGTATAATGACAAATACTCAGGCAACAAAGGCCTCGGGCCTATCAAACTCATTTTCCCCTTTAAAACACACCATAACTGCGGTAGTTCGTCTAACGAGGTTTTTCTAACAAGGTTACCTATCCCTGTCATTCGTTCATTATCGGGTAATAAATTACCATCATCATCTTTAGCATCTGTCATGGTTTTAAACTTCACTATTTTAAAAAGCTTTTCATTAAACCCAGGCCTTATTTGATAAAAAAATGGGGTTCCTCTGTTTACAAACGTTAGTAATACCAAAGTAACGAAAATAAGAGGGGCTAGCATCACCAAACCAACTAGTGAAATCACAACGTCTATAATTCGTTTAAAAAAATATTGATACATTATATCGTAAGTGTTTTGTATTCATTTAACAATACTTCCCAGACTACTTTTTGCTCAAAACGATTTTTAATCATAGTTCTTGCGTTTAAACGCATCTGTTTTTCTTTCATCATTAACAGCATTGCATTATATAGCGAAGCAATACTCTTCACCGGAATAATCATTCCGTTTTTTTGCGCTTCTATTATTTCATTACAGCCATTAATATTAGAAACGATACTTGGCAACCCCATAGCCCCCGCTTGCATCACCACATTCGGAAACCCCTCTCTATAACTAGGAAAAGTTAATACGTTTGCTACTGAAAAATAGGGCCTAACATCGTTCTGATAACCAACAGAAATAATCTGTTTATTATTGTTTATTGTGGATGTTGTTTTCTCGTGTAATGGATCCAAATCATCTTCAAAAGACCCCACCAACAAAAGTTTTACGTTCTTATTTTCTTTTGATAACTTCTCAAAGGCGGCTACCAATTCATTCATTCCTTTGTCACCCACAATTCTACCAACAAATATAAAAACAAAATCTTCTTTTTGTATATTTAAATTATCTCTTAAAATTTGTCTGTCTTCTTCTGAAAATAGGGCTGAACTAAAATAGGAAGTATCAATACCGTTTGAACTTCCGTTGGCAATAACTTTTAGTTTTTCCTCTTTCGTAAAATTTTCATCTACAATGATATTTTTTAATCCGTAGGAATTAGGGTACACTCTCGTTGCGAATGTATATGTCATTTTTTCTACAACATTCAATACTTTTCTTTTAATCCCTTTTGCTTCTAGTAAAGGCAAACCCGCTACTGTATGCAACCTGTTCGGCACTTTTGCCAAATAGGAAGCCAGCATGCCAACAATCCCTGCTTTTGGTGTATGGGTGTGTACAATAAATGGTTTCTCTTTTTTTAAAAATTTATAGAGTTTTAGTACTGCCTTTACATCTTGAATTGGGGTGATTTTTCTTGACATTTTAATGCCCTTTACTCGAATCCCTTCTTTATTTCCGACTTTTTCAAGCAACGCTCCGGGACTGCTTACACCAATAACTTCAAAGCCTTGAGAGGCCATAAATTTCATTTGCCCTTCCATTAACTTATCTAATGACATCGGGACTGTTGTAATACGGATTAGTTTAGTCTTACACATTTTGTAACGATATCTCGATATTATTGATAAAATTATTCACACTTCTACTTTCTAACTCTTTATCAAAAAAAACTCTATTTAATGATGTATCCTTTTGCAAAGTAAGAATTATAGATTCAGCTAATTTATTTACATTTTCAATAGGTACAAGCATTACTCCTTTTAATTTGTCAATATCACCTGCACAAAAAGTAGACACCACTTTCGTGTTTTGCGACATCATTTGTAACAAAATATTTGGGAACCCTTCAATTCTAGAAGAAACAACACAAACCTTTGCCTTTTTAAAGTATGGATAAACATTGCTCACAAAACCAGGTAATACTACATGGTTTTTCAAATCTAAATTTAATATTTGCTCCTCTAGTTTTTCTCTGAGTGCCCCCTCACCCAAAATCACTAATTTTAATTCAGGAAAACTTTTCCTTACCACTTTAAAAGCATTGATTAAAAAGTCGAATCCCTTCTCCTGAATAAAACGACCAGCCGTCACAATGAAATCGATACTACTAACACTTTCTACAATAAATTTTTCATTATTTACAACCAATGCGCTGTTAAAAGGGTTCGGGATTACTTTTATGTTTATCCTTTTTTTTAAAAAAGGCATACTTTTTATAAAGTCTGTTTTCATACTTGATGTTTGACAAATCAGTAAATCAACAGCGGGGTAACCTAAATAATAACAAATTTTGTAGGTAAATAATTTTAGACCTTTATATCTCGCAAATATTTGAGTAGACTCTCGCGCAACAAAACTTCTTTTTTTAATGAAACCCAACTTCGTAAAAAAACCTACAAAACCTGTTAAATAAACATGTGTAGTGAATATCATTGGTTCATATTTATTCTGATACCTCAAAGCTTTAAGAAAGGTTCGTATCTTTTTATTGAAATACAATACTTTAAAATTATCTGAATCTAGAGAGCTCCAATAATCCGTTTGCTTATTTCCTAATACAAACACTTTCACATCATGCCCCTTGCTTTTATATGCCTGAGATAGCTGTAATAAAACGTTTTCTGCACCGCCTAAATAATCATTCAATAATAAAAAAATTTTCATCTAGTTGTTTTTCTTTTTGGTAAGATCATGAAACTCAAAAAACAGACAAATATAATTTGATTCAGTGCTATATTAGACATTAATATAGGAACAAGAAGTATACAATGCATACTATTTTTCTCTGCTCTATATATTTTTATCAAGCAAATAAAAATAAAAACAATAAAATTAACAATACCAAAATTAAATAGCGTTCCCAAAAGTGCACTTGTAGATTTTATATTGGCAATTTGCACCCCGATACCCAAACCAGAATATAGAAAATTTCGATAGAGAAATTGTTCAATACCCGACTGAAAACGTGCTTCCGCTGAAGCATCGTTTCCTAAACTCATGAATCTATCATAGATAGGCCCTAAAAAAAGTTCCGAATTGTACGATAAAAAGATTGTTACCCCTAAAGCAACATATACTAAATTTAATATCTGTTTTTTTGATAACTTAAAATTAGACACGAAGAAAAGAATCACAACAATCGCCATTAAAATACCCGTCATAGAAAAAGATAAAAACATGGATATTAATGCTAAAAGAGAAAGTATTTTAAATTTATTTTCTAAGATTAGATTAAATACTAACAATATATAAATATAAACTGTATAGGACCCTGGCTCACTGAACAATCCTGCAGCTCTTATATTGTCACCCCCTACGCCTTTTAATTTAGTAGCCCCTGTTCTTTGGGATTCACCTGTAATAATTTCAATAAAATCGAACTTTACATGAAACAGCTTGTAACTTAAAAACTGAATGAAGAAAAAGGATACGTGTAGCACCAGCACCCATTTAAAAATTGATTGTAGATTTTCTTTGTAATACCTAAAATATCTTTTAAAATAAATAACACCAATAGGAAACAACAACCATCCTACTAACGTAGGGAGGTAGAAAATAGTATCACCAATTTCATTTAAATTAATCACCCCAAGCATTACACTTATTGCTACTATAGTGCTGAATAATAGTAATTCCTGTAACTCATAAACATTAAATTTTGTTTTTGGAGTAACCGCAATTATCAACAAGAGAGACAGTAAAGGAAAAGGAGCTAAACTGATGGATCTAAAGTAAAATGCTTGTAAAGTAGTAAAGACTAAAATTACGCAACCTATAAACGTTTTATTCATCATAAAGAAAATTGTCTACCATGTAGTACTGAGGATTAAATTTGCCCTCTACAAATGAGAGATCTCTTTTCCAATAACCTGGACAAGGATCATAGAATTTCACATTGAAACCAAAACAAATTTCAATAATCCTAGCATTTCCATCCTGACCATATATAAAATCAAATGCAACTGCCTGCGTTTTTAAATCATCACTAATTTTAAATGCCTCCTTTACAAATACTAAATCAATATTATGATAATCATAATCAACTTTACCACTACCAGACGCGCGGAAATCATTTTGCCGATTGAATCTTCGCACGCCAAATGCACGATTTTTTATAACTATTACGCGCGTATCATACTCATTCTTTGGCAAAAACTCTTGAAAATAAACGTACCCTTTTTCTACCAAACTTAACTTCTGCTCTGTTTTTGTTTTTTTTATATAGCCGATAAATTTTTTAATAAGATTTACAGGATTCTTAATTTTTTTAGCGATCCTAAGTTTCTGGTCTAACCCCTCTAAAACTTGGGCATTCGAACTTATTCCTGTAGAAAACATTTTTTCTACATAGTCTATTCCCTGATTTTTTTCTCTAATTAGTTTAACATTCGTAGACCCAGCTCCTCTCTTTAATTTGGCAACTACTGGCATATTGTTGCTTTGAATATAGGCAAGCGCCTCTTTTTTATCATAAAAAGCGTTACTTTTCACCAAGGGAGCTTCAATGCTTTCTAAAAAATATTTTTGAGCAATTTTATCATCAAAATGCCAACGAGTATTAAAATTTGGATAAGTTTTAATTCCCATGCTATCAGCACTATTTAACACATAAGGAAAAACCATTAAATCCTTCGAAAAAGAATGATTTACATGCCACATTAAATGCGTTATTTTTTCTTTTTTTAATACCTCAATGATCCGGTTTCCATAACAATTTACAACAACGTAATCAATATTTTTGTTTTTACAATATTCGATCCATCTCTCTGAAAAACTATTTTCCCTGTGATGTATGGCGATTCTCATATCTAATTATTTTAACATTTTATCTTTGCAATACAAAACGAATCCAATAGGTATTAACAAAACATCAAAGATAGAAAATAAACCAAAAATACTTTTAGATAATACAGAAAACCTTACATAATTAATGTAGTTTCTAAAATATCCACTCAGACTTTTTGAGACAGGTATCAACTCTACATATCTTCGGTATGTTAACAAAACCCCCTCTGCATTGTTGACCCTTAACTGTTGAATTCCACTTGTTAAACCGCCAGACTGATAGTCACATTCTTGTAAAAAGTCTTGAATATAAACAAATTGGTATTTTGAAGAAACCCCATATAATAAATAACTCTCAGGAATAAATTTCACATTTTTATTTACTTTCGGAAAATTGTATTCCTTCATAATCTTGGTCTTGATAACAGGAATTTTATCTCCCTTGAGATGGTGTTTAAAACGCATCTCTATTGGATCTGATATAAATCCTTCTGTAAAATCTCTATTGCCCAAAACCTCTTGTGTTTGTATATTGAGATTTTGACCAATAAGACCTGCAAGTTTATCATTTTCGTCAATACGATATAACTTCCATTTTTTAACAATGACATTTAAACATTCTTTCACTAAATAATCATCTGAATCTGTATTGATAAATATAGCTCCCTTTGCTTTTTCAATCGCCAATTTTAATGCAGAATGCTTGCCTCCATTCTCTTTTTTATAGTGCCTTAATTGTAATTTAGTCGTTTTCGAAAAACTTTCTAGGAAAAGTGAGGTGTCATCAGTAGAACCATCATCAACCACAATTACTTCAAATTTTTTTTTGTCAAAATTTAATTCCTCTAAATGTTTTAAATTCCTCTCTAAGAGTGTTCGTCTATT
>ENA-UZXB01031657-UZXB01031657.1-metagenome-genome-assembly--contig:-Day-2-1m-contig-31657_pt1 | contig 11760 bp, 8 predicted proteins | sample MGYA00260339_ERZ794899 | MGnify/ENA metagenome assembly ERZ794899 | reverse complement strand
ATAGCCGATCACGGAAATGCTGATAAAGCTATTAACGAAGACGGTTCACCTCACACAGCACACACTACAAATCTTGTTCCGTGTTATATCCTTGATAATGATGTCAGTGAAGTGAAGGACGGTAAACTCGCGGATATTGCACCTACTGTCCTCCAGATGCTTAATATTCAAGTGCCGAAAGAGTTTGATGGAACCTCGCTTGTGTAATTTTTTTTACATAAAAGTATAACTATTTTTTGATAGTAGTGTTACTATCAAAAAATTGTAGTAATGCTATCTAATTTCTCTTACGTAGTAAGTCAGTCTGCATGCTTAAAGAATCCTTCTCAGTCCGATTTGGGTAAGAAAATTCTCTGTGAGAGTATAAACCTACTCAATGATATAGGCCTCGAGTATTTTACGTTTAAAAAACTTTCAAATGAAATAAACTCAACTGAATCTTCTGTTTATCGGTATTTTGAAAACAAACATAAGTTACTTGTTTATATTGCTAATTGGTATTGGAGTTGGCTTCAAAATAAAATCCTAGTAGAGACCTATGGGCATAAGTCGGCCTTTTTTAAGCTTGAACGAAGTATAGAGCTCCTAGCATCTCCTGTGGAGCAAGATATGGACTTCGACTATATAGATCAAAAAAAGCTATACAAGATAATCATTTCTGAAGGTCCAAAAGTTCATCTGATAAAAGATGTAGATACTGAAAATGATGAAGGTGTATATTTGGCATACAAAGGCTTATGTAGCCTGCTTTCTGACTTTATCTTGAGTATAAATCCAAAGTATAAACATTCTCATACGTTAGCTTCTACGATAGTAGAAACTTGTCATAATCAAATATTCTTTAGCGAACACTTACCAAGACTTACAGATGTATCCGAAGATGACTTTGATTCACTAAAGGACTTTCTAATACAATTAACATCAGCTACAATTCAATAATAATCAATGACACCACTTCAACGATTTTTAAACCTACTAAGGCAGGATAAAAAAGATCTCACTTACTTATACATTTATGCCATTTTCAATGGATTAATCAATCTTTCACTTCCTGTCGGAATTCAAGCGATTATGGGATTAGTGCTTGCGGGTAGGCTTTCTGCTACTTGGGGTATTCTCACAGGAGTGGTTATGGTAGGTGTAGCTATTGCGGGTATCTTTCAAATTATGCAGCTTTATGTAGTGGAGATTTTACAACGTAGACTTTTCGCTAGAGCAGCTTTTGAGTTTGCTTACAGGATACCAAACTTTAATGTCAAGAAGCTAGGAAATTACTATGCTCCAGAGTTAATTAATAGATTTTTTGATACTGTGAGTATTCAAAAAAGTCTATCGAAAATTCTAATAGACTTTTTGGCGTCGGCTTTACAAATATTCTTTGGTCTGATACTCTTATCACTTTATCATCCAATTTTCATTGCCTTTGGATTGATACTCATTCTTCTGCTTGTTTTGATTATCTATCTGACCTCAAAAAGAGGTCTAGAAACAAGTCTAGCTGAAAGTGATAATAAATATGAGATGGCCTTTTGGTTAACGGAGCTAGCTAGAGGGTTGACCACTTTTAAAATGAGTGGAAAATCAAAGTTAAATTTAGATAAAACAGACACCATTGTGAGTAAATACCTAAGTTCGAGAAAAAGCCACTTTAGAGTTCTCCTGAGGCAGTATGCCAGTATTATTGGGCTCAAGACTTTGGTCACAGCGGGGTTATTAATCGTAGGAGCTTTACTATTGATATCTAATGGCATAACTATTGGCCAGTTTGTTGCCTCTGAAATCGTGATTATCCTCATTCTAAATTCATCAGAAAAACTGATTATGAGTATGGAAGCTATATATGATATATTGACTTCAACAGCCAAGTTAGGAAAGGTCACAGACGTTGCTGTGGAGCACGTTGGAAATGACGGTATTCTTGTTGGAGAGCAAGGACCTATTGGTGTAAAAGTTCAGAATGTAAATATTACGGGATATTTAGAAGCAGCAAATATTAAAGAAAATATAAATCTAGATATAGCGGCTGGAAGTAACGTATGTTTGAGTGGTGCTCCAGGTAGTGGAAAAAGTAGTCTCATACAGATAATTAGTACGAGTATTGATAATTATACGGGTACGATTTTATATGATAACGTTCCAATACAGAATATTAATCTTAAGGATTTAAGAGACAAAATTGGATATATATTTGATGATCAAGAAATATTCTACGGGAATTTTATTGAGAATATAACCTTGGGTAGAGAAGGATTGACTGCGAAAGATGCCATAGCTATAGCTGGGGAAGTTGGGTTAGATAAATTAATTAATAGCTTTCCAAATAGTTATGAGCACGTAATTCTCAACGCGTCTAGAGTCTTCAGTGGCACAGACAGAGTGAGAATGCTTGTAGCTCGAGCTCTAATAGGTCAACCAAGATTGGTTCTTACTGAAGATCTGTTCTCAAGCCTTAGAGAAGATAATAGAAGACACTTGCTAGATTTATTAATGGCAAAATGTCAGAATACTACGATAATTATGGTGTCTAGTAATAGTGAAATACAATCAATGTTTACTGAACGAATAGAATTATAATTTTAATAAGAAGGATTATGTTGAACATTTCAGATAACAAAATTAAAGGAGTACAGCACCTAGCATATACTTCACTAAACGATATACAGAACAACCTAGCAAAGAAGGTCTTTATAAAAGTGATAGTGGGCATTATTTTACTGCTTATTATTTCACTTTTCCTACCTTGGACGCAAAACATTCAAAGCGATGGATATGTTACTGCCCTTCGTCCAGATGAGCGACCACAGACTATCCAAAATACGATTCCCGGCAAAATAGAGAAATGGTATGTACAAGAAGGAGATTTGGTAGAAAAGGGCGATACGATACTATTTATGTCCGAGATAAAAGTAGAGTATTTTGACCCTGAATTAATTGAAAGAACCAAAGAACAAGTTGAGGCTAAAGCTTCTGGAATAGAGGCGTATGAGGATAAGCTAAAAGCACTAGATAATCAGATTCACTCACTTAACGAACTGCAAAAGTTTAAAATCAGAACCATTGATAATAAAGTAAAGCAGGCCAAGTTTCAAGTAAGTACAGACAGTGCTGGATGGAGAGCTGCTGAAATAGATTTTGAAACGGCTAAAGCTCGCTTGGCTAGACAAGAAGAAATGTATGAAGAAGGTCTTATCTCATTGACCGATTTAGAAAGCAGAAAGTTAAAGTTACAAGAGACTAAAGCAAAAGCTATTGAAGCTGAAAATAAATATGGATTAAGCTTAAACAAATATATTAACACGATCATTGAGCAAGATCAGGTAGTAAGTGAGTTCGCAGAAAAAATTTCAAGTGTGCAAAGCAAACGTTCAACCGCTGGTAGTGAATTGTTCAAAGGACTCTCAGATATGGCTAAAATGAAGAATCAGTTAGTTAATTATCAGATGAGGCAAGATCAATACTTCGTGCTTGCTCCAAGAGCTGGTTATTTAACTCAGGCCCTAGAAGCTGGGGTAGGAGAAAATATTAAAGAGAACACGCCTATTATCACTATTGTTCCCGAAAAATGGAAAAAAGCAGTTGAAGTATATATAGATCCTATAGATCTTCCATTAATTAAGAATGGAAATAAAATGATGTTTCTATTCGATGGATGGCCTGCAATTGTATTCTCAGGGTGGCCAGAGCTTAGTTATGGTACTTTTCCAGGTGAAGTAAATGCTATTGATTATAATATTAGTCCGAATGGAAAGTATAGATTATTGGTTGTAGAATCTGATGAAAAACCGTGGCCTGATGAGGTGAGATTAGGTTCCGGAGCGAGAGGAGTAGGTTTGCTTAATAATGTTCCTGTTTGGTATGAACTTTGGAGACAATTGAATGGATTCCCTCCTGACTATTATAAAACGGATAAAGCAAAGAAGATATACGAGCAGAAGAAAAAAGATGCAGAAAACAAGAAGAAGTAATCTCTTATTTATCATTTTGCTATGCACGCTGGGAGCAAGTGCTCAGCAAGTAGATACCATAGCCTTTAATGAGCGTGATTTTCTAAGACAACTACTTCTCAATGCTCCTGCTGCTCAAAACAGTCAGTTGTTTAAGGATATGCAAGATGCTGAGTATGAAGAAGCACGAGCAGCTTTCGAACCTAAACTTGCTGGTGAATTTGGTGCCAAACAATTTGATTCCAAAGAGTATTACAACAAATTTCAGTCTGGCGTAAAGGTTAAAACTCCATTTGGTGTAAAATTTAATGGAGGTTATGAAAATAACGATGGCCAGTTTCTGAATCCTGAGAATAATGTACCAGCTCAAGGATTAGCTTACTTAGGAGTAGAGGTTCCATTGGGGGCAGGATTGTTTACAGATAGTGAGCGAGCATTGGTAAAACAAAGAGAAGTGGAGCGAGATGTAGCAACTTTAGTATATAATCTAGAAATGAATGATTACACACTAGAAGCTGGAAGTACTTTTTGGCAATGGTATGGTGAAATCTTAAAACTTGAATTAGCTCAAGAGGCAGTAAGACGAGCTAAAAATAGATTTGACTTTGTTAAGCGAAAAAACAAAATTGGTGAAGCCGCTGATATTGACACATTGGAATCGTTTATCAATCTTCAGAATAGACTAACATACAATTTTGATATACAAATGAAATGGTTCAAAATATCCTCCTATATCAGAAACTACGTTTGGGATAGTTCGGCAATAGGACAGCCACTAGCTCCTATAGTGGATAGTGAGTATGATGCATTGGTTTTAGATATGGTTTACAACCAAGTCTTATTGAGGCAGCATCCAATCTTACTTATGCTTGAAGCTGACTCTGCGGTAAATGCAATCAATTATAGACTTGCTAGAGAATACTTGAAACCGGAAGTAGATGTAGCATTTAAGCTTCAAGAAGCCGGGAATGAGCTCGGTGGTGGTTCGTACGATCCAGGGAATAATAATTTCGTGGGGTTCAATATCTATATGCCGCTTCTTATGCGTATGCAAAGGGCTAAAATGCGTCAGCTTGAATACAAAAACGAAATGATATCAAACAAGCGTGACGAGTTAGAGGTGAAGCTAAATAATAACATCAATATTTCTCAGACAAATAGTGCAACTCTCAGGTTAAATACGGAGATGCTCAGAGTTGCTAGTTCAAATTATAAAGATCTTCTTGATGCTGAGATTACCAAATTTAGACTTGGTGAGAGTTCAGTCTTTATGATAAATAGTCGCGAATTAAAGTGGATACAAGCAAGAGAAAAATATATCAAGGCCTATGTCTCATATCGAATAGAGATTTTAAACTATTACCACTCACTGGGCGTGCTTAATCAGCTCGTTTTAGAGTAGTCAGCTTGTGAGAATATTTTTTTAAAGGAGTGAAATAGAAAGTTAACTTTGACCTAATGGATTATAATCTCATTATTGTCTCACTATCGGTGTGTATTGTATTGTCTTACTTTTTCAGTGAGATATCTAAGCGTACAAACATACCTTCAGTACTTATGCTTATCGTAGCAGGTGTTGGAATGGGGCAATTTCTAAATCATTATCCAGACTATCAAATTAACTTTTTTCCATATCTAAAGATCTTAGGTACTGTAGGGTTAATTATGATTGTCTTAGAGGGAGCTTTAGATTTAGAGTTATCCAAGGACAAAAAATCACTCATCACCAAAGCTACAATTTTAGCAATTTTAGGAATCTTTGGGAGTATCATTATTATAGCTCCGATTTTCCATTTCCTAATAGAAATGAGTTGGTCCAGTTCAATTCTTTATGCTACTCCACTCGCAGTAATAAGCAGTGCCATAGTGCTTCCAAGTGTGGCTAGTTTAGAAGAGTACGATAGAGAGTTACTGATATATGAGAGTTGTATTTCAGACATTATTGGGATTATGATGTTCAACCTTATAGTCAGTATTTTAGAAACCAATAAAGTTGGTTCGTCTGTAGGAGAATTTGCTTTTGAAGTATTGGCTACAATAGTAGTTTCTTTAGCTGTAGGAGTGGGGCTAGTGTTGCTCTTTAAATTCTTGAATGCCAAAGTGAAGCTTTTTTTCTTCATATCAATTTTGATTTTGATTTATGCTTTAGGTAAGATGATTCATCTTAGTCCATTGGTTTTGATACTAGTATTTGGTCTAATGTTAAAAAATCATCATTTGGTTTTTAGAGGTCCATTGAAAAATTTAATGACACGGATGGAATTTCGCAAAATGGAGAAAGACTTTCATATTATCTCTCGTGAAACAGCATTTGTGCTTAGGACATTTTTCTTTATTGTATTTGGGCTTACGATTGATATTGCAGCACTGGTTGATGTAGAAGTTCTGATAATCAGTGTTATGGCATTTGTAGGTATTCTATTGGGTCGAATTATACTGTTGAAGCTTGTCACAAAAAAAGCTTCTGCAATAGTTGAATATGTAGCTCCACGGGGATTAATCACGATTCTTTTGTTCTATAATGTTCCTAAGAGTTTGGTATCTGAAGCCTTTCAGCCAGGAATCATATTGTGGGTTATCATAATTACGAGTATATATATGTCTTATGGATTAATTCGTGGTGCAGGTAGTAAGGAACTTGTAGTTGCGGAGTCAGAACCCGATGTAGGATAGCTCAATTTTCTAAATGCTCTTCTTGTATACAACTTGAAAGGTAATTAGCGTTAATTTGTTTTACTCTTGGAGACACATTGCATAGGCATATACTCATATTGTTTTTAGTCATTGGCGTGTCTTCATTTGCACAGACTTCTGGATTAAAGTTCACGAAAATATTGCCTGTCCAAGGTGACACGATGTTGTTAGATCCTGGATTCATTGCACCAGGTAGTATCACCATAAACGGGTACTCTGAGAATTCTGATTTTAAAATCTTTCAGAATAATATTATTTGGTTAGGTGCTTTAGTTAGCGATAGTATTTCCGTTTCTTATCAGGTTCTTCGGTTCAAAATAAGCTATCAAAATAAGGATAAATCTGTTATTCGCAGAACATATATTGATAACCCGTTTTCATATACACCATCTAGATCTGAGACCGAGGTAGAGTATGGAAACCTCAGAACTGCAGGAAATGTATCGAGAGGTATTGGATTTGGGAACGCACAAGATTTAGTTGTAAACAGCAATCTCAATTTACGAATCAAAGGAACTTTAGCAAATGACGTAGACGTCTTGGCTGTAATAAGCGATGAAAACAATCCAATTCAGCCAGAGGGTAACACTCAACAAATACAGGATTTTGATCAAGTGTTCATTACCTTGACAAAGGATAGTAGCAAGATTACTGTGGGTGATTTTTTAATGAAGAGACCTCAGGACTCGTATTTTATTAATTACTATAAAAAGTCAAGAGGACTTCAGTATCAAGGAGTTTCTAGAACCTCAAAAGGATGGAGGGTTAGTAATCAAGCAGAACTGGCGATGTCTCGTGGTAGGTTTAGTAGAAACACGATCAACGGTATAGAAGGAAATAGTGGTCCATATAGATTGAGTGGTGACAATGGTGAAACTTTCATTATCGTCATAGCAGGCACAGAAAATGTCTTCTTGGATGGTAAAAAGCTTTCACGTGGTGAGAATAACGATTACGTCGTAAATTATAATACAGGTGAGATCACTTTTACTCCTAAAATTCTAATTACACGCTATAGTAGGATAGTGGTTGAGTTTCAATATTCTGACCGTAATTACGGTAGATCTGTGGCTCATCTAGGAACCTCATTATCTAAAGGTAAATTTACGATATACACGAATGGTTTTAATGAGATGGACCTGAAATCTCAACCTTTCCTTCAGAGTTTAGATGCTTTTGATTCTATTCAAAATAAATCAGCAATAAATGTGCTTGCTGAGTCTGGAGATCAGCAGGCATTTATATCCAATGTAAGTCAATTGCAAGAGTATAACCAAGAACGCATTATGTATACTCGTCAGATTTTTGGGGGTGATTTTGTCTACGTATATGCCTCAGAACCAAGTGTTTTAGATACTTTTTATGATGTCAGTTTTACTAACGTTGGAAGTGGAAATGGTAGTTATGCCCAAGCTCAAACTGGTGCAAATGGAAAAGTTTTTGAGTATGTAGGTGATAATTTTGGAGACTATGTTCCTGTGGAGATTTTGATTGCACCGAAGCGATTGAATACTTTTAATATTGGAATGGTTTTTAAGGAAGATGGAAAAACATCTGGAATCGAATATAGCCTAAGTTCCTTTGACGATAATACATTTTCATCTTTAGATGACGAGGACAACTTAGGTTTTGGACTGAAGATGTTTCGAAAGACTGACCGTTTGTTGTCAGATAGTTCAGCCTGGAGATGGAAAAGTGATATTAACTATGAGCTAGTCAATGGAAACTTCAATTTTGTAGAAAGATACCGTACTGTTGAATTTGATAGAAAGTGGAGCAAGGTGCTTGAAAACCCAAGCTCTTTCTCAGTACTTGTTCCATCATTCGAACATATAGGCAATGCTAATTTTGGGTTAGTAAAATCAGATAGAGATTTTCTTAAGAATTCGACTGCAGTATTTTTAAGACCTGGTAATTTTACAGGTTTTTCAAACCTAACTACCGGAGGAGTTAGATTTAAGAACTTAGTCATGAATTCTAGATTAGAACTTATGAACTCTAACACTTCTGTCTCAGATTCTTCGGAATTAATCAATCAATTCTACAGCATATCAGCCAACATTCAGAGAGCATTTAAGAAAATAGTTGCTGGTTTTGATATCATAACCGAGCAGAGTACTTTTACTACAGATAGTTTGCTTAACCAGAGTTACGGGTTTGACAGATATCAAGCATTTATTAAAAACACAGATAGTACCAGATTGAGATATAACCTAGTAGCTTCTCAAAGGACGGATAGGCTGCCACAGAATGAGGCTTTCAGTAATTCTACGATTGGAAGAGACATTAGTCTTTCCAGTAGTTACAAAACTAAAACGAACCAGCAAATAAATTTAAGTACTATTTATCGTCAGCTCGAAATTTTAGATACTACATTAAGTTCAAAAGCACTCGAGAATACACTACAAAGTAGATTAGAACTCAACCTTAATTTTTTTAAGAAGTTCATAAGATCACGTACTTTTTATGAGATAGGTACAGGGCAAGAGCAAAGAAGAGAGTTTCAGTACCTAAAAGTACAGCCAGGAAATGGGGTTTATGTTTGGAATGATTATGATAGCAATGGGTTAAAAACATTAAATGAGTTTGAGATAGCCTCTGAGTTGGATAGACAGCGAGCAGACCATATCAAAATATTTACACCTGTGGCAGGTTTTTTTACTACACAATCTACTCGTATCAGTCAAACGCTGGAATTAAACCCTTCAGTATTTGTCAAAAAACAAACCAAGAAAAGACCTTTTTATTCCCGATTTAATAGCATCAGCACACTCATTTTGGATAAGAAAGTACTACCAAATGAAGGGATTTCATTGCTTAATCTTTTTGATCAGAACCTAACAGACACATCACTTATTAGTAGTTCTCAAAATCTACGTTCTACGCTTTTCTTTAATCGAGGAAACTCTAAGTATAGTGTAGATTTAACTTTTATTCAAGGAGGCTCTAAAGTGTTGTTAACCAATGGGTTTGATAGCCGTGAGAATCTAGAAAATGTGTTAAATGTACGTGTCAATCTTGGAAGACAATTTACACTTACTAGTCGAGCAAGAGCAGGAGGTAAGAAATATGAAAGTCAGTTTTTTAGCAACAATGATTTTGATTATCAGTTCATTGAGCTTGAACCTAATTTACAGTTACTTTTTAAGAAGCTTTATAGAATTGAGCTATTGACGAAATACTTTACAGCAGTAAATGAAGTAAGCTTGGGAGGGGAGACCTCTGAGAGTTTTGAAATAGGAGGAGTTTTTAAATATGCTAAAGCGTCTAAAGGAACTTTTGACGCTGGAGCTAGTTTTATTAGGGTGAATTTTGATGGATCTACAAGTACAAATCTTGGCTATGAGCTACTAAGAGGCTTGCAAGATGGTAATAATGCTACTTGGAAGCTTGGTTATCAACGCACTTTAGCTAATAATATACAAGTGGTGGTAAGTTACGATGGACGAAAGAGTGAGGACGCACCCATTATTCATATCGGTAGATTAGTAGCACGGTATTTATTTTAGCTTTAAAGCTCTTATTTAAGAAGCTTTGTTCCGGTCTTACTTAGTTCGACCATTCTATTTTTGTAGAGGTTTCCGAGAGCTTTTTTGAATGCTTTTTTACTCATACCGAACACACGTCGAATATCATCAGGATTGCTTTTGTCATGGTATGGAAATTTGCCACCGTGTTTCTTAAGAATGTCAAGCACCCCTTGTGTTGTTTTGTCTATTACATTTCTGTAACCGGGCTCTTGAAGTAAAATATCCAATTTCCCATCCTCGCGTATAGTCTTCACATAACCCTTTATTTCGTCACCTATATTCGCTCTTTTGTGCACATCAGAGTGAAAAATTAGCCCTTGAAACATTTGATTCACTATTACGTTTATCCCAAGGTTTGAACGCTTATAAATTAATAGATCTACTTCCTGACCTTCTTCAAGATCAATCTCTTCAGTGAATATAAAGTCTTCTAATTGTGCAGAACCAATTAATCTATCTGTCTCATCATCTAGTAGACAGAATACTACGTAAGATTCACCGGTCTCCATTTTTACAGGTTGCTCGCTGTAGGGTATCATAAGCTGTTTAACCACGCCCATATCCATAAACGCACCAGCTTTATTTACATCCATCACTTGAAGATATGCGAATTTGTCTACTTGTATTTTAGGGGCTAGAGTAGTAGCGACAGGTCTTTCCTCATTGTCTTTGTACACAAAAACCTCAATTTCGTCACCAAGTTTGAGATCCTTAGTTACATATGCATTGGGTAAAAGGACCTCGCTGCCTTCTGCATCCATAAGGTAGCAACCATTATCAGTAGTACGAGCAGCCTTAAGCTTATTTATTTTTCCAATCTCCACAATGTTGGCAAATGTACAATAGAAGGTGGTTCAAGGTTTTTATTATTTTTCAAGAATTCCAATACAAGTAAATTTATCAAATACCCCAAGACCGTGTGGTGCATCCTCAAGTTCTGTGGTCAAATCTTGCCCTGCCCAATGTTCGTAGTGCTTGCCACCTCTCCATAGTCTACTTTCTGTAACATCATAAATCTTACCTGAATACGCTACCCAAATAGCATCCTTGTCTTGTCCATTGTGTAGACTAAGTTTTCTACTAGAAATAATAGGTAAGTTGTTATCTTTCATAGTCACTGACTTATTTTAGCCCTCAATTTTAAGCCCAATGCGTGTAAAAGTACTTATCGTTTTAGTAATTATTTATATACTAGCAGCATTTACGTGGCTTACATTCTCACTTTTAAATTATTCCAGCACTGATTTTGAGTTGAAAAATGATGTTCTCCAAGCAGGATTAGGAGCCTGTACTCTACAAGTAATAGAACAAGCAAAAAACAAGAGACTGGGGAAGGATGAACGAGTTGAGTACTACCTTAAGCAATTGAATATCAATATAGATACAACATTGCTTAGGAACTATATATCTACTAGATTTAGGGAGAGTTATGTTGCTAGTTTTACTGAAGTACAGCCTTCAAAGTATGTGGTTCAGCTAAGCATCAATCAGTTAAAGCTAGATGAACTAAAGGCAGAGAGACTGCAACAACGTAACATTTGGTTGTACCAAAGCATACTTTTATTGATACTAGTGGCTTCGGGTATTTACGG
>ENA-UZXB01007354-UZXB01007354.1-metagenome-genome-assembly--contig:-Day-2-1m-contig-7354_pt1 | contig 11798 bp, 10 predicted proteins | sample MGYA00260339_ERZ794899 | MGnify/ENA metagenome assembly ERZ794899 | reverse complement strand
CTCGCCTCTCCCTCAAATAAGTAGCGAAATCGGTGATCGACGACACCGAGGCGTTTCTGGTTTCCCTCGGCTGTTGCGCGCCCCATTGCGCCCTGCAAGCCTTGGCTCTCAAACACTTCTTGCTCATTGACGTCACCCGAGGCCAGTGACGGTAGTGCCACCTCAGGGGTTACATTGGGGTCGATCTTTGCGATTTTAATGGTGAGCATGGCATCTGTATTGGGCGCGCGAGCGATAATTTCTCGCGTCGTTGCACTGACGGCCCAGCCCTCGGGATGCTCAAAGGTGAAGTCGAGCTTATTGTGGTAATACCGCAGTGGATCGCTTTGTGCTTCAGCGCTGGCGCCGATGACCATGCCGTCAGTTTCACGCCTAAACCGGCCAGGTAACTCGGGGTTTTCGGACATCGCGTCAAGGTCGAGCGTGTTGGCGGTCTTGATCACCGTCTGCAGTCTTAGGTCGTTGCGCGGGTGACTCGCATACAGGCCGTGATAAGTTCCAGAGGGTCGTCCAGCGGCTTTGGCCACCGCCTTTTGATAGCGCTCTTGGTCTTTAAGAACCCCAATGACGGATAACAGCGCATCGGCGTCATAGCCGCTCTTATGCATAAACTCAGCACCTGCAGCGTCGGCTTCGAGCTCCATATCACGACCAAACCCTGAGATCAGTTCCGCCCCATACATGTTCGCGGCGTCGTATAAGTCACCCGACCCCGTCAGTATGAGTGCTGATACAGCGGCCACTTGGTTGGTGATGGTTTGTGTTTTACGCCGTGCGTGATGTCGCTCAGTGATATGACCAATCTCATGGGCAATCACTCCGGCCAGCTCTGCTTCGCTGTCGAGATAAGCCAATAGACCGCGATTGATGTAGATCAAACCGCCCGGGAGGGCGAAGGCGTTGATGTCAGGTGAGTCTAAAAGTGTGAAGGTAAATGCTTGATCGGGCATGCTTGATTCGGCGACCAACCGGGCACCAATTTCATTGACGTAGGCCGCCAGTTCAGGGTCATCATAAATACCGACATTCTCAATGAGCTTCTCGTGCTCATCGGCGGCTTTCTTAGGCATGCTGACGGGTCGTCCACCCACTGTCACAGTGGAGGAACCCGCGCAGCTGGCGAGCAAAGTGGTAATGAACATCGCGGCGATAAGGCGCTTCATGACTCAGGATCCTGCAGAGAAGTACTGAAGCAACTGGGTGCCCAAACTTTCACACGCGGTATCTTGAACCGGTGCAATGATCGGGATGGGTACAACCACCGCGGGCATGTAACTCTGGCCGCTCGTCAGCGCACTCATTTTACCCACCTCTGCGCCGTCGTCGAAGTTCCAGATTGTGGCCTCGTACTCAGACTCGGTGCCCCAAGTGCCAAATCCGAAGCACCCGGCACCCGTGGGCCCAACCCCGCAGGTCATCGAGCCACTGCTGTTGGTGTCTTGCGTGCGTCCGTCGATCCACACCATGTAACTGACATTGAGCTCTTGAAGCCTGCTTGCAACGGCGGGTAAGACCATGAGACGTCCCACGCTTTCGATGCTCAATGGTGCGGTTCTGGGTTCAAACCAGGGGTATAAAGAATCCACAAATTGCCGTTCGGGAATTACATTGATGTCTTCTGAGCCCCGACTAATGTGCCCGCCAATGCAGTCTATGAAGTCAGGCTCCGTGTCGTAGTCTGGGGCGTGTCGACGACCCAAGACCACTAAACTGCCGTCGGTCATACCCGCTGTTGGCGCGTCAAACGTCATCTCGTCAACACTGGCAGTCACACAACCGCCGAGCATCGCAACGCTCATCAAGACCCAGGGTAAGAAGAGCTTCACTGCGATTCCTCCGGGTTTTCTAGCCAGCTCATGACGCCTGGCACACGAACGAAGCTTGTAATGAAATGGGCACCTGCGTCTCTCAACGCCATAACGGCCGCTAAATTGACGGCGTCTGAGTCGGACTGCATGAAGGCGGTGGGCGTTTTTCCATAGGCGGTCAGTGGCCACTCAGCAAAGGGCTGCACATTGTCGAGACTGAGAGTCTGATTGTCGTTGTCTTTGAGCTGCTCGGGCTCAACCAGTCTGAGTCGGTAACGCATCCAGATCTCGTACACTTTGACATTCGTGTACAGCGGAATCGCGTACTGCACGTCTGCAATTTCAGGCACAAAAACCGCATCGACGTCGTACGTTTCTAAGTCGTCGTAACTCTCGATGAAGACCACGTTTTGGAAAAAAGCCGGCAGTAAGGTGGACCAGAATTCTACCTGTGCGACGCCGGTACTCACGCTCCAGCTGACTTCACCACGGCCCGTCGCGTCGTCAACCAACTGGTGCTCGCGAAATTCCGGTGTGAAAACCACACCGATAGACACCGGAATAGGGTCGACCAGCGGCGTTGGGAAGTTTCCATCAACAATCACTTCACGGCTGCCGCAAGCGGTGATTAACGCAAGTGCGAAGAGCGTATAAAAACGCTTGGCGCTAGGGCCTAAAATCATTGAGTCCAACAAACGTTCCACCATTTCGATGCGTCAGTTCCCTCATCAGTGTAGCAAAACGAATGCCCGTGTCCTGCAACTCGGGCGGCCTAATAAATTGTACGGGGAAGCCGACGGCGTGGATGCGCACGCGACGCTCTCGGGTGTCGGCCTCGGCATTAAGACGGTCGACCGTCAGCACCACGTCCTCAATCGATCGACCGGTAAACTCGTCGCCGAAAACATAAATTGATATTTTTTTATCGCGGTCATAAAAAGAGCGCACGGCCTGTGTAATACCCTCCACCGGTGACGAATTGGAAAACGCGTTCCAGTTGGCGAGATTTCTCAGTATCAGCTGTCGTCGTGCCGGTGTATCGGGAATCCATTGTCCAGCGTAGCGACTGAACAGGTAATTACCCATGTCGTTCATGACCTGAATGCCTTTGACATTGGGGTAAATATTCAGGGTCGCTTCCATCTCACTCAGCATTCGCTGCCAGGCGTAGGAAAACATGGAGCCAGAGGTGTCGATGATAAAAATAATGTACTCACTGTCGACTGGAATGCCGCCGATCAGTTGATTCTTTCGCTCAGCATCACGACCCAGTAAGCGCTCTTCTTCGTCGCTTAATTCTTGGCGCGCAATGGCCAGTTGTTCGGCGACAATACTGTTTGAATTTCGGGTGATTTGAAGGGCGTCGAAACGTGATTTCGATGCGGCCAGTGACCCTTGAAGAATGGCGATCTGGGTTTCAAACTCAGAAATCTGCTCGCGTTTTGCCGCGAGTTCGCGATTTAAAATCTTAGTCTCACCGCGTATTTCAAATAACTGTTCGGTGAGCTCAGACACCTTCCCTTCAGCAATAACCGTTGATTCTTCCAGGACCTGCGGCTCGACCGTCTTGGTGATCATCAGCAGTAAGATCACGGCGCCAAAACCACAGCAGATGACGTCTAAGAATGACAGTGAGATTTCCGGCGCCGGTCTTCGCGTTCGCATTACGGCCAGTCCTTAGCGGGTGCCATGAAACTGCCGCCTGAATTTTGTGCGAGCTTCCAGAATTCGGAGGCCGCCAAGGGGTCTCCTTCCATCGGCGACAAGACAACGTTCACGGGTACGCCAGAGGGCAGGGCTTTTAGCGCGTCACGGTAATGTTTTAGCCGCGCCGGGCCGGACACGGTATTTCTCCGTGGCGTTGATTTGCCTTGTGTGGGCAGCCCGTCAGTCACTAGAAAAATATTGTCGGGTTTGCTGTCGAGCTCAGATAAAAAGTCAAATGCATTGTGCAGTGATGTTCCACCCTCGGGCAGCACATTGCGCACTGATGAGACCGCACGTTCGACTTGCTCGCTGTCGGCAATTTCAAGCCAGCGACCTTGTGTCTCTGGGAGTGCAAATCGCGCTTGCGTATTAAACAGTATTAACTGGTATCGCGCGCCAGTTGGAAGTTGAGCCGTTAACCAGTCCACGGTATCGAGCGCTTGAACCCACTTTTTTGAGCCGCGCTGTAACGCTGGCGACTGATTCCGCATGCGGATAACGTTTACAACCTCGGGGGCAAGCATGCTGGCTGACACATCGATCAATATAGCAATGCGATTACCTCCAAGTTTCAAACCGGTGAGGTATTGCCGGTTGCCCTCACCCTGAAACTCACGCGCACTGCGACCACCATCGGCCTCGGCTGCCTCACGCAGCTGCTGAATCCGCTCCTCGAGGACGTTAATTTCTGCCTTTAGTGCGTCAAGATCGGTTGTTTCGCTGACATCGGACTCCTCCAGCGAGGCGACCAAGGCCTCAAGACGACCAAGCTCTTCGGTGACGAGTCGCGCGCGTCCCGTCGCCTCAACAATATCGAGATCCGCACTGCTGACGGCGTTACGTAACCTGACAAGGCCCTCCTCTCCCTCGCGAATGTCCTCTTCAAGAAGATTCACTTCCGATAGCACCTCGGCATTCACCGACTGAATCTGAATTTCAATCGAGTGATCAATAATGAGGAACACCAGTATGACTGCGCCAAACCCACAGGACATCACGTCTAAAAAGCTCAGATTAAACGTATTGGTTTGTCGTTTTCGACGCGGCATTTTTTACGACTCAACACGAATCAGAACAGCTTCTTTACCATCGTCGCGATACAACCTACTTCCCGTTGTCAGTTGGTCGTGGGAGCCAGAGACCGACAGCACATTAATCCGCTCTTTAAACGATCCATCGATACGGACAACGCCATTTTGCGAAACGGCGCCAAACTCGAACGCCACACTTTCTCGGCCTTCAATCGCGTGAGCGGTGGCATCGATCAGTAAGTGTGTTGGTGCCTTGTGCTGTTCCGAGCTGGCGTCCAGGTCAGAAGATTGAGTCTGGGTGCGCGGTTGCTGTAGGGGAGAGCGCTCAGGCCTGGCTTCAGTGCTGAGTCTACAGCTGGTAATCCGAGATAACGGTGCTTGAGCAGTCGTCCCGTTAAGAACAGCTCTTGCAGCCTCTGTCAGAGACTCTTGGGTCGTGACTGAGTCAAAAACCATTCCTGGAAAAACAGATAAGGTCGCGTCGATACTGATGGATTTCCCTTCAATATTGACAGCGTCTAGTACCCGCTGACCGACTTTCTTTAGCGCTTCTCGGGCGACCTTGAAGGTATAGGATTCGACCTCTACCGAGAGCTCGTTGTCGTCAGTTTGCGATGCCAGCAGACCTGGAATGGTACTTAAGAGCGTTTGCTCGGAGGCGGCACTTCTTCGTGGATCGAAGCGGGTTTGCGCCACGCAGGCGTCAGCAAAATGCTCAAGACAGTCTTCGAGTAGGTCTAAATAACCAAGACCGGGGATGGCGGTAGTCTTTGCAACGCTGAGTCGTTGGTCTACCTGCTCGAGCTCGGTGACAACGAGCTGCCGCCATTGCAGGCTAAGGTCCAAGCCAGGCGTCGACTGGCCTGCGTGTGCAATGAGCGCCCGGTCGATGACGGCTTTGGGCTCGATGTTTAAGGCACTGAGAATCCCAAGCAGCAGTTCGAGTTGCGTCTGATTCATATTGCTCGGCGCAATGATGCACAGATCATGCAGACGCTCTGGGTTGGGTATCAGTGATTTGAGGTGCTCATAAACCAGGTCAGCAGTGTGTCGTGCACCTGAAAAGTGAGCGCTCAGGGGCGCGGTCGACAGCTGGCTCCAATAGTCGGACTTCACGTCAAGCGGGCGTCGTTTGAGTTGTGAAACAGCGGACTCCCCGAAGTAAAGCGCGCCGGAATCTGAGAGAACGGCACCGGGAGAGGAAACGACCTCGTCAGCAGTAGTGAGGCTTAAGCACGTGTCATTAATATCGAGAAAAACGGGGCTCATTTGGGCGCTGCCAAGTGCCGAATGAGCTTTTTGTCGATGTAACGTTGCGTGCTCAGTACTAAGCGCTCTTGCGACAGCTGGAGCTGGTGCAGCGCGAACATGATGATGATCGAGAGCACTAATGCGACGAAGGTACTGTTAAAAGCCACTCCAAGGCTCACGGTCACCCCTGAGATATCACCTTCTACGGCCTTGTAGGCTTGTCCTAACGCATCGCCAATACCGCGTACGGTTCCGATAAAACCGATGGATGGAATTGCCCAGCTGATGTACCGCACCATCGATAACTCCGAATCGAGCTTGTCGGCCTCGATGTCGCACTGCTCGCGTACCGCTTCCGATACTGCAGGAATACTGGCGGTGGTTGAAAACCGACTGAGTGCATTCAACAGTGTGCGGGGAAGCAACAGTTCCTGATCGGTCTCTGGCAGCGCTTCTAGGCCTCGCGAATAGCTGCGCGCATCCTGTGGGAGGACGGTGGTCCCCGTGGTGACCTCGATCAGGTTTCTCTCGAGCATGGCGGTCTCCTGACGGGTGGTCCAGGCTTTGAGGCCCATGATCGCCAGCGCCCAGATCATCAAAATGAAGCAGGCTTCTTGCTCAAAGTCTCGAATCACGACGAAGAGAGATCGCTCGGGTACAAAGGCTTCGCCAGAGGCCTGCAGCGCTGCTTGAATTGTCAGTTGTGCGTCTGCAGCGGGGCGGATCAGTCCCACGTAAAAGCCGTGAACGATGATGACCGCAGTGAGAAGCGCTATGAGCTGGAAGGCGAATTCGGAGGGAAGTTTCGACTTAGACATGCAGTGCGGCCTTAGATATCAACGGGGAAAGAAACTGAGCGATCTTCAGAAATACGTTCAGTAGGCGTGTAGGTATTCACCGCCTGTGATGCGGATTCGCTGCTGGGTGACTTGGACTCTGATGCTGTCAGAGGTTCCGCGGACTCTAGCGCGTCTTGCACCGCGCCATCGCCGGCCTCTGGCAACGGATCTGTTGCTGGCTCCTGCGCCGCAGCGCTAGCGGCTAATACCCCTGCAAAAACGACACCTCGCCACCGCTTACTCCGCATATTTCGCCACCCTAAATCCAACATCATCTCGTCCCCGCTCACCGTAATCTCTGTAGGTCAGTCGGAGCTCCCTGAGTCTACTCAAGCTCCAACTCGCACCGCGTATTGTGTAATTGTCTCCCTGGCTATCGCCCAATGGGTTTTCTGCCACGGACTCGCCAGGTACTGCAATGCGATACACATCATTCACCCACTCTGCGACGTTACCACCCATATCGTATAGCCCTCGAGGATTTGGTGGAAACTTCCCCACCTCGGCACTCACAGGTGCGTTGTCTGAGTAGCCATTGAGTATTCGTCCGGTGACAATGGCGGATGACGCGTCGGCGAGATTGGCAACGCCGTTTTCAGGCGGCCATGCGTCGCCCCACGCGAATCGACGTGTCACACCCTCATGGAGGCGCGAAGCGAAGGCCCACTCAGCCTCTGTGGGTAAGCGATAACCCTGACTCGATGCATTGAAACCCGTAATGATCCCGTCTTTTTCGGTGTAAAAAGCGGCGAGGCCTTCTCGCGCACTCAGCCAATTACAGAAACTTGCCGCTTGCTGCCAAGAGAGCTGAACCGCCGGTTGGTGTTCTCTATTTAGGCTTTTACCACCCGCCTGTCCAGATTCGTGGTTGCGCGTGAACTGCCTAAATTGCGCATTCGTCACTTCGGTTGTTGACAGGTAAAAGGCACGGGTGAGCGCGACCGGTCGTTCAACTTCATTGGCACCACGCCCGGCGTCACGCCGCGGTGCGCCCATGGTGAATTCATTGGTCGCGCCAACCATAGGGTCAATTAACCGCAGTGTTTGACCCAGTGAGGTTGTCACTTCGGGTTTGATCGCGGCTTTTCGCGCCTCTTCAAGCGTGAGGAGCCCAACTTTAATCCGCTGCTTTAGCCCCGCGCGCGGTGTCACTCGACGCTCAACACTGGCATAGCCTGGTGCTGCTATGGTGATCACCTGTTCCACTGAGGGGAGGGAAAGGATCTGATTCCCAGTGCCACGATCTTCGCCATTCACGGCGACGGTCGCATTGTCCGGCGCGACCTGAACATCGACCTCACCCAATGCGGGTAAGAGTACGACCTGCCGTTGGGTGACGGCACCTTTCTTCAAAGAAAGTGTGAAAGTGGCTGGTAAATAACCGGCTCGGCTGAGTTTAAAGCGGTGTGTTGTTGACGGATCCATGGCAACGTCAACAGGCGTTGCACCGACGAAACGTCCGTCACGCGTCACCACAGCCCCCACTGGGACTGAGGATAGACGCAGAAGCCCCTCTGCCGGTGTGAGTTCAACTCGGCCGAGGTCAAGGTCAGTATTGGCCACCGCGTCAATTGAAATGACTTCATCGACGTAGCCCGCTGCGCTCAGGGTGATGTCACGGGTCCCTTGCATGATTTCCAGTAAGTTCCCGTTGAATTCCACGGGTACCCCGTCGACGCGCACTATTCCCGTAGCCGGTACTACCTCTAATGTGACTCGGGACCAGCCTGGTACGAGGCTCGCTGAAAAGCGTTGAGTCACTTCTCGCCCTATAACCTCATACGACGACTCATAAGGTAGGAATCGATCAGCTTCGAGGGTTATGGTTGCCTCACCCGAGGCAATGGAGGCTATGGTCAGTGGCGTTTCGCCTGCAAAAACCCCATTAATACTGACGCGAGCTTGAGCAGGATCGGACTCAATAGTGAGGACGCCAGGCAGGGGGGTGAGTTGTACGGCGCGGGTTTGTACCTCTGTATCATCGACGTACAGGTCGCCGTCGTAGTCTTGATAGCCCTCGGCCGTCACCGACAGTGGGTAGCGGCCCGGTCGCATGAGCAGTCGTCCACCAAATTGCAGATGTACCCCTCGGACGTCTATTGTTGTCGCTGTTTCTGCGTCGACTTCGACGGTTATGGATCGCGCTGTTAACAGGAAAAATAAACCGTAACCCACAGCAAGAGCACCCAGCAGTCCCAAAACTTTTAGGGGACTGAATCGTCGTTTGCGGGCTACCGCAATATCAATGCGAGGCTTAAATTCGGCTGCAGAGAGGGTTTCGGGTTGTTTCGGTGACTCAGACATCAGCGAGCGATCGCCTCCTTACAGCGGATATCGATTTGGTGGTCAACGCCGGCTTTAATATTGAGCGTGACCAAGACGTCTCGATAACCCTCCCGACTGCCCAAGAGTTGATATTGCCCTGGGCGCAGGGACAGCGTACGCGATGTAAACGCGCCTAACCGAGCGACGCGTTTGAGGGTTATTTCGGTAAGCCCATCCGAAAAAATGGAGACCGGTAGGGGAGTGCTGGCAATCGAGAGCGCATCGCGGACGACGACGATAAGTGCCACAAGTTTTGGCATTGACGGCGCAGAGGTGGCTACTATCTTCTCGGCCTCTATCAAGGTGATTTTGGCTTGGCTCAAAACGACGTCATCGACCAGACGTGCTTGCTTGTCCACAATCTCGGAGAGCGACTTAAAGAGGGCAGCCATTGACTCCGCCTCGATGATCCCTTCCGAGGCCTCGACTAGGCTGGAGTCGAGTGCCAGCGCCTGCTCATAAGCCTCAAAGGCCCCCGACCATTCCTCTTTGACTTGAAGATCAGCTGCTTGAGACAGGAGACGATTTAAGCTCGACAGTGTTTCCGCCTCTTTGAGTTGCGCGAGTGCCCCGCCCACATCACTCGCGTTCGGTGCGAGTGTCTTGGCACGCTCAAACGCTGCGCGTGCCTTTGAAAACTCAGTTGCTGTGAGTGCTGCGAACCCGCGTGTCATGGCCTCTTCAAATTGCTGCTGGGTCAACGCCGCTTCGTAATCGCGCGCAATAGCCGAGAGACGTTGGTGCACAGGGTCAAGCAACAAAGCCGCTCTAATATCAGTCAGCGCACGCTGATAGTTCGCAGTATCAAAATGGGCTTGCGCGGTCTCCTCGTAGGTCATGATCTCGGGCATCACTGGGACACGCTCTGACGCGTCTAAAATCGCGTCACTGTCTGGCGCCATCTTGCGCAGTAGGGGTGCCAGCCTCTGAGCCACCGCAAGATCTCCGCCCTCGATCGCGATAAGTAAGCGCGTAAGGCGGGCTTCGACTGCTTTTGTGAGCTCGCCCTCAAGTACGACCAAGGCGTCGAGTGCCGTCTGATAAACACCCTCCGCGCGACTAAAATCTTGGATTCGGTAGTACTCGTCGCCCTCAATCGCGAGGGCGCTGGCGGCTAAAAATGCCGCATTTCCCCACTGATCCACCGCTCGATTTTCAAGACGGCTTTGTGTTTCCAACAGAGCCTGCAGTACTTCCTGTGCCGCACGACGCGCCTTGGCCAACTGAGCTTCAGCGAAGGGACTGCGCTCTGACTGTGGCGTTTGTGATTGGGTTGTCACTGGCGATTGGACACGGGGCTCAATTGGTTCGTTGGAGACGATGGACTCCAGCGGGGGGGCAGGTGCTAGTGAGGGCAAAACAAAGACAACTAGAAGTAGCAGCAACGACCCAATGGTCACAACGACCCACAGCGCGGTTTGTCTAGCGGGTTGACTGTCTTGTTCGACACCGGCGCCTTGGGCCTGGGGCTCAAAGGAGGTCGCGCGAAGGGTGTCTAAGCGTTCGTTGTCCATCAATGGTTGAATCTCAATTACTGCGCGGGTGGAGCGATTTCAGTGGGAAGGTCGGCAATTTCAGCCGCATAGATGTCACTCAATATTTCACGCCATTGGCTGTATTGATCGTCGATCGTACCAGAGAGTTGCACCGTTCGGTCCTCCAGTTCGATGACTTGCGGCGTGATCTCGGCCTCTAGCGACTGGCCTAACTCCTCCAGAGCGAGCGAATGGATATTGGCTTCTGCGCGACGCTCGAGGCCGCTTTTTACGAGGCCGCCACCCGCATAAATACCCACGGCTCCTGCTGTTCGTACATTTCGATCGTCGGAGGTTGCAGCGGCAATACCGGCAAGTACTGACAAGCCGCCAACCAGCAATTGCGTTCGCGCTTCGCTTTCAAGCTGGCGAAGTGACACGGTTTCCTCATAGCTCAGCCGTCGCCATTCGGTGTAAGGCCCGTTCATAGCCCCTGAAAAGTTGTCGTAGTGTCCTTGGAGCGTGTCGACAAAGACGTGATTGCGCTGCCGAATGGCACCAATGCGAGACATCATAGGGTCACTTTCGGCCGGTAAGCGAACCGCGCGTGTGAGGTCTGAGTCGCTTTCCAGCAAGTAGTTTTCGAACGCGGCGGGTGCAAACGTTCGCGCAAACTTGAGTTTCGCGACATCCCTGATCGCGAGTCGCTCGTTACGCGACAGGCCTTGGAAAACGGCGAGTAAGTCGTTGGCAACGTCACGATAAATGGCTAGGAATGGATCTTTTTTGACGCGCTGCGTTTGTTGGTAGGCGTATCGGCTCGTTGTACCTGCGTACCGTTTGTCGAGCCAAGTCCTGCCCTGCGCATCGGCGGCTCTAATGTAAAGCGTGAGAGACTCACCGTCCGATTGTTCGATCGTTCCATTGATTAAGACATCCGCGATGTGGTCGCTCGACGGCACCACGCGGCTGGCACCCCAGGCGCCTTGATCATCTAATACCAGTGCCAATTCTCTGGCCATAAATGTGGCTTCGGCCCGACGTATCTCCGGATAAACACTGTTCTCTGGGTCCGTCTCCATCAGACCGGGGTCGAAGACGACAACGGCCACGTCCAAGATCTCATCGCTCGGCAATTCGGTCGTGTAGGTCTTAAGTGTCGGTACGGCTGTCGTTTTAACCGTCTGCGTGACGCACCCGGTGAGTAGGGCGAGAAGCGCAATGACCGTGCAAACGCGATTAATCATTCGTTGGGTATCTCAAGACCTTTATATTTTCGGTACTCGTTCCACAGGGCTTCTCGGATCTCAGAGTCTGACTCCCGCATTGCAGCTTCTCTAAGTTGTCGTGCGACGATGTCGT
>ENA-UZXB01004315-UZXB01004315.1-metagenome-genome-assembly--contig:-Day-2-1m-contig-4315_pt2 | contig 11799 bp, 11 predicted proteins | sample MGYA00260339_ERZ794899 | MGnify/ENA metagenome assembly ERZ794899 | reverse complement strand
GCGTCGTCCGCTGAGTTGCCCACCACCAATACTGGAACAGTGACCCGCCCTAAACTGGTTGGGCCGCAGGCATTCGCGTCATCATAACTCCACTGAGACAACCAACTCCTCAAGGTACAGAATCGAGCAAGACCCACCGGTCCGTTGTTTGCAATGCGTGGATCGCCCAAGTAGCACGTGCCTGGCGCGCGATCATTGGGATCGACACGTGGATCCAGCCAGCGCGGGTCGGCCATCGTTCCGTGCGTGACAAATGCAAACTCCTCGTGCTCTCGACCCGCATCGATTAATGCGGTCAATTTATTTTTTACCCAGCTCGTTATTTTTCGATTCCGCGCGATCTGGGCCTCGTGATAGCGCACCAAAAATGCATCATCAAACGGCGGATTAATATCCCCCCCGTACAAATCAAGACTGGCGTCACGCAGGGCTGGATTGCACTCGTCAATAATTGAGGCGTCCAACCATTCGGTCAGCGTGCCGTGGCGCGATACGTGAGCGGCCATCATGATCAGCGCATCTGCGGGGGGCAACGACGCCTGGGTCAAATCAGGGCCTCCACCACAGGGACTTGAGGTCACTGTGGGACGTTCAGCCTGAGACTGATAAAAGGCTGAGAGAGAACCACCGCCACTCCAACCCAGCAGCACCACATGCTGATAACCCAGCACCTCCCGTGCGTGCCGCATTGCCGAGCCCAAATCCAAGGTGACCTTTTCCATGTTGAGCGCGTAATCGGCACCACGATAACGGCTGTCGCAGGCGAGGACATGAACGCCTGCGCGCGCAAACTGACTCATAATAGGCAACCAGCCGGTACCGCCAATCGGGTGCATTGTGACCAGACAGGTGGCCGAGGGCTCTTGCGTTCTGATCAGGGTGCAAAAGACCGTAACAATGTCCTCTGCACTACCGTAGGTCTCTTTAAACCCCGACTTTTCAACGGTCACTATGGGGAATGGCTCTCTAATTACTTTTTTTGCCACGACAATCACCTTTTAAAAGCGTCACTCGGCTACCCTACCCGAACTCGAACGCGCACCCTTCATTTATCCATATCATCCGTGAAAGTAATCTTTTTTAGGTTGATATAACGTACTCTGTTCACACAATAATGACCGACTTCCACACGAGGTAAACACCATGTTCAACGCATTGCTTGCAACTCAATCTGACGGCCAACATCGCGTCGACGTCACACAGATCAACACGTCAGACCTTGCAAACACCGGTGTCCTCATCAAAGTCGATTACAGCACCATTAACTATAAGGATGCGCTGGCAGTGACCGCTTCCGCACCAATTATTCGAAAGTACCCCTTGGTTCCCGGTATCGATCTTGCTGGGACCGTTGAGCAAAGTGATGATCCGATGTGGAATGTCGGCGACTCGGTGGTTGTCAACGGATGGGGCATGGGTGAAGGCCATTCGGGCGGCTTGGCCCAGTACGCACGCGTGCCCGCCAGTTTCTTAGTGAAACTTCCACAAAATATGACCACGCGTCAGGCGATGGCGATCGGCACTGCAGGCTACACCGCGGCGCTGTGTGTCGATGCACTCGACGCTCAAGGCGTCGCACCAGACCAAGGCAAGATCTTGGTGACCGGTGCCAGCGGCGGCGTGGGCAGTGTCGCTGTCGCACTTCTCGCGGCACGCGGCTTCTCAGTCGCCGCATCAACCGGCAAGCCGGATGCAGCCGATTACCTCACGCGGCTCGGTGCATCGACGATTATCGATCGACATACATTATCAGCGGCAGGGAAACCGCTTCAGGCAGAGCAGTGGGCCGGCGTGGTAGACGCCGTGGGTGGAAATACGCTGGCCAATGCCTGCGCTCAGACTCGTTACGGGGGCGTGGTCACGGCCTGTGGACTGGCTGAGAGCGCGGGTCTACCTGCAACAGTAATGCCGTTTATTCTGCGCAGTGTGGTGTTACGAGGCGTCGACAGTGTCATGGCACCCGCGGAGCCTAGACTGTCAGCATGGGCCCGACTGGCGCGCGATATGGACCTTTCCCTATTAGAGACCATGATCACCGAAATTGGTCTCTCTGAGGTCTGCGACGTCGCACCAAATGTACTCGCAGGAAAAATCACAGGGCGGTTACTTGTTGACGTTAACCGCTAAATCGTCTCGCGCTGTGAGTGCGTTGTAGATCTTGGCAAATGGATCGGCGAGACCAGCAGCTTCGTTCAACGTCAGTCCCAATCGAACAAGTACAAGCTCGGCTTCGGGCACGACGACGACAAACTGACCCGAGTTTCCTCCCGCGTGGAAGGTATTAGCCGGCAAATCGGGGTAGTCGCTCAAGCGCGTGTTCAGCCAAAAGCTCAAGCCATAAAAGTCAGCACTCTCACTTGGGGTAACGGCAAGGCGCTGCCACTCCTGCGATAAAATGTCGTCACGTCCGTGCCATGCGTCGAGCCACCACTGGCCGTAATTTGCCCAGTCACGCGCAGTCAAATAGGCAAAGCTAGAGCCCACCTGCACACCACTGGTATCGGGTTCGAGCAACGGATCGTCCAAGTCCAGGTAGTCGTTGATTTCTCGATCAATCCAATCCACGTATGAGACGTCCCCAAGCGAGGCTTGCCAGAGATAAGACACCACGTTGGTGTCACCGCTGGAGTAAACAAACGCTTGCCCGGGCTCTTGGCGGTGGCCCTGCGCCAAGGGCACGTGCCACATCGGTACACCACCGTAGAGCATTTCAGTCACGTCATCACCCGGCAAATAGCGCTCATCAAAATCGAGCCCACTGGCCATGCTCATCAAGTGCTTTAAGGTCAAGGCGTCAGAGACATCGCGGGTCGTGTGCACGGGAGCTTCCAGCGCCCTCAGACGCTCTCGGACAGGCATCGACAGCGCCATGTCGCCTTTGCCAACCTGAACGCCAACAAAAGATGCCATGAGGCTTTTGTTCATCGACCAACCCTGCAATCGAGTCCTCGGCCCAACAGGCTCTGCATAACGCTCAGAAACGACTTCGCCTTTGTGCATGACAAGAACGGCGAGCGTATTTCTCCCTCCGGTTTCGGGCTCTTCAAACAGCGCGTCAATCGCAGACTCGACGGCTTGGTTATCCGAGTGGACGGCGCTTATCGATACGTCACGCTCGGCCTTTTCATTGAGCGCATCAACGGTTGAGGCTTGTGTACCATGAAGCGTACAGCCGTAGCGGTCGCGGTAACTGGCGGTCGCCGAGGCAGTTAAAATTTTCACTGTGGCAGAACGAGCACCCACCTCAGCATTCACAAACCGATCCATACCGGCAACAGTCGCCATACGCGGTAAAATATCGTGTTCAAGCACGAATTCAGCGGGAAGATGGCTCACAAAAACGCCAGAACACAGTTGCTTGGCGGAGTATCCCACGCCAATTTTCGCCGCACCGTGAAGCATCCAACCCGCAGCACTCAGAGCCACCACTAACACCAGTAATACCACGCGAACCATAAGACTCTCTCTGTAGAACGTGACTTAATATTTGACGTTATTTTTAGAAATCATAGCGTCGTTGAGGCTCAGTCGACAATGGTGTGATTCGCCACTCGAATCTCATGAAGTCGCGCCAGTAGCCACGCGAGGACCAACAAAAAAAGACCCAAGGCAACCATTGCTAGGACTGCAAAACGACTGATTCCCAGAGCCGCACTAACGCTGGCGCTAGGGCTCAGTGCGAGCATGGCCAGACCAGACACGCTCCCCACAACAAGTAGTCCATAAGCCGTCCACCGGATCCTGTCGTGAGTACTCAAAGTGGGCGTTACAATCACACCGTTGAGGTTAATGTCGTCACTCACTGCTCACCCGAACTATCACTGTGTAAATATAAGGAAACCACACGACGCTCAACGCTCCAGTCGCGCGAAATAGTCTCTCGCCGCAACCATCACTTTAGGCGCCAGGACAATGGTGCTCACCATGGTGGGGAGCGCCATCAATCCGTAACTCCCCGAAATCAAGTTGAAAACGACGTCGACACTGACGCTTGCGCCAAACACCACCGCCGCAATGAAAAACCATCGAAAGTAAGGCTGCCACGCGGCACCTGCTAAGAATCCAAAACACTTCGCGCCAAAATACCAACCGGTAAACATGGTGGTGGTGCTTAAAACAAGGGCAACGAATCCGAGGGCGAGTAAACCAATGGTGCCCATTTCGTTTTGGACGGCATTAGCGGTAAGCGTTATCCCCGAAAGCTCACCCGGATTTTGCCACTCACCGGCGAGCAGAATCACCAGTGCCGTGCAGGTGCACACCAGTAAGGTGTCGAATATCGGACCCAGCGTTGCAACCATGCCTTCACGAATGGGCTCATTTGTTTTTGCTGCGCCGTGCGCCATCACCTCAGTGCCGACACCCGCCTCATTTGAAAAAACGCCGCGACTCACGCCAATGAGCATAATGCCCACGAAACCGCCCCCGACCGCGGTTGGATTGAAGGCTTCAGAGACAATCAACCACAACAGGGCGGGCACCTCTGAAAGGTGGCTCAGCACCACGTATAAGGTCATGGTGACGTAGACAACAACCATGGCGGGTAATGATCGCACCGCAACCATGGCAACGCGCGGTAGACCACCGAAAATCACCACTGCGACAAGGACGGCCAAGCCCAGACCAGTCGCGAGCCCCGACCAAACAGGAGGCGCGCCATCAAAAACGGTCTGACCAATCAACGCCGTGAGCTGATTCGCCTGAAACATGGGCAACGTGCCGATCAAACCCGCCACGGAAAACAAAACGGCCAACGGATAAAATGATCGAGGCAGTGCTTCTCGAATGACATACATTGGGCCGCCCTGAAGGTTGCCCTCACTGTCGAGTCCGCGGTACATCACCCCGAGCGAACACGTGAAAAATTTGGTTGCAATGCCGACAACTGCCGATACCCACATCCAAAAAATAGCGCCCGGTCCTCCAGCGACAATAGCCAGCGCAACCCCTGCAATATTACCCAAGCCCATGGTGTTAGACAGCGCCGCCGCGAGTGCTTGGAAGTGCGACAACTCGCCTTCCTCGTCAGGGGTGTCATAACGACCGGACATCACAGCAAACGCGTGACCTAAGTAACGATAAGGAAGTGCACGAGAGACAGTGAGAAAGAATGCGCCTCCACCCAACAGTAACGCCACCATCGGGAGGCCCCATACGGCATCTGCAAATGCGATCGACCATACCTCTAACTGCTGAAAGCTCATTCGTTATCTCTTTTTTTAAATGCCGCGCCCAAGGCGCTGATGCGCAGACGCTCACCGCCCAGAACGCCCACTATACACAGTGATGGCGTCTTGACTCACTGATCAGCGAAACGCATTTGGGACGCCGTTTTATATCTCGTAACCCAAAAAATTCGAAAGTTAATCCCGAATGTCTGTGTTGACGTCGCATTGGTTTGCGCTGCTCACAAATAGAGGCATGATGACAACACAGCTTTAACCCAAGAAAAGGCACCTTACTATGTCAGCGACAGCCCCTTACGACTTTACCGGTCAGACCGCCCTTATTTCCGGAGGAGCCTCAGGCATTGGTCTGGCCACGGCCAAACGGCTGCTCGCAAGTGGTGCGACCGTCTGGATCGCGGATATTCAAGATGAGAAAGGTGAGCAGATTGCAGAAGAGATTGGTGCGACTTATGTGCATTTGGACGTCTCCAAGGAGGCGGACTGGGTCTCGGTTGTGGAATTGATTGCCAGTCAGGGTGAGGGCCTCAATCTCCTGATGAATAACGCCGGCATTGTCATCGGCGGCACCCTCGAAACACAAACAGCCGAAGAATTCCTGCAAACCACCAACATTAACTTATTGGGTGTTTTTCTCGGGTGTAAGGTGTGTGCGCCATTGATGGCGATCTCAGGCGGTGGCGCAATCGTCAACGTGTCGTCGATCTGGGGCATGGTGTCCGACTCGGGTGCGGTCGCGTATTCAGCCTCCAAAGGCGGCGTAAGAACCATGACGAAAGCCATTGCACTGGACCTTGCTGACAGGGGCACACAAATACGCGCAAACTCGATTCACCCTGGCTTCACAGCAACTCCCATGGTCGAGGACAGTGTCTCTGAAATGGAGCCTGAAGAGGCCGCTCAGTTTGCCGCACGAACCATTGAGCGCGTCCCCTTAGGTCTTGGGGAAGCTGATCAGATCGCCGCGGCCACTGTCTTTTTGTTTTCAAAAGACAGCTCGTTTATGACGGGCTCAGAACTCGTAGTCGACGGGGGGTTTACGGCTGCCTAGCGAGTCAGCGAACCGACGCGGTTTAGCGTCTCTGAGACTCGGCGCGAGATATCTCTCGTTGAAGCGATCTGCGCTGTGCGCCATTTTAATCTGCGACAGTTTAGACTCGCGGTAAAACGGAGGCTTAAGTGCCTAACAAGAACACCATAGTTAAATCACTGATCAGCAGGGTCATCGACCCTGGTGGCGCGTATTAAAAGGATCACTGAATGAAAAAATTGGCTTGCATCATTGTGCTGCTGGCGTTCAGCGCAGCAGGGCATGCGGATTACTCTCACGAATACCTCGGTAGCGTGTCGGTCGAATCGGCAGACTCACAGGGCACGTCGATATCGTACCGCGTCTTTAATCGAGCGGAAGATCACCCAAAACTTTTACTGATCATGGGTTTAGGTGGCGCTGGTTATGCCTGGGGTGATGCCTTCGTAAACGCACTGGAATCAAAGGGTATCGAAGTGATTGTGATCGATAACCGTGACACCGGGGAATCGGACTTTTTCTCAGCGTGGGGGCAACCCACGCTCTGGTGGCAGTTGCTCAAATACAAATTGGGATTGTCAGTGGATGCGCCCTACTCACTCGCCGAGATGGCGCAAGACAGTATTGCCGTCTTAGATGCCGCCGGTTATCAACGTGTCCATGTCGCCGGTGCGTCAATGGGGGGTATGATCGCGCAGGTCCTCGCGGCTCGATTCCCCGAGCGGGTTGTTAGTCTCACGTCAATCATGTCGACCACATTTGCGCCGCACTTGCCGCCGCCCACTGCCAATGCAGAAGATAACTTGAGGGACTTGGCAGGCGGCGACGCTGAAACTTCGCGCGAACAACGCATGCGGGATCGCGGATTTTATCCCGAATCGATGGAGCGACACCTCATGGCTATTTTTAAGTCGGGCGATCGCACAGAGGAAGTTGGCACTATCACCTCACCGACGCTGGTGATTCATGGATCAGAGGATCCACTGGTACCACCGGAGCACGGTATCCACACAGCCGAACAAGTTGAGGGGGCCCGCTTTGTACTCGTCGAGGGTATGGGCCATAACTTACCGGAGGCGCTCCATCCTCAAATTATCGGTTTAATATCGGGGCACATCGACGTCGCAGAACAGGGTGGTAAGACTTTAAATCAATAAGGTGAAGTGTATGCAGAGATCCAACGACCATTCCTTGTGTCAGTCCGATAGGCGCGTGCCAAAGGTGATCGCCGCCCTATTAACGGGTCTGGCGATACTGTCTCCTTGGGCCATGGCAACCCCTGAAACGCAGGCCATCAACACGCTCGTCGATGGCCTCCATCGCGATGCAGATAGGGGTGAATTTCAATCCTATTTTGATCGCTACACACCCGATGCCGTGTTCATGGGCACTGATAAAACCGAGCGCTGGACCATTGACGCGTTTAAACAGTACGCGGCACCGGCCTTCGCCGACGGTCACGGATGGTCTTACACCGTGATTGAGCGCAACGTCGAGGGCGACGGTGACACACGGTGGTTTGATGAAATTTTATTGAATAAAAAACTCGGCCACTGTCGAGGGACAGGCGTCGTTCAACGCATCAATGGCGAGTGGAAAGTGGCGCACTACTCACTGACCTTGCTCATTCCGAACGACATCGCCGCAGACGTGGGTGTAAGCACACAACAGGCTGACGGCCTCATTGAGCCATAAAAAAAACGCCTCAATGAGGCGCTTTTTACAGGTTAACTCGGCGTCGAACCAACGCTAGAAGGTCGTATTAATCGCCAATCTCACATTAATCGGAGCACCGACAGACACTTGGTGCGTGCTGTGTGCGTTGGGGAAGTACAGCTCATCCGTCGCGTTTTCAACATTGAGCTGAATTACTGTGCGCTCTGACAGGCGATAGCGCGCCGACGCGTCGATTCGGGTGTAACTGGGTAAGATCGCCGAGTTGCTGTTATTAATAAAGCTCTCGCTTTGATGCGTCAGTCCAAGGCCCAGGCTTAAGTCGTCAGAAAGCGTAAATTGGTTCCAAATTGAGAACATCGAATCGGGAAGCTCTCGCGGCGTGAGCCCCGTTCGGCCTTGACGATTGACCTGTTCCCCGTCGAGCGAACTGTAGCCGGCCGACACGCTCCATAATGCGTTGACTCGACCTTGAAGCTGCAGCTCAAAACCGTCAATTTCAGACTCAATCACGTCGAGCGTTGCCGGGTCGTTGTCGGCCACTTGTGGGGAACGTTGCTCTATCTCAAATAGGGCCGCGGTGAAGCTAAGACCCGATGCAAAGTCATATTTAACACCCACCTCGCGGTTACCAAACGTGTTTGGTGCGAGCTCGTCGTTGCTGCCGTTGATGTTGGCGAATTGCTCGCCACTGCGGGGCAAAAACGATTCACTGTAGCTGGCGTAGATCGAAATTTCGTCGATGGGCTTATAAACAACTCCAAACCGTGGCGATACTTCGCTGTCCTTACGCGATCGCGTTTCATCGGCGGGCACATTGAACACTTTGATATCAAAACTATCGTAGCGGAGTCCCACAACCACTTGCAGGTAGTCGGTCAGCGTTAACTCGTCCTGAAGGTATATCGAAGTCACGTCAATCGAGACGTCAGTGTCATCATTGATGTCGCTATCGAAGCTATTCGTGGCAACATTGCCCAGCGCATTCAACCCAACTCCGCCTTCAAGTCCCAGATTTCGAGTCAACGAGAACGTTTCTTTATCATCCTCGGTGGTGTCCCAAAACGTATTCCAGCGGTCTTGGTCACTTGATGTGTCGATGAATTCGACGCCCGCCAGAAGCGTGTGTTGCATCCCGGCGAATCCAGACTCGCCGATCAAGTTAGCCGATAAAATCGTGTTTTGTCGTTGCGTTGTATCGACGTAACCATCGAGCGTGACTTCATCCGGTGTTTGTGCCTGATCGTAAGCGGCGGCATAAAAGTTTTGGTAGAGCTTGTCGTAGTCACCGTAAAACGCCGCGATATTACCTTTGAGCGTATCGGAGAACGAGTGTTGTACTGACGCTCGCCAGAGGTGCGCTTTTAGCGCCGTGGTATTTACATCAGGGTCTCCAAATACAATTTTCTCAAACGCCTCGACAGGGCGACCATCAGAGCCGGTGGGTATTCCGCGATCAATAAATCGTTGGTGATCGACGTACTCGTACGACAGATCAATCACACTGTCGCCTGACTCAATATGCAGGGTTGGATTCACACCCACTCGGTCACCGTCATAAAAGTCACGGTGATTATCGAGTCGCTCGACCATGGCGTTAATTCGCAATGCGACCGAATCACTGATCACCCTGTTGTGATCGATCTGACCACCTAACTCGCCGAGACTGTCCACACTGAGCTGCGACGTCGTGAATCCTTGGTCGAGTTGCGCTTTTTTCGTGACGCGATTCAGTACGCCACCCGTGCCGCCACGACCAAATAATAGTGCGTTGGGGCCTCTGAGAACCTCGACTTGCGCCAGGTTGTAGAGGGGCCGGAAGTACTGCACGTCATCGCGCATCCCGTCGATATAAAAGTCCGCTGTTGAGCGAACCCCCCGGAAAACAACTGCATCTCGATGCCCCTCCCCTTGCGACGTCGTCACGCCCGGGAGGTAATTGACCACCTCGCTAATGCTATTAAAGCCTCGCGCACGGATATCCTTGGCGGAGACAATACTCAGACTCTGAGGGACATTTAAGATCGGCGTAGGCGTCTTGAGTGCGTTGATGGTATCCGAGTAAAGGTACTGAGCAGAAACCAGTACCTCTTCGATCGACGCACTGGCCACATCGCGGTCTTTTGTTGAGTCCGTCTGGGCATATGCGGGGTTAAGCACGAGTGCGGAGACGACCAAGGACATTACTTTTAGCGGTTTCATTAACAATACTCTCTAGTTGATATCGCAAATGATAATGATTCGCATTAGTAACCACAATACGTCATTCTGTTTTTTTTTAAATCTTCTCTCAAGGCGAGTGTTTACAACAAAAAATGACCTAAAAGACGGACTACTTCAAACCAAAATTAGGCTGTAAGTGTGACGCAGGAGCCGTCGTACCTGAGCAATATACGACGTTTTAAGGTGTTATTGATGTGCTAAAACCTGATGCAAAATCGGCGCTTTAAAGCCTTAGTCGACCCTAGAAGGAATGCAGAACCGGTAGTCTGTCGTGCCACTGGTAATGCAATAACGCACCACACGTGGCCCGTCACCATCGTTGCGCACAATACCGGAAAAAGGCGTCAAACCAGTGTAACGTCCAATATCGCCTTTGGAGTCAACATTACCCGCAAATCGATACCCATAGGTCGCCTCGACTCGGGCAATCGGGACGCGTCCCTCAAGGCCTCGATAGCACTTGAGGTCGTCAAAAATCACAGACTCAGGGTCGCCCATGCGCGACCTGATGAAGGGCTTTGCAATCGCCAGGCACTCAGCCTCTGACATAGAGACACCAAAGTCAGCTGACTCCACTTCTTGCTCCGTCGGTGCAGACGAACAACCCGCCAGAGCAACGGCAAAAACAACGGTGTACGCCAACTTCATTATGACCCCTTGTTAAGCTAACCTGTTGGCCTCACAGTAGCCTCAGATTTGCTGGCAAACAAGACAAATAAAGACCTCAACCGACCAAGGCAGCTAACAATGGTCTGGATGTTTAGCGTACTCTGTTCACTTACCGTCATGGGAATCAGTGGTATCGTCCCTCTTGACGGAACACCTCTAGCGAGCGATGAGCCCCCTGGCTTTCTTCTCCTTTGGACGCGTTACTCTGCGCATCTTGCCTTCCTGTTTTTGCTCGCGGCCTTCTTAGCGAGCACGGCGCACAGGCGCTGGCGCCATCCGGTAACGCGTGTCCTCATGAGTTATCGACGTCAGCTTGGACTGGGCTTTGCGACAGCTCACGCTTTTCACCTTGCCGCACTGACCTTATTTCTGCTGAACCTTGAAGGCTTTTCAGCAACAGCGTCATTAGCCGTTGCCGCATTTGGCTATGTCGTAACCACGGCACTCGCGGTGACCTCGAACAATTGGAGTGTCCGTCGACTCGGCGTTAAACAATGGCGACTGCTTCACACCACCGGCATTAATATTTTAATGCTGTACTTCTTTGTCGCCTTTAGTGCCGCACTCATTCAGAAAGGCAGCGCGATCTATGCTGCCTATGTCTTCGCCATCATCAGCGCAGTGGTGGCTAAAGTCTCTGCAAGAGCAACTGGTCTGCAGCACACTACTGACTGAAGTAGATGTTTCTGAGGTACAGGGTGCGATTAGGCGCCTTAGCGCGACTCAAAAAAGCCACCACATTAGTGACGTCTGAGAGGTCCGTGCCGCCGTTGAGCTCAGCGATTGGCAGAGTGACAGTGCGCCACTCCTCACCCACCAAATGGTCAGTACCCGGGCCAAAACTGGCAAAGTTATTGACCTGGTCACCCCGCAAAAAGCTACCCGTTTGAAAACCAAAACTGAAGTTCACATCGCTGCTGCCGCGAATCTCAAGATGCATATGGCCGTTCTTAAATCGAGACAGATTTTCGCCGACGTCAGCGTCCACCTCCAGACCCGCCCCCCACCAGTCGCCCG
>ENA-UZXB01013083-UZXB01013083.1-metagenome-genome-assembly--contig:-Day-2-1m-contig-13083_pt1 | contig 11804 bp, 9 predicted proteins | sample MGYA00260339_ERZ794899 | MGnify/ENA metagenome assembly ERZ794899 | reverse complement strand
GCACCGCCTAAATCTATACGCTCAATAATTGACGCCACTCGGCGAGAGCAGCGGTACGGTTTGGCTTGATAGGGCTAATTTTTACAATTTTATAATTTTTTGGGTTGCTATGAACGGAACACATATAGGCTAGGGGTGGGGGGCCACCCCCCTCGGTCCCTACCCCCCCATGGGTTAGAAACTACCTTAAGGGTGTTGTCAGACAAAGCCACACCCATCTCAAAGTGCCATGATCACATAAACCTATGAAGCGCAGATTTGGAACCACTCCTTAAGAGCAGTTGTGCGTTTTTGCTTATAAGTTTGTNNGTGTGAGTTTTCACATCTGTTGTTGGACCGGCCTCCACATAATTGCTTGTCGGCAACGCCAATTTCACGAAAAGCGGCACCGTAAGATGGCAACTTATCCGTTGTTATAATCTTTGGTGAGCCGTGTTTACGCATTGCTTTTATGAGAAACTTCTTTGCAGCTGCTTTATTACGTCGCTTTGTAACGTAACATTCAAGAACTTCCCCTTCATGATCAACCGCGCGCCATAGGTAAAAGCGTTCTCCATTTATTTTGACAAAGACTTCATCTAAATGCCATTGCCAGTTTGAGTGTTGATCCGCCCTCTTCTTTCGAATTTCCTTAGCAAATTTTGAACCAAACCGATCAACCCAGAACCGTACAGTTTCGTGACAGATATAAATGCCGCGCTCATGCAAGATATCTTCAACTTGGCGGAAACTAAGAGGGTAACGCACGTAATACATAACTGCTAAGCGGATAATTTTGGGCGAAGTTTTGAAGTACTTAAATGGGTTTTCTGTTGTCATTCATAAAAATTAGGTACCAACCAATGGGACGTCAAGTTTGTCTGACAGTGCCATTTTTATACCACAAACACAGATCAGCCTAGCGTCCAAATTTTAAACCCATACCTGTAAGTCTCACAGACTTTGATCTCATCAATCTGATCTGAGTGATCGTATGGGCTGTCGCTCAAAATTACAAAGTCGGCGATTTTCCCAACTTCGATTGAACCACGCTTGTATTCTTGAAATACCTGCCAAGCAGCATCTATAGTGTGAGCTCTTAAAGCGCTCGTCACAGACAGGCATTGATCTTTACCCAACACGCGCCCGGTGAGAGTTTTGCGGTTCACTGCCGTGTGGATCAAATGCAACGGCTTAGTCGGCGTAACCGCTGCATCATTGTGAATGGTGAAACGAACACCTGCTTCTTCTGCCCAGCGCGCTGGAGAAATATTTTGCGAGCGTTCAGGTCCAAGAAAATCTGAGTAATGCTTATCACCCCAATAAAAGACATGCGCAGGAAAGAAGCTGACCGTTACACCAAGCTTGGCACATCTTTCCAATTGGTCTTTTCGCATAAGCTGGCCATGGATAATGGTATGACGGTGATCATCTTTAGGGTTGTTTTTTAATGCAGCTTCAACAGCATCTAAATACATGTCACTCGCGGCATCGCCATTACAATGGGTATGGTTTTGAAATCCCATATCATGGAGCTTTCTAACTTCGCTAAAAAGATCTTCCCTATCCATATAGGGAAGTCCATTATCTGGCTTGGCACCATCGGCACCCGTATAATATGGTTGCGTAAGGTAGGCAGTACGCATCAAAAAAGAACCATCTGTTAGAAGCTTCCTTGGCCCCAATATTATGTGTCGCGATGGGGGCCAACTTGCCGCTAACCCAGTTGAGGAAAGTTCCGGCTCATCTTCTGATACTGGCAATAAAACCAGATCAATTCCAGGATCATCCTTTGTTGCAAAATCTCTGAACAATTCAAGTAGCGGCAATGCTGTCCAAGAGTTTTGCGCGAGCGTCACTCCTTGAGAGTGGTATTCTTCTACGGTTGCTTCAAAACTCTCTGCAAACTCTTTTTTGCCAATCAAAAAGTGAGTTTCACCCATCTCACCCATTGCTGCAAGGCCTTCCATATACCCATTCAACCGACCATTCTCATCACGCAAATACCGTCCACCTGCTGGATCTAGAGTATTCTCATTGATGCCTTGCATGGACAGTGCTAATGAATTGGCAACACCGCAGTGACCCGATGAATGAATTAACCAAATCGGATGATCCACCGAAAGTTCATCTAGCTCATCTCGAGTAGGAAATCGACCTTCAGCAAGGGCAGTTTCGTCGAGACCTGCGCCCATGACCCATTGACCCTTTGGTGTTTGGTCTATCTTCTGCTTTATCTGTTTATAAACATCATTTAGTTCAGCACATTTCCCTCTAGGAGGCGATGTTAAGTCTGCTCTGTAAAGTGAAATAAAACCAGTATCTGGGAAATGCCCGTGCGGATCAATAAACGCAGGCAACATGGTTTTACCATCAAGATCAATTGCCTTACAATTGCTAGGCATTGATTTTTGAACATCTTCCAAATTGCCACTGGCGACAATGTGTTCTCCTTTGACACCGACTGCCTCCACCGCTGAATTACTTGCATCCATAGTATGAATATTGCCACCAGTGAAAATTAAGCAATTATCCATGGTCCGCATTCTCCCATATTTCTGGGAAACTACATCTGTATGCACTCACTGAACCGCTATTGTTCCATTTCGGAATTTCATGTCGACATGATGATTGAACAAATGGGCACCTAGTATGAAATTCACAACCTTTTGGTCTATTGAGCAATGAAGGTGGTTCACCTGCAAGTTCGATACGCATCAACTGGGCATCAGGATCAGGTTCTGGATTAGCCGCCAAAAGCGCTAGTGTATAAGGGTGCTGAGGCTTTGAAAAAACGTTATCAGTGTTTCCTTCTTCAACGAGTTTTCCAAGATACATTATTCCAACTTTGTCGGTGATATGCCTCACCACATTTAGATTGTGAGTGATGATCATTATTGCTAATCCAAGCTTATCTTGTAGTTTTGCAAGCAAGTTCAACATTTCCCCTTGAATCGACACATCCAGTCCAGCTGTTGGCTCATCTGCGATCAACAGTTTTGGGTTAAGCGCTAAGGCTCTTGCGACACCAACTCGTCGAGCTTGCCCGCCTGAGATTTGATATGGGTATCTGCCTGCAAATTCGGCCGGGAGCCCAACCATTGCAAGAAGTCTCTTAGCTTCGGCGTTTAGATCCGTATTTTTCATTCCTTGAATTTTAAAGGGTTCGGTAATCAAGGAGCCAATCGATAGGCGTGGTGATAAAGACCCTATTGGATCTTGAAACATCATCACTATTTCTTTTCGAAGTTTTCGAAATTCTTTCTCAGGAAGCCCTTTTAGCTCTTGCCCTCGATAACGTATCGACCCTTCGCTTGCATGATGAAGTCCAGTAATTGCCCGTGCTAATGTAGACTTACCCGAACCGCTTTCACCAACAATTCCGTAGGTTTGCCCTTCTTCAATTTTTAAGCTTACGCCTGACACAGCATCAATACTGCCCGCACTACTCAAAAGCCCGCTTCGCAGCGAAAAGCTAACCCGCACATCATCAATCTCTAGCAGTGCGCTCATTGTGCGTTCTCCTGTCCAGTTAAATGGCACGCAACAAAATGTTCGGTATTCAAGGAAGAAAATTGTGGTCTTTCTTCGCACGCATCATGCTTCTTTGAGCAACGCTCAGCAAACACACACCCAGTTGATAGATTTACAAGGTCAGGAATTTCACCAGGAATTGTAGGAAGGTTTCGAGTTTTTTCTTTAATATGCCCAGGATCACATTCAAGCAAAGCCTTGGTGTAGGGATGAGCAGGTGAATGAAAGACATCGCGAACAGATCCGCTTTCAACAACCTCTCCCGCATACATGACAACGACTTCGTCGCATAGTTCAGCGATTACACCCAAATGATGAGAAATGAAAAGAATTGAACATCCAATTTCATCTTGAAGTTCGCGCAATCGTTTAATGATCTGAACTTCTAAAGTAGCATCAAGTGCAGTGGTCGGCTCGTCTGCAATCAACAGTGATGGTTTTGCCATTAGGGCCATAGCAATTGCAATTCGCTGACGCATCCCACCAGAAAACTCAAATGGATATTGTTTCAATCTTTCTTCTGCATCTGGTATACCAACCAATGACAGCATTTCTGACGCGCGATTATATTTTTCAACCTTTGATAACCTATCACGAAATTGAATATCGACCATTTGGCGGCCAATCGACAACACAGGATTATGCGTTTGCATAGGGTCTTGGAACACAAGTGAAATATCAGTCCCCAATAATTCACTCATCTGTTGATTGCTAATTTTCAAAATATCGGAATTATGAAACTCAATTTCACCAGATTTTACTGTTGCATTAGTCGCCATCAATTTCGATATGGCAGAAATCAATGTGGATTTACCACAGCCAGATTCACCGACAATACCAACTATTTTCTTATTCGGAATTTGTATTGAGACATTGCGAAGTGCTTTTAACTCTCCGCGCGGTGTACTGTAGCTAACAGATAGGTTTCGAATATCGAGCGTTGGAGTAGACATTATTTCCCCCTGCCACGAAGTTTCGGATCAACGACATCTCTCAATGCTTCACCTAAAAAGGTAAACCCTAGCGTCGTAAGAATGAGTGGAATGCCACCTGCAATAATCAACCACGGTGTATTTCGAATTAGGTTATAACCGTCATTCAATAGTGAGCCCCATGAAGGTGTTGGTGGTTTAACACCCATGCCCAAAAAGCTAAGCCCCGCCTCAAGTCCAATAACAGTTGGAATGTCCATAGCTGCCAAAACAGCAATAGGCCCAATTACATTTGGCAAAATATGAACGCGCATTATTCGGAAAACGGATGCACCAAGCGAACGTTCTGCCTCAATAAATTCACTGTTGCGCAAAGATTGAGTAAGCGTTCTCACGACCCTTCCATAGGTTGGGATCGATGTAACCATGATTACCAGAATGACAGTATTAAGGCTTGGCCCCACAAGGGCAACAACTGCCAGTGCAAACATTACTGTTGGGAAAGAGCGAACCGTATCAAAGAGTAACACAATGACATTGTCTAACCATTTAGGGCCGTATCCTGCGATCATGCCAAGGATTAGACCTATCGTGATAGCACCACCAATTGTAGGAATTGCAACTTGCAAGGCAACGCGGCCACCCATGATGACCCGAGAAAACGTGTCCCTTCCTAACTGGTCCGTTCCAGCCAAATGTGAAAGGCTTGGCCCTTGCATCCTGTCAGGAATGTTCATTGCAATTGGATCGTAAGGCACAATCCAAGGTGCAAAGATTGCGCTAAACACAATCAATCCAACAATGATCAACCCTACCAAGCCAAGAGGATCTCTCACCAAATGATAAAAGATATCACTTAACTCAGAACGAGATTTTGTTTCATTCATTTTGCCAACATCTGAAGTCATAATTCACCTAGCTCCCTTTCCGTGTTCTTGGATCGAGTAGTGCATTTATGATGTCTGCAAGTGTGGTTGAAGCGACAAAAATTAACGTTGAGAAAAGAACCGATCCCATTACCACCGGGTAATTGCGGGTTGTTATTGAATCGATGACCAGTTTTCCAAGGCCGGGGCGGGAAAAGACGATCTCTGTAAAGACAGCTGCAGAAAGCAGAAATCCCATCCCAACACCGATAACGGTCACAGTTGGTAAAATAGCAAGTCGCAGGGCGTACTTATAGGTTATCCAAGACTTAGGCAGACCAAAAGCGCGTGCTGTTCGGATATGCCCTTCGCCTAATACTTCCAGCATAGAGGCTCTCACTAGTCTGGCAATATACCCAACCCATGAAAGGCCGATGGCCAAGCTTGGCAATACTAGGTGCCAAATTTGATCAGGTAAATTCCCTGGTTCACCTGCGCCAATTGCAGGAAACCATTTTAATTTCACAGCGAATAGAAGCAGTGAATATAACGAGACAACAAATGCTGGAACTGCAATGACGCTAACAGACAATATTCCAGCCAATCTGTCTCCAAGAGAATTTCTATTTACAGCTGAATAACAACCAAGGGTGATGCCCAAAATGGCCGCCCAAGTTATTGAGACAAATATTAGAGCCAAAGTATATGGCAATTGTCCAAATACAATAGCGGTTACTGCCCGACCTGAAAATACATCAGTGCCGAGATCTCCCCGCAACATATTTGTGAAAAATAAAACTATCTGAATTGGGAGTGGCTTATCGAGGCCCATACGCTCTTCTAAGGCTGCACGCAACTCTGGCGTCGCACGAGGTCCTAGCATCGTTGTAATAGGATCGCCCGGGATCATATGAATGATCAAAAACAATAGAGTTACAGCCAAAACCGTTATGATTGCTGCAAGCCCCAGTCTTTTGAAAATGTAACCTATCATAGAGAGAACTCAGTAAAATGAATGATTGTTGAAGTAAAGTAAGGGATGGCAAATGCTCGCCACCCCCAATGTTTAATCGAGAGTTTAGTCTTTTTTGAAGTAGCGATACAAAGGCAACCCATCAGGGCGCAGCGCAGGAACAATTGTGTTTCGATACACATTTGGTGTCGCCTCATGCGTGATGAACTTGTATGCACCAGACTCTTCCATTAGATCTTGCGCACGTTGATACATCGCATCGCGTTTGACCAAATCAGATTCTGATTGTGCATCCTTGTGAATTTTGTCAAATTCAGCGTTTGCGAAACGCTCCCAATTCCAAACACCTGCTTGTTCTGTAATGAACCATGAAGTTGCATAATATGGGTCTGGTGTCATTGAGTAGCGGTTTAGTACCAATTCAAGTGTTTTGTCTTCACCCAGTCCCCAGAAGGTTGCTCCTTCGTGTAAATCAACTTCGACTGTGACGCCAATCGCGGCAAGGTTAGCTTGAATGATTTGCGCTGTCGTAACGTTTACTGATTTATTCAGCACTGAGATTTTAAGCGACACATTGCTTTCACCTGATTCAGCCATTAATTTCTTAGCTTTTTCAAGGTTAGCTTCAATGCCTGTCAAAGACTGATCGCGATGGCCAGACAAGCCCGGCGCGATAATTCCCGTTGAAGGTTCAGCGGCACCAAAATACGATGCAGCCATTATTGAAGGCACATCAATAGCAGCTTGTATTGCTTGACGTAGTTTGATGTTCTTGAGTTTTGGATTATCCAAATTCATGCCAACCCAAACATAAAACAATGATGGGAATTCAGCCAACGTACTGTTTGCAGGTAGGTTTGCTTTTAAGCGTTCAACTGATCCAAGACTAACCCGCGTAAAATCGAGCTGCCCTGCTTCATATGCAATTTCAGCAGCTTTTTCATCATCAATGTGGAAAATTTGAATTTCATCGAAGGCAGCAGCTTCACCTTTCCAATCTGGGTTTGGCACAAGCGTTGTCTTTTGCTTAGACTCCCATGATTTGTGCATGTAAGGACCTGAACTTGCGACTGGTTTGGTTTGGATTTTACCGCCCGCTTGTTCAAATGCCTTTTTGGAAATGATATTGCCGGTAATGTAAGGAAGCGTGATGCTCCAAAGAGGTTGGAACGCGTTTTTCAATACGATTGTACCAGTTCTTTCACCTGTCACTTCCACATGATCAAGAGCTGACATGTCTGGTTTGTTTGTCGACTCAAGCTTTTCATCAATAATTCTTTCAAAAGAATATTTTACATCTTCTGCTGTCATCGCACCAAAGCCATTGGTGAAACCCATATCGTCTCTCAATGCAAAATTGATATGCGTATCATCAGCCTGTTCAATCGAAGCAGCAGCATCTAATTGCCAGCCCCATTCACTGCCTGGTTTGAATTGAATAAGTTTGTTGTAAATTGCGCCTTGAATTTCTTCATCTACAACGCCTTGCGAGAATGCAGGGTCCATAGAACGGATATCAGCATAGGAACGCGTTTTTAATACATTACCTGCTGCATTCGCAAATTGCGGCATCCCAACTGCTGCAGTTGAAAGCGCAAGTGCAGAAGCACCTTTCAAGAAATGGCGACGATCTATGCCAGTTTTCGTCCATTCAATGTTATTCTTTAGCATAATATTCTCCTTTTTGTTTTAGTTTCATACTTAAGTTTCAAATAGTTTTTAGTAGACCAATCTTGGAATTTTAAAATTCCAGTCACGTGTAAATACTTGTGATCCGTCTTCATACGCAGCTATTTTGCCGACCAGAAAAAAGTCATTCACATCGCAAGTAACGATAAGTTCGCTTTCAGTACGAACATTCCAACAGTCGCGGACAAACGTGAAGTCTGCACGATATTCTGCGCGCGCAGATGACGGGTTTGCATCATTGATTACATAACGTTGCTCATTTGTGCTGCCATAAGCAAGCCCAGTATTGTCAAATCTAACTTCTCCACCATCAGTTGTGATGTCGTAAATAACATCCCCAGTTTGGATGTTGTGATTGACATGTCGTGCACCCGAAGGCTCTCTAAGTACATGATGTGGTGGTGCGGCGGCAGACACCGCCGGCTCGAATGGCATTGAAATTTCTCCAGCTGCATCCGAATGGCGCACTGGAAGATCAAGTCGCGACGACGCAAGTCCGATATCGAGTTCAGCAACCTCTCCAAGGGGCCAGGCCATAGGCCACATCTGAGTTGATATTGCCAACCGTACCCGGTGACCGCGTTTTATACTCCATCCTATATCATTTAGACGGATTGTTACATCCATCCACTCACCAGCGGTTACGCTTGCCAATTGCTCGCGCCCCTCTCGGAGTTTGAGGTTGAGAATGCCGTAAGTGATCAAGGTCGATGCGCCATCAGGTGCCACATCGCAAACTCGTGCAACTAAAAGTCCACAATCGCGATTGCTGGAAACTTTCAAATGCACAAGAGGAGTACCGAGAAGCTCTAACGGATCAGTCAGTGCCGGAGTATCAAAACAAACCGACTTTGCATCATCAACGCGTTGGTCTTGTGGCAGTTCGGCAACCCCTGACCATGGCATATATTCACCACTGGTTAGTCCGGTTGATAAAGGTGAATTTATTTTGACTGTAGTTCCAGATGCTGTTGCGTGATCATTCAGGGTGCCTTCGTCAAGCCAAAGGGTTCGCCTTTGGATGGATTTTGCAGGCCAGTCAGCTTCTCCGATCCAGCGCCCTGGTCGTTCGACGGAATTTGGTTGCGGTTCGTGACTATCCTGTATGAACGCAGTAAATGCTGGGTCGTCCATGACGCCATTATCTATCCCCTTGAGCCAGTGATCCCACCACTCAAGAGCCAACTGTAAAAAACCAATCTGTGGCCCAGGATTGCCTTGGTTAGGATATGTATGCCCCCAAGGTCCAGAGACAACACGACAGGGAGCCGAAATGTTCTCTAACAAACGGATCATGGTATTGGGCCAACAATCATTCCAGCCACTGATGCCCAGCACTGGGATGTCAATTTTCTCATAGTGCTCGCAGACTGATCCTTGCACCCAAGTCTCGTCACGCAGTTGATGGCGCAACCATTTTTCTGCAAACATGGGTGTTTGCTCAAGGCGTTCCAACCACATGGCTCGCCAGCGATCACCTACCACCTCCGGGTCAGGAGGGCGAATGCAATATCCGAACATTACTCCACCCCAACCAAGGCCTTGGCCCTGGTATCCCCCGACAAGGTAGGCTCCATCATCATAATAACGATCGACAGATGCACAAACAGGGATGATCGCTTTTAAAGCTTCTGGTTGATGGGTCGCGGCTTGAAGACTGGAAATCCCACCCCATGATATCCCCATCATTCCAACTGAGCCTGAGCACCAGTCTTGTTTCGAAATCCAGTCTATTACTTCAACCGCATCCCGCTGTTCACGTGGCAAATATTCGTCCAGCATAATCCCTTCGGAATCGCCGTGCCCGCGCATGTCAGGACGGATGCAGGCGTAACCACGTGCCGTAAACCATGCGTGATTTCGATGGTCTCTGATCGCTGTTGCGTCGCCCTTACGATATGGGATGAATTCCAAAATGGCAGGAACAGGCTCTACTTCAGCATTACAAGGCAGCCAGATTTTAGCAGAAAGACGAACTCCGTCCGACATTTCAATCCAAATATGCTCAATGATGTTAAAGTCATGCAAGGCATCTACATTCGCATCAACAAGGGAATTGGCTATTTCTGGCATCTACAACATCCTCAATAAATTAACGTTTGCTGCTGCCTGTCCAGTTGGTCTCAGACAAACAGGTGTTATGAAGGTATTTGTAACGCCAGAGGTAAAACAAGTGAGTTAAGTTTAGCGAAATTAAGCGTATTTATGTTAAAATTGCTGCATATCGCTTAAATTTCTTGATCTTTTATGAAAATTACACAATGCTACAAATTGGGAGGCTATCGCCATGGGCAATGAAATTTTTGCGGAAAACCTCAGACTTCTTTGCAGTTATGAAAAATCTGTCTCCGAAGTGTGCAGATCCGTCAACATTAACCGACAACAATTCAGCAAGTATCTCAGTGGTGCTAATCAGCCATCCTCTAATAATTTGCGCCGGATTTGTGACCACTTCCAGGTCCAACAAGCCGAGCTATATTTGCCCTGTGAGGAGTTTTCAGCCCGGATGCAATTTCGCACGTCTGCTGGTGGACGCCCCAGGCCAGGCCAATCAAATCGGCTTCTGCACCGTGCTTTCCCCGGCGACCTACGGGCATTACGGCGGTACCTCGGATATTATATAACGTATTATCATACATTGAGTTGGAGTGGTTACATTCTACGCACTTTAACGTGCGTCTATGAGCATGACGGCATGGTGTTTACCAAAACTATTGACCGGGTTAAGGATCCGGTAGATGGCACTCTTTTTCTGTCGAAGTATGATGGATACGTATCCATGCTTGGGAACAGAATATTTGTAGTTGAGTTCCAGAGTCTGGCTAAGGATGCCATTGTTGAGACTGTATTGCTTCCGGACAGCCGAAGCCAGTTATCAATACTGCAAGGCGCCACTATAGGAGCATCCAGCAAACGCAGAACACCTTATTTCTCTAAGGCAGTATGGAAATATCTTGGCCCAACAATTGATCACCGAAAAGCGTTGAAGGCTATCGGACTTTTGCCGATTCATTCTCCACTCTTAGACCCCAGAATAATGCAAACGCTTGGTGAACAGCCGATACTTGAATGAGCCTATGGCTTCGGAATACCGAAGCGTCATCATCAGTAAGACGTGACATAGAATTAAAACCTAGACGTAAGAAAAATAATTTTATGAAATAACTTTATTGAGTCACGAAACAAGTAACAAGTTCATTCTCCTGCGACCAAATCCACCACATCGTAAGCCAAGAAGCGCATTGCACGAATTGACCAGTTATTAAAGTGTGGTAGTGATTGATCCCCCCCCACCCTAGTAATTTCATAACACTGGCTTCGGTGTTGTCAGACAAAACCTAACCCATCTCAAAGTGCTATGATCACATAAACCTATGAAACGCAGATTTGGAACCACTCAATGAGAGCGGCACTGCGTTTTTGTTTGTAAGTCTGTCTGTTTTGAAGATGTCTTTCATGATTGAAATGGTTGTATATTTGACTGTGATAACTGACAAACCTCTGGAGCGTGACTGCTATTTTAAATAACTGCATTGCTCGCTCTCGCCGCCGAAACGGTAAGTGTGAGTTTTCACATCTGTTGTTGGACCGACCTCCACATAATTGTCTGTTAGCAATTCCAATCTCACGAAAAGCAGCGCTATAGGATGGTAACTTATCCGTTGTAATGATCTTAGGTGAACCGTGTTTACGCATTGCTTTTATAAGGAACTTCTTCGCTGCTGCTTTATATCGTCGTTTTGTAACAAAGCATTCAAGAACTTCCCCTTCATGATCAACAGCGCGCCAAAGGTAAAAGCGTTCTCCATTTATTTTGACGAAGACTTCATC
>ENA-UZXB01002681-UZXB01002681.1-metagenome-genome-assembly--contig:-Day-2-1m-contig-2681_pt1 | contig 11804 bp, 9 predicted proteins | sample MGYA00260339_ERZ794899 | MGnify/ENA metagenome assembly ERZ794899 | reverse complement strand
AGATCCATCGTGGCAAATTTGCCGCCGGCGCGCTCGTTGCGGTCATCATAAAGCGGCTCAAGTCCCGCTTTGGTCAATTGGTGGTAAAGATCCTCACAGGCGGCATCCGCCTCTGCATCACCTTGCTTGAGATTCACAATCCCGCAATGAAATGGGGTGACACCTTCTGGCCAAATGATGCCTTTATCGTCATGGCTGGCCTCAATAATGGCCCCAACAAGCCGGCTCACGCCGATGCCGTGGCTGCCCATATGCACAGGCACCTGTTTACCATCACCGTCCTGGACCGTGGCCCCCATAGCCTCAGAATATTTTGTGCCAAAGTAAAAAATCTGCCCCACTTCAATCCCGCGCGCCACTTTTCGGCGCTCTTGCGGCACCTCGGCGAAAAGCGCCTCATCATGGGTTTCATCGGTGCGGGCGTATTTGGTCGTAAACTCTTCCATGATCGACTGACATTGCGCTTTGTCATCATAATTGATGTCACGATCACCAAAGGTCAGATCTGTCACTGCGCTGTCGTAGAACACTTCGCTCTCGCCTGTCTCGGCCAGAACCAAAAATTCATGGGTATCATCGCCACCGATCGGGCCGCTGTCCGCCCGCATGGGGATGGCTTGTAGGCCCATGCGCTCATATGTGCGCAGATAGCTAACCAAATGGCGGTTATAGGCGTGCATCGCATCTTCTTTGGTCAGGTCGAAATTATACCCGTCTTTCATATAGAATTCGCGGCCCCGCATCACACCAAACCGTGGGCGCCGCTCATCGCGGAACTTCCATTGGATTTGATACATGGTCAGGGGCATATCCTTATAAGACGTGACGTGACCACGGAAAATATCTGTGATCAGCTCTTCTGCGGTGGGGGTGAAAAGCATATCGCGCCCGTGACGATCTTTGATGCGCAGCATCTCCTCGCCGTAATCGTCATAGCGCCCTGATTCTCGCCAAAGATCTGCCGATTGAATGGTTGGCATCAACATCGCCAAATGCCCGGCTTTCGCTTGCTCTTCATGCACGATGTTTTCAATNNTTTTTGAGCACCTTTAATCCAAGCGGCAACCAAGAATATATGCCCGCGGCAGATTGCTTGATCATCCCAGCACGCAGCATCAAGCGATGCGAGACAATCTGCGCCTCGGCGGGGTTTTCTTTCAGGACGGGCAAAAAGTAGCGACTTAGGCGCATCGAACACTCCAATTGATTTCAGGGGCCAGTTTAATGCCCCCCCGCGAGCGTCACAAGCGAAAGCGGTCGAAACTGCGTCATAGCCGCGATATTTCCCTTCCCCCTCTTGCAAGCTGGGCTACAATACGCAAGTTGAACGACAAAGGGAGATTGATCATGGCCTTACCAGTGTCTTTACAGCTGCGCTATTGGGGAGTTGCCGCCGTCGCTTTGGGCCTGGTGCTTTGGTTTTTGGGCGACACATTGCTGCCCTTCATTTTGGGCGGAGCCATTGCTTACCTGCTCGACCCGATTGCCGACCGGATGGAGCGCTGGGGGCTGTCGCGCCTGCTTGCCACAAGTGTGATCACCTTGGCGGCGATTTTCGTATTTGTTTTAGCCATGCTGCTGATCGTGCCATTGCTGGTGCAGCAAGCGATTTCTTTGTTCAATACGGCGCCTCAGATTGCTGCCGATCTCTGGACATTTCTGACAACCCGCTTCCCGGATCTTCTCGATAACAACAGCACGATTAGGCAGTCCCTGACTGGGCTGGGCGAGACCATTCAGGCGCGCGGTGGCGCTTTGGTTAATGGTCTGGCCTCCTCGCTCAATTCCATCGTCAATATTGTGGTCTTGATCGTGGTCGTGCCCGTTGTCGCGTTTTATCTATTGCTCGATTGGAACAATTTAGTGGCAAAAATTGACGAGTTGATCCCGCGCGACCACCTTGAGAACGTACGCAGATTGGGCCGCGAGATTGATGCCACCCTCGCCTCCTTCATCCGCGGACAAGGCACGGTGTGCTTTATCCAAGGGCTTTACTACGGCATTGCCTTGATGCTGGCGGGGTTGAACTATGGCATTGTTGTCGGCTTTGTGGCCGGGTTGATCTCTTTCATTCCCTATGTCGGCGCCTTGGTAGGCGGTGGTCTGGCGCTAGGTTTGGCGCTGTTCCAGTTTTGGGGAGATTGGATGTCCATTGGTGTGATTGCCATTATTTTCATGCTCGGGCAGGTTTTAGAAGGCAATGTGCTGACGCCAAAACTCGTGGGAAACTCCGTCGGATTGCATCCGGTCTGGCTGATCTTTGCCCTTTCCGTTTTCGGCAGCATATTTGGCTTTGTCGGCATGTTGGTCGCCGTGCCGGTCGCGGCTATGATCGGCGTTGTGGCACGGTTTTTGATGCAACAATATAAAGCGGGGCTATTGTACCGCGGGTTAAGCCATTCGGAGCCCAAAGATGAGTGAGCAACTCAGCTTCAGACTGCCAATCAAAGTGGCACGAGAGCGCGATGCGTTTTTTGTATCTGAAGCCAATCAACAGGCAGTTGCGCAGCTGGAAAACGCCGCCAGTTGGCCGCAAGGCAAGTTGATCCTCTTGGGGCCCAAAGCCTGTGGCAAAACGCATCTTTTGGAAATTTGGGCCACCGAACAGAACGCCCAGAAAATTGATCCTCTGCGAGAATTTGCGCCGCCAGAGGCCGGGGCGCGGGTTGTGGTAGACAACCTTGAGCAGGTGGCAGGCATTTTGCCTGCTGAAACCCGTTTGTTTCATCTGCACAACCAGCTGCAATCAAGCGGCGGGCTGCTGCTTATGGCCTCCAACATCGCCATGCGACAAGCCGGGTTCCAGCTGCCCGACCTGCTTAGTCGGCTCGAAGGCACAAGTTGCGCCAAAATTGACCGCCCCGATGACGCCTTGCTGCACGCGGTCTTGCTCAAATCCTTCATGGATCGTCAGCTCTCCCCAACCCCAGCCGTCTTGGCGTATATCTTAAAAAACATGGATCGCAGTTTTGATGCGGCCAGTGATATTGTCGCTGAATTGGACCGTCAGAGCATGTCCACCAAGCGCCCGATCACCCGCGCTATGGCCGCGACGGTTATGGCCTAGGGCGCCCCCTTACAATTTGCATTCAAGAGGTATAAATTACCGCCTTGGATATAGGATAAACCATGACGCACCCCGCTGACTTTCTGCACAGTGATTTCCCCGCAGCGCAAAGTTGTGGGCTGGATATCACCGGGCCAGATCGGTTCTTGAACCGAGAGCTGTCATGGCTTGCGTTTAACTGGCGCGTTTTAGAGGAGGTGGATAACCTCAATGTGCCTTTGCTCGAACGCCTGCGCTTCTTGTCAATTTCCGCCACCAATTTGGACGAATTTTATTCTGTGCGCGTCGCCGGTCTGCGCGAATTGGCCCGCGCGGGCAGCATCACACCCGGTATCGACGGGCGCAGCATCCCTGAGCAATTGGAGCTCATCGACAGCGAAGCGCGCGATTTGATGAGCCAACAGCAATCGGTTCTTGCCAATCTGCGCAAAGAAATGGCGGAGCAGGATATTCAAATTCTGACCGCAGCAGAGGCGAAAGAGGATCACGCCTATCTGCTGCAATATTTCCTGTCCCATGTCTTTCCCGTGGTCTCGCCTCTGGCGATTGATCCGGCCCATCCCTTTCCGTTCATCCCCAATGCTGGCTTTGCCCTCGCGTTGCAGCTTGAGCGCAAGACGGACAAGCGCAGCCTGCGCGCCTTGGTGCCCATACCGCAGCAAATTAGCCGCTTTGTGGTGCTTCCCGGGAATGGTTATCGATACCTTCCGCTCGAAGAGCTGATCTTGATGCATTTGGAGCAATTGTTCCCAGGCTATGCGCTCAAAGGTCATTGCAGTTTCTCCGTCCTGCGCGACAGCGATTTGGAAGTCGAAGATGAGGCCGAAGATTTGGTGCGCGAATTTGAGGTTGCCCTCAAACGCAGGCGGCGCGGCGAAGTCATTCGCCTAAAAATAAGTGCAAATGCCCCCAAAGCTTTGCGCGATGACATTATGGTCGAGTTCTCCGTCACCAATACCGAGGTGATCGAAGTGGATGGCATGTTGGGTCTTCCCGATCTGAAAGAATTGGTCATTGAAGACCGGCCCAACCTCCTGTGGCCCAATTTCACACCGCGCGTGCCCGAGCGGGTCACCGATCATGACGGCGATATGTTCGCCGCAATTCGCAACAAAGATATGCTGCTGCAGCACCCCTATGAGACTTTTGATATGGTCGTGCGCTTGTTGCAACAAGCCGCGCGAGATCCCAATGTCTTGGCCATTAAGCAAACACTTTACCGCACATCAAAACGCTCCCCCATCGTGGAGGCTTTGTGCGAAGCGGCAGAAGATGGGAAATCCGTAACCGCATTGGTCGAGCTGAAAGCCCGCTTTGATGAGGCCGCCAATATTCGTCAATCCCGCCGCTTGGAGCGCGCCGGAGCCCATGTGGTCTATGGCTTTATGAACCTTAAAACCCATGCGAAAATCAGCACCATCGTGCGGCAAGAAGGTGATCGTTTGGTCACCTATACCCATTATGGCACCGGCAATTATCACCCGATCACCGCAAGGATTTACACCGATGTGAGCCTGTTCACCTGCGATGCGGCTTTGGGGCGAGATGCCACAAAAGTGTTCAACTATCTGTCAGGATATGCACAGCCCGAAACTCTTGAAAATATCTCCATTTCGCCACTAACTTTGAAAACCACCCTTCTGCAAGGCATCGCAGCTGAGGCCGAACACGCCAAGGCTGGCAAGCCTGCGGCCATTTGGGTCAAGTTAAATTCCCTGATTGATGCAGAAGTGATCGATGCACTCTATGCCGCGGGGCAGGCGGGGGTGAAAATCAGCCTCGTCATTCGCGGGATTTGTGGCTTGCGACCGGGGGTGGCTGGGCTTTCTGAGAATATCCGCGTGAAATCCGTGATTGGGCGGTTCTTAGAGCATTCCCGCATCGTTTGCTTTGCCAATGGCCATGATCTGAACAGCCCCAAGGCGCGGGTTTATATCTCCTCTGCCGATTGGATGGATCGCAACTTACACCGCCGGGTTGAAACATTGGTTGAAATTCACAATGAAACCGTCAAGGCGCAGATTGTCAGCCAGATCATGGCGGCCAATCTGGCCGATGTTGCCCAATCCTGGGTGATGCAACCCAATGGCAGCTATGCAAGAGCCACTTGGCCAGATGGCAGCTTCGCCTTCAGTTGCCACCGGTTTTTCATGGAGAACCCCTCGCTCTCGGGACGTGGCAGTGCCGGGGCGCAGGATGTGCCGCAGCTCACCCATACCGATGATTCCTAACCACTCTTTGAAGTCTCGGTCGAATCGCCTAGGCTGAGTGAAAGACAATTGCGGAAACCCGCAGGAGCCCAGATGGACGACTTGGTAAAACCCTCTGAAAAATGGGACCCGTTTGAGCGGCCTTTATTTGATAACCCCAAGGCCCGCGATCTGTCACGCGTCGGGGTGGTTGATATTGGCTCCAACTCCGTACGCTTAGTGGTTTTTGACGGCGCCGCCCGATCTCCGGCCTATTTTTTCAATGAAAAAGTCATGTGCGCACTTGGTGCAGGCTTGGCCGAAAGTGGCAAGCTCAATCCCGATGGGCGCTTGCGCGCCCTCTCTGCCTTACGACGATTTTGCACCATTGCCAAAGGCATCGGCCTGCCCAGCCTGACCGCTGTCGCCACCGCCGCCGTGCGTGAGGCCAGCGATGGCAACGACTTCATCGCGCAGGTCCAAAGCGAAACGGGGTTGAAAATCCACGTCATCGATGGCGAGGAAGAAGCCCGACTGGCGGCGCAGGGTGTCTTGCTTGGCTGGCCCGGCTCTTATGGCCTTGTCTGCGATATTGGCGGTGGTTCGATGGAATTGGCAGAGATTGCCAATGGTCAAGTGGGCCAAAGAGTGACCTCTCCACTGGGGCCATTGAAGCTGATCAATGTCCCGGGCGGCAAAAAGGGACGCAAAGCGGTGATCGCAGAGACATTAGATCATCTGCGCGATCAAATGGGACCGCAATCTGATCGGCTCTTTTTGGTTGGCGGATCTTGGCGGGCCTTGGCGCGTATTGATATGCACAGGCGCGGATACCCGCTACATGTGATGCACGAGTATCAAATGACAGCCCGCGATGTGAAGGCCACTTTGCGCTATATCGAAGACTGTGATCTCGAAGCGCTGCGCCAGACCATCCGCGTGACACAAAGCCGAATGGCACTTGTGCCAATCGCGGCAGAAATTCTCAAAGGCCTCCTCAAACGGTTCAAGCCCCATGACATCGCTGTCTCAAGCTATGGGATTAGAGAGGGGCTTCTTTATGAACAGATGCCGCAAGCTATGCGCGACCGCGACCCTTTGATCGAAAGCTGCCATTTCGCCGAGCGCAAGGATGCGCGGCTGCCGGGCTTTGGTATGCGGCTGCACAAGTTCATCTCCCCGCTCTTTTCCAAGATGTCCCCCAGTCGCGCGCGGCTGGTGCGCGCGGCGTGTTTGCTGCATGATGTAAGCTGGCGCGCCCATCCTGATTTCCGGGCGGAGGTTTGCTTCGAATATGCCACCCGTGCCAATTTGGGCGGGCTGAGCCATGAGGAGCGAATTTTTCTGGGCTTGGCATTGCTGCATCGCTACCGAAACAGCCGCGCAGGCACCCGGTTTGAAGAGCTTTTGACGCTTCTGGATGAGGCCAACCAAAAACAGGCAGAGATCTTAGGCAAAGCCATGCGCCTTGGCGCGATGCTCTGGGCCGATCCCGACGATGAGACCGCCCAGCTCCACTGGTCCGCAAAGACAAAAACACTGTCGCTCACGCTCACGGCAGAGGCCTCGCCTTTGTTTGGCGAGGTGGCCGAAGCCCGGCTCAATTCTTTGGCCGCATCCCTGGATGCAAAGCTTCGCACCGATATGCGATTGACTTAGAACCTGTCTCACGCCCAGGGCTGTGCGATGGCTAGGCCTGGACCTTTGCCAATTCTTCCCACGCCTTATTGATCGCCACCAGACGTGCTTCGGCCAATTTTACAGCTTCGCGCGGAACGCCGCGCGCCACCAGCTGATCGGGGTGATTCTTTTTCACGAGTGCCCGCCATGCCAAACGTATTTCTTCAAAGCTTGCGCCCGGCGAGACGCCCAAAACATCGAAAGGATCGGCGGTCGCGCCCTTGACGTAACGGGCTTTGATCACGCGAAAGCCCCGTGCAGACAGGCCGAAAATATCGGAAACCCGGCTCAAGAACGCATCCTCTTGCGCATGATAAGATCCATCTGCGGTGGCTATGTGAAACAATCCCTCAAGCAAGTCTTCCAGGATATCCATCCTTGCACCGAACATAGATTTGATTTGCCGAGCATAGGTTTCAAATCCGGCCACATCCTGGCGCGCGAGGTTAAACACTTTGGCCGCACTGCTCTCTTCTGAGGTGGGAATATAAAAAACTTCCCGAAACGCCAGCACCTCCGCACGGGTGACGCTGCCATCGGCTTTGGCCATCTTTGCGCTCAATGCGATCACAGCGATGGTAAACCCGACGGATTTCTCCGGCGGGCTGCGCAGCTTCTCGAAAACTGCTGAAAGCCCTTCGCCCTTGGCAAGGGCGGAAAGCGCAGCGGTGATGCGGGTCCAAATAGACATGGGTGGCATCTTAGGCCCTGTGCGCACAAGACGAAAGGGCAAAGCCTCTACTTGAGCGTCACCAAACCGTGATCCGTTTGAATTTCAGCGGAAATCTGCGCAGGTCCGGTTGAAAAGCAAATGCGTTCATCACCGATAAGCTCTGCCAAAAGCGCCTGCATTTGGTCGGCTTGCGGGTGTTGAACTTGCAAAGAGATCAGACGACAGCCGCTGTCGGGCAAATTCTGGCAAGGATGGGCAGGCGGTTGCCACTCAATCAACGCCGGCCCGTAGCCACCAAATGGCAAGTCTCCCGTATCTGAGACGGAAATATCCCAAGTATAGGCGCCACGCTCAAGCCGCACCGGCGTTCCAAACGCTGGGCTAAGCCGGGCGAGGCTCTCTTGGATATTGTCGGTTGCCAAAATCCAACTGGCAATGCGCGGCGGACCAGAAAAGCGGTCCAAACCGAACCACCGCGGATAGGGCAAAGAGGGTGCCTCCGGATCAATCGCGATGGATTCCAGATAGCAGGCCTCACCCATGCCCCAAAGATGGTTATGCGTTGAGAAATGTGGATGCTGGCCGGCCGCAAGTGGCGCAACCTGCAAGCAATTTTGAACAAAATCCGTTGCGGCTTGCCGGGTTTCCCCCGCCACTGCAATGTGATCCAATCTTAACATACCATCCCCCTCTGCCGCGCTTTAGCTGCGCGCCTTTTGGATCAAATCCAAAACATTCTGTGCCGCATCGGGGATATTTGTGCCCGGACCAAAGATCGCCGCTACGCCAGCGGCTTTGAGGAAATCATAGTCTTGCTGAGGAATAACCCCGCCACAGACCACGATAATCTCCTGCGCATCTGCGGCCTTCAATGCCTCCACCAATTTGGGCGCCAAGGTTTTGTGACCTGCCGCTTGGCTGGAAATACCGACCACATGCACGTCATTGTCCACCGCGTCCTGCGCCGCCTCCTCAGGGGTTTGAAACAGGGGGCCGACGTCCACATCAAAACCAATGTCGGCAAAGGCCGTGGCAATCACTTTGGCGCCCCGATCATGGCCATCTTGCCCCATTTTCACCACAAGCATCCTGGGCCTGCGTCCCTCTTCTTTGGCGAATTCTTCCACAGATCTCTGAATTGCTTCAAAGTTTTCGTCGCCCTCATAGGCAGATCCATACACGCCAGCCAATGTCTTCACCTCCGCGCGATGTCGGCCAAATGTGCCCTCCATCGCCAATGAAATTTCCCCCACCGTCGCCCGGTGACGCGCCGCTTCAACAGCCGCTTCTAATAGATTGCCCCCTTCAACGCAGCGCCGTCCAAGCTCAAGAAGGGCCGCATCACAGGCCGTTTGATCACGGCGCGCGCGGATGGATTGGAGTTTCGCAACCTGGGCCTCTCGCACCTGATTGTTATCAATATCGCGCACCTCAATGTCGGGTTGTTTGTCCGAGGTATATTTGTTGACCCCAACAATCACCTCTTCTCCGCGATCAATCATCGCCTGACGCCGCGCCGCACTTTCTTCAATTTTAAGCTTGGGCAGGCCGCTGGCCACGGCTTTGGTCATGCCGCCCATCTCCTCAACCTCTTCGATCAGCGCCCAGGCCTCATCAATAAGATCAGCAGTGAGTTTTTCCACATAGTAAGAGCCCGCCAGCGGATCAACCACATTGGTCACCCCAGTTTCCTCTTGCAAAATGAGCTGTGTATTGCGCGCAATGCGTGCCGAGGTTTCCGTTGGCAGGGCAATGGCCTCATCAAAACTATTGGTATGCAGCGATTGCGTGCCGCCCAAAACCGCGGACATCGCTTCAAAAGCCGTGCGCACGATGTTGTTATAGGGATCTTGCTCTTGCAGACTCACACCGGAGGTTTGGCAATGAGTCCGCAGCATGCTGGATTTGGGATTTTTCGGATCAAATTCCGCCATAACCCGGTGCCACAAAACCCTTGCAGCCCGCAATTTCGCCGCTTCCATAAAGAAATTCATACCAATGGCAAAGAAAAACGACAGACGCCCGGCAAAGGCATCCACATCCATCCCCCGTGCAATCGCCGTGCGCACATATTCGCGCCCATCTGCAATGGTATAGGCCAATTCCTGCACCAAATTCGCACCGGCCTCTTGCATGTGATAGCCACTGATCGAAATGGAGTTGAACTTCGGCATATCACGGGCGGTAAATTCGATAATATCGGCCACAATACGCATGGAGGCCTCAGGTGGGTAAATATAAGTATTGCGCACCATGAATTCTTTGAGAATGTCATTTTGGATTGTGCCCGAGAGGGCCGCGCGGCTGACGCCTTGCTCTTCACCGGCCACGATGAAGGAGGCCAAAACAGGGATCACCGCGCCATTCATCGTCATGGAGACCGAAATCTTATCCAGCGGGATGCCATCAAAGAGGATTTTCATATCCTCTACACTGTCAATCGCCACCCCAGCTTTGCCAACATCGCCGACAACGCGCGGATGGTCGCTGTCATAGCCCCGATGCGTGGCCAAATCGAAGGCCACTGATACCCCCTGTTGCCCGGCTGCGAGCCCTTGGCGGTAAAAGGCATTGGACTCTTCGGCTGTGGAAAATCCAGCGTATTGCCGAATGGTCCAGGGCCGGCCGGCATACATGGTGGCTTTGACACCGCGCGTGTAGGGTTCTTGCCCCGGCACGCTGCCCATATGCGCCAATCCTGTCGCATCTTCAGCCGTATACAGCGGCTGCACCTTGATGCCTTCGAGCGTATCCCAAGTTAAAGACTCCAATGGCTTGCCGCGCAGCTCTTTGCCAGCCATTTCGCTCCAAGATGTCTTATCTGTCATTATCCGCGCTCCTTGTCCCGCGGGCCGATGCCCGGGTATTTTTCGTTCAACCCCTTCGCTTGCAATTGCAAAGGCCCTATATAGAACCATGAAGGAGATATTATGTTTAAAAGAGTGTTCCACTTGTGGCTCGGGCTTCTGGCCATCGCGCCACCGGTCTTGGCCGGGGAGACCTTAGACATTTGGCGCTCCGATCCGACCCATATTTTCGACGCAAAAGAGGTTGAGCTGTCAGATGTCATCTGGGCGGCGCGGCCCTGGGTTGTATTCGCCGATAGCCCGCTGGACCCCACTTTCACCCAGCAAATGGCGCTTTTGCAGGCTGAAATTGCTGTGTTGCAGGAACGAGACGTCATGATCGTGGTCGATACCGATCCCAAAGCCCAGTCCAACCTGCGCAAAACCTTGCACCCCAAAGGCTTCAATTGGGTTTTGGTCGGCAAGGATGGTAAAATCAAACTGCGCAAACCCTTTGCTTGGGACATGCGTGAATTGAGCCGGGTGATCGACAAAATGCCCATCCGACAGCGCGAGATGAGCAAGCCCTGAGGGCCGCCGCGAAGGATGGAACGGCCCAAGGGTCGCCCCACCTTCGGGTCTGAGCCGTTCAAGCTCACTCAAACTCCATGATGATCGCATCCACGGCCAGACTGTCCCCCGGCGCCGCATGGATCTTGCTGACAATAGCTTTCTTCTCGGCCCGCAGAATATTTTCCATTTTCATCGCCTCAACTGTGCAAAGCGTCTGGCCCTCTTGCACTTCATCGCCCACAGCCACATCGACTTTGACAATCAAGCCCGGCATGGGGCAGAGCAAGAGTTTCGAAGTATCCGGTGCGACTTTCTCGATCATCAATTTGGCCAACTCAGCCTGACGCGGGCTGCGCACAGTCACGCGCATATCAGCCCCGCGGAAGCGGATACGGAAGCCGCTTGTGCATTTCTCAACCTTTAACGCGATATCGATACCATCCACATTCATCAAAGCCAGNNGGCTTGCCCGGTGTCCAATCACTGGCCACCCTATGGCTGCCGCTTTCAAAATGTACGGTGGATCCATTGGGATCGGCTGCAATTGTCACGGGGAACTCATGGCCCTGAATGCCAACAACCCAATCGTCGCGCACGCGGCGCTCGTGATTGTCCATGCGCCCAGAAACTTTTGTGCGACGAATTTCGCCCAAACGATACATTGCCGCCGCGCAGGCGCCGACAATTTTCAGCGTCTCTTGTGGCAGATCAACCCCATGAAACCCGTCTGGATATTCCTCCTCGATAAAGGCAGTGGTGATATTGCCGGCGCAAAATTTCGGGTGATCCATCACCGCAGAGAGGAATGGAATGTTGTGACCAATACCCTCGACCTC
>ENA-UZXB01002383-UZXB01002383.1-metagenome-genome-assembly--contig:-Day-2-1m-contig-2383_pt1 | contig 11851 bp, 11 predicted proteins | sample MGYA00260339_ERZ794899 | MGnify/ENA metagenome assembly ERZ794899 | reverse complement strand
TTTACTAAATTATCTTATTATAATAAAAAATAAACTACTTTTTATAATTAAAAAACATACAATTCTAGTTTTAGAACCAATATCCTACTAGATGTAAATAGAATATTTTATTTACTAAATTATCTTATTATAATAAAAAATAAACTACTTTTTAGAATTTTAAAACATTCTTTTCTAATTAAATAAACAATCATTTTAACTAGATGTAATTATTTTATTTTATTTACTAAATTATCTTATTATAACAAAAAAAACTACTTTTTATAATTTAAAAACATTATTTTCTAATTAAATAAACATTCTTTTTATAATTAATCACATATCCTTTTATAATTAAAAATATAAATCATTTTCTAGTATATAAGTTATATGTTTAATACTTTTATAATGATTACTTCTATCCGAATAAATTACTAACGAACCGCATTCACATTGTATTTTTTCTTTTCTCTTTTCTTTTCTTTTTTCTTTTAAAATCTCTTTATTTAAAATTCTCCATTCCTTTCTTTTTTCTTTTGTGTCAATTAAATATTTTTTATGTCTTTCTATATTATTTTCAATCCATTCTTTAGCACGTTTATTACATTTTTCCTTATTATTTTTATACCATTCTTTTGATTTAATATTTTTTTCTAATTTTGTTGTAAATGGTGTGTTTTTATTAACTATTTCAAAACCCTTTTTTTTATACCACTTAAAATATTCCCTTTCTTTACTTAATAATTCTTTCCTATTTTCACATTTAAAATCTTCAATTAATACAATCTTACACTTTTTTAAATCACCCATTTTTATACTACTACATTTTGAGTTTTTTCTTTTATGTTCATTCATTCTTTGTCGCAACGATTGAGTTGTAGAACCTATATAAATTTTATTATCATTTTCTTCATTCACTATTTTATAAATTTTTTATTCTTTCAAATTTGGCATTTTCACCTTATAATTTATATACTCCCATTCTTTAAATCTTTTATTAATTAATCTATCACTTTTCTAGTTTTAAAACAACTATCTACTAGATGTAAACACTTTTCTAGTTTATCAACCCAACATATTATTATAATCAAAAAAAAAAAGAAAAGATGTATCATCTTGCGACAATACTTCTTTTCTTTGGGGGAGGGAGGCAATCCTATTCTTTACAAATAAAATTTCAATTTTATTCAATTTTGTTCATTTTTAACTTTTTACACCGTTTTACGCCGTTTTACGCCGTTTTACCCCCTTTTTAACTCTCTTTTTAAACAAAAAAATAACCTATTACATTCCCCCATTATACTCGTCAAAATATTATTACCCTCTAAAAAATAATTATACCATACAACCATATTCTATATAGTATCCGAATATATCTTTAAATATGGGGGATTATGGGGGATTATATACGAATTGTATCAATAATACATACACTTTTAATTATACATTTTATTGATGCTATAATACATTAAAATAAGTTAATATTAAAAAAATAAAAAAATACTAGATACTATTTTTAATATTATAGTATCCACAAAAAAAATAAATTACTCTCTCAATATAATTGAGATGATTAATTTATTACCATACATAATAGGCAATATATTATTTTATATAAAATTATTTCAATTTTTATATATTTTGTCTATTATTTATTAAATTTATTCTGTTTTATAACTAATATATACTTAACTTACTAGATTTTAATTTGTGAAATAGTTTTATCTGATACTTTTTGAACACTTCTTTCGTGCTTCATCAATAATAATACATTCATATATACATAGCAAATAATCGATACCATCTGGTCTAGTATGCTTAGCTCTTCTTAATGCCATAACTTCTTCAAAATATCTACATCTATAAAATGTAAATGTATTTTCAACTCCTCTTGATTGATTATTTCTTCTAAGTTTTTTAAAATCATATTTAAAAGGAATACGACACATTGGACATTTAATACAAGGTGGTAAACTATTTTCTCCGATTCTATCATATTTATATACTAATTTAACAGAACTATCATTAGTAATATTATTTGTAATCGATAAATTACTGTAATTCGTATAATGACTTTCTATAAAAGGTTTAATACAACCTTTACAACTAAAATGACTTTTATCACACATTCTATACGGAGTCTTATCTGGGTCATCAGTATTAAAATCTTCTAAACATATTGGACATTTTTCAGTAGTTTCATCCATTTTATTTATGTTTTCTAATTATACTCTTTTATTTAATTAAGTTCAATTTTATTTTTCCATCAATAATAATATCTTATACTATAATAAATACATTATGTCTTCTAAAAAAATAGAACAACCTATTGGAATATATGATCCAGAAGGATTAAATGTAAATCCATTTACTAATAAACCATATGCTAATCTTTACTCACATATTCAAAAAAATATAGATGGTGAAACACTTCCTGCTACATACGCTAATCTAGCAAAAATATGGAAAACTAAACTTGTTTATTTACACAAAGATAATATACTAGAATCAATACAAAATAATCAAGTTACATTAGCAAAAGCAGGGACTGGTGTTGGTAAAACCGTTCTTATCCCTAAAATCGCGCTTCATGCTTTTAATTATAAAGAAAAAGTTCTTTGTACAATACCTAAAAAAGTTATTACTAGAAGCACTGCTGAATTCGCCGCACAATGTCTTGATGTTAAAGTAGGTGAAGAAGTCGGTTATTACTTTAAAGGTGAAAATAAAACAAATGATAAAACCAAACTTATATTTACAACAACTGGTAGTATTATTTCTAAAATAACTGGTTCTGACCCATACCTAGATGAATATAAATGTATTATTATAGATGAAGCACATGAAAGAAGTGTTCAAACAGACCAACTCTTACTTCTTTTAAAGAAAGCAATGACTAAAAGAAAAGACCTCAAATTAGTTATTATGAGTGCTACTATTAATTTAGAAGTCTTTCGCAATTACTACCCTAAACCCTTTAAATTTGGTGAAGTAGATGCTGGTGAAATAACTTCCTATAAAATAGAAGATTATTGGCTTAATAAACAACCAAAACCTAATGAATGGAAAGAACTCGCAATAAAACGTATAATAAATATTTTACAAACTAGTGAAGATGGTGATATACTCGTTTTTATTCGTGCCAGTAGTGATGGGAAATCACTTTGTGATAGTCTTCATAGAGAAACAAATAAATTAAAAAAAACTAATCATATTAAATTTAATCCTTTTTGTGTTGTATTAGCAGGTAAGAGTTCTAAAGAAGAAGAAAACCTCGCAACTGATGAAACTAGATATCTGGAGTTAACAAGTAATATAGGTTCTAAGTATACTCGTAAAGTAGTTATGGCGACTAATGTTGCTGAATCTTCTTTAACGGTTGATGGTGTTGTTTATGTCATAGATTGTGGTCTTGAATATGAAGACTCTTATGAACCCTCTACAATGTCTAGATGTCTCTCAGAAGAACCTATTCCTCTCTCTGGAGTCAAACAACGTAGAGGACGAGCAGGAAGAACTAAACCTGGTGTATGCTTTCATCTTTATACACAACAATATCAAAAATCTCTTCAAAAATATCCAACACCTAGTATTCAAAAAAGCGATATTACTAGTGATATGTTAGACCTTTTTAGATTAGAATATATTAATAATGTTAAAGATTTAAAGGGGTTTTTAAATGAATTTATCAGTCCTCCTAAAAAGATATTTATTGATAGTTCCCTTAAAACTCTACACGCTCTTAATTGTATTACATCTACTAAAGATGATGGCACAATTACTGACCTGGGTTATGGTGTTACTAAATTTAGGGGTCTTAAACCACAACTCGCTAAAGCAATTATTGCTAGCTATTATTATAAATGTAGTCGTAGTGTATGTGATATTGTAGGATTATTAATCACTTCAGATGGTATGATAAAAACTATTTTTAATGATTTTAGAGAGGATAAAAAGAAAAATCCAAAAATAAACGCCCAAAAAAAACAAAAATTCTTACAATCTAGGAAACTATTTACTCATCAATACGGAGACTCATTCAGTCTTTTAAAAGCATTTACTCTTTTTAGAGAAAAAGATGGAGAATTTAAACAAGCAAAAGAATTAAGTGCTAAAAGAAAAGAAAACGACATTCAATTAAAAGATGAAGAAACTGATCCTAAATATATAAAACAATTAGATGAAGAAATCAGCATATTGGACCAAATAAAAAAAGATAATACAGTTCGTATTAATAAACCATCTCATAATAAACTTGAAAAAAGTATTAAATTACTTAAAAAATTAAATGTTGATAAATCAATTATAAAATCTTTAATAGATAATGAAAAATCAAAAAAGAAGAAAACAGTTGGTGGTGCTGGTTCTAATAAAAACTCTCTCAAAAAAACAAAGATATCCTTATCAAAAAAATCAAAACGGTCAAGTAGTAAGGAAAAGAAAAGTATAAATATAAAAAGTATATCTAGTATTAAAAAAGAAAAAGTTGAAGAAAATAGAAATGTTCGGAAATGGTGTAATAACAACTTTATTAATTATAATAAATTAGTGTTAGCAAAACGAATGTCTCAGCAATTACATCGCACATTATTAGATGTTATGAGTTCAACTGATTTAAAAAAACGAAGAGTATTTGAAAAGAAAAAATCTAAATCTAAATCTAAATCTAAATCTAAATCTAAATCTAAATCCAGTAAAAAATATAAAAGTTATAATACTAAAGAGATTGTTGGTGGTGGTAAAAGATATAGTCCCTTACATAAATTCTTTAATTTTGATATAGATTATAATGTTGTTGTAGATGATAGAATAATGCTTTCTTTATTACAAGGTATGTTTATTAATATTGCTAACTTAACACATTCTTCTAAAAAAATATATACTGCTTGCTTTCCTTTAAAAAAAATAGATGCTAAAGTAAATATGGATAGTCTTTTAAAAACAAATAGTAAGTTTGTCTTTTATGAAGAACTTTTTATGTTTAATAAAACCAGTAAAATATTAAAACTAAATATGTGTAATCAAATACCTTTTCATATGATTGAAGATATTAAAGAATTATATAAAGATTACATGGTAAAATGCTTTATTGAAAGGAAAATGATATCTGGTCAGAGAGATAGTTTTATGAATTTTAAAAGAAATAAACAACATAATAAATATAAAGGTAAACAACATACTAGAAAACTTAAAAGGAAAAAACATAGATATACTAAGAAAAAACGTTATAATAGAAAAAAATAATGTTATTTGATTTTTATTTTAATATATATATAATTTAATTATAATTTTATTTATTAATTTTTAAGGTGTTTATTCTAGTGGAGCAGCTGCTCCACCACCTTCATTGGATGATGTATCTTCTGGCTCTTCTAACCAAGGATTATCTCTAAGAACTTGTTCTTTCTCTTCTTGAGTAAATTCCCCTTCTACACCAAATACCTCCTTAATTTCATTAGGTGTCTTTCCTTTAATTATTTCAGCAACTGCTTTACAACATACATCTAGCATTGGTTTTAGGTCAAGAAAATTTGCGGCTAATATCATTTCAAATAATTCTTTTAGTGGAACTCTTGTAAATTCAAGATCAAAATCTGATAACGGTTTAGTTCTCATTTCCAATTGTTGTTCTTCTGTAGGATCAATATCACTATTTGGGTATTTTTCATTACAAAATATTATTACCTTTTTTAAAATAATATCACTTACATTATTTATTGGTATTGTAATATCTGTAGAATCAATATCATCTAACATATTAGCGATTGTTCCACTCATTTTAGCATGAACATATTTTATTGAATGATTTAAACCACTTGAAGATTTTATTTGAAGTACTTTAGTTTCTTCTTCCATTTTCTTTTTATTTGTATTTTTATTGGTTAATAACAAAAAATCAATTTTTTATTAAATATTAACAATAATAACTCTATAAATATTATTATATATGATACTATGGTTATAAATAAATTTATTATTAATATTTTATTTAATTATTATTATTATTATCTATGAAATATTATTAGGACTCTTCAATTAAAGATTGTTTTCTTTTACCATCAACAAACAAATGAAAAACTTTGTATTCTGTTAAATCATGATTAAATCTTCCATTAGAACTAATACATTTTGTTCTTTCGCTCATTTCTTTTCCTATATTAGAACCTCTTAAGTTAAGTTCAAAATCAAACTCCCAAATATTTTTTCTATTAATTTTGAAAAAGTATAGAGTTCCTGCCATATTATCAACACATATATTTGATTTAATAGGATTATACCATTCAGTTCCAATAATGTTTCTTTTCGCAAAACGTATTATTTTATCATTTATTGGATTATTATCTCTTATATCAAAACCTTTATACAAAACACCCTTAGTAATACCTTTTTTAATTAGAGCATCTTTTATTTTGTCAAATTCTTGTAACGTTACTTCTATTTTTTGATATTTTAATTCTCTACTAGACATTTCATATGTTTTTTCCTTACATTCTAATTCTTTTTCAAACTTAATTCGGTTTTGTCTACATATTTTCATCTGGATTAATAAATCTAGAATTGTTCGATCATTATCAACTAAAGTTTCTTTAATAGTGTTTATTTCTTTACTTATTTGAATTAATCTACCATAATCTCTATTTAATTTAGACATTTCTTTTTCTTTACGTTTTTTATAAGGACAACTTGATAATGATTTAATTAATTCCTTACTATTTATCTTACTCCCTTTTTTGTATTGATGTATTAAATCTTCGTTTTCTTTTTCTATATCTTTTTCAATAAATTTAATATCTCTAGTTGCTTCTTTTGATAAACTCTCTTCTTGTTTTATTTTATAAATTTCAACCAATTTAATTAATGCTTCTTCAGTTTTTGTTTTATTTATAGATTTTAATTCTAACAATTTTGATTTGTTTCTTATCTTTTCGATTTCTTCTTTTTCTGTATATAAACTTTTTATTATTGTATAACATTCTTTAAATTCATCATGTGTTTCTCTTATATCTTTATCCTTTGAATCAAACGAGTCATATAATATTATTGCATTACTAATATCCTGATTTTCATAAGTTCCGCTATCAACATCAATTATAGGACCTTTACCTTTACCTTTACCTTTCATATCGCCTTGCACATCAGTGATTTCATCAGGTTTCGATAGAGTAGAATCTCGTTTGTGTTCCTCCATTTTCAATTTATGATTGTATTTTATGTATTTATATACCAAAATTCAATTTTTTTTTATTTTTTATATAAAATGTATTATTTAATATCATTTTACAATACATATTTTTTTTATAATAATATAAAAATATAAAACTAAAAAATAATGATTACTTGTAATAATTGTAATTGGAAACATTGTTATACACCATATATACTAAATGGAGAATGTAGAATTTGTTATGGAACAAAACCAAAACAAGATAAAAAAATTAATTATTTATTTTATGATAATAAATATTATAAAATACTAAAAAAATGAATAATATGATAACTAATAAAACTATAAATGATAACATACTTAATCATTCATTAATTCTTCATATTTCTCTCTTTTATTTTCTTTTACATTTAAATATTTAGTATAGATATTAATAGGCATTTTTAATATTGTTTTTATTAAATTTATAAAAATAAAATAATAAATATTTATATTCAGTTTTTAAAATACTTATCTAGTATGTGTATTAAAATTTAAATTAATTTAAGTAATATATGTAATATATTCAATATATTAAGAGATATTTTTTTACAATGAGTAAAAATAATCCACTAGAATGTAAATTATGTAAAGTTATTTTTAAATCAAAATCTAGAATGATGAAACATCTAATATCAAAGAAACATCTTGAAAATCTCATAAATATTACTATAGAACCATTTGAAATATTAGATAATGATACTCATAATTCTAATGAAGTAGATCCATTTTTAAATAAAAATGATATTAATAAACTTAAAAATATGGATATTGGAGATGGATTTGATATAGCGTATAAAAATAATGATGTAGTTAAATGCGAATATGTATTTGAAGAAAAACAAAATGTTAATGTCCAAGAAGAACCAAATGTTATTGAGGAAAAAAAACAACAACAACCACCTGTAATGACAGAAAAACAATCTAAAATACTTGACTTTTTAATTAAAAATCAAAATCACCAACAAGTCGCAAACAAATTTTTTCAAGTTCTACAAAAATTACCACTTGAAGATTTAAAGGGGTTTTCAACTCATATAATTAGTAATGATGATATTCAAATATTAATTAAAGAAAAGATTATAAAAGTCTTTAAAATTTATAAAGAAACTCTATTGAAAAAAAAAGAACATGGACAAACACACTTTAATAATATTTTAATTGAAGATATTGTATGTTTAATTATAGTATAGTATAATATAGTATTGATATGTTTCTATTATTATGTGTTTTACTGTTATATGTTTTTTACTATTATGGGACATTTCTTTTTATGTCTGTAAAAATTATTTCTATACTTAAATTCTGTTTGACACAAAGAACAATTAAATATATCTCCCTTTTTAACAATTTTTGGTTCTAGTTTAAAATCATATGTTTCGTTATTTAATATATTCTCTGTTGTTTTTATAAGTGTTTCTTTAATCTTTTTTTCTCTATTCGCCATTTCATCGCTTTTGATTTTGATATTAGATATTATTACTTTTTTACAATTTTTATAATCTTCATCATGTTTATTATTTATTGTATATTTATTATCTAGTTTAATTATTTTATTGTTATTGTTATTACTTGTGTAGGTATTACTATTATTATTTTCATTATTATATGTATAATCTTTATTTAATAGTATTGTTTTCTGTGTATTGTTTGATATATCAATACATGATTTTGATGATTGGTGTCTCTTCAAAGCATAATTATCTCTAAATGTTTTTAAACATATATCACATAATTTCATTTTAAACTTTTACTTACTAGATATAAAATAATTAATAAAATATAAAAATGAAACTTAAAATTTTATAATATAATTTGTATTGATAAATTATTGTTGTGTTTTTAACTAGATATTGTATTGTTTTCATTTGTAATTTGTTTAATAGTATGATCCATAATTTCTTTCATATCAGAACTATATGATAGTAAAAACTTTTCAATATCTTCATAATATCTCTTATCTAGTTTTCCATCATAGTATGTATCAAACACTTTTATTAACATTTTCTTTTTTCTTTTTAATAATTTCTTTTGATGTATTTCAAACCATTGTTCTAATTGATTCATAATTTTATTACATAATTTATCTTTGAATTTATTAGAGTTTTCATAAAGACTTTTCTTACCATTAAAATATGATATGAATTTTCTATCACTTTTATTTGGTAAGCAGAAATTTCTATTCTCTGGAATATTATAATGAATCTTAGTTAAGGCACTAGAAAAGGAAACAAACATATCATTTAAAATATTTAATATATCTTTTTCTTTTATTGATTCTAAGTTTTCTTTACCAAAGGGATTTATTGTTATATTTATATTGTTATTATTTATTGTATTGTTAGTTATTGTATTGTTTATTATATTAGTATTATTATTTGTAATATTATTATTTATTACATTTTGATTACTAGAATTAGAATTATTTGAATTATTTTCTTTTATTACAATTTCTTTATTATCACAAATAACTAAAGTTTTATTATTATTTTCTAAATTTTTTAATATTTTTTTAACTTTTTCTTCTTCTTCTAATTTTGTTTTTCTTTCTTTACAATTTTTCAAATGTCTGTATTTATTCTGTTTATGTCTGTATTTCTTATCACAGTATTCACAATTATAAATTGTGTTTTTTTGTATTTTACAATCATTTCCTGTATATTTCACACCCCTTGTATCCAAAATGTCATTTTTTTCTAAAATTCCGGGTATCGGCCGGGTATCAATGATACAAAAGTGGTGACTTTTTGATACCCCACGGGATTTAGATTTCGTGGGGACGGGATTTTTATTTTGAAAATTAACTGGCTTACAAGGATTTTTCCTTTGTTTGTGTTTTTCTAAATAGTCTTTCCTTTTAAAATTTCTCTTACAAATTTCACAAGTAAACATAACTACTTTTATATATATATTACACTTAGAAAATAGTTTTTAAATTAATTCTAAAAATATAGAAATATAGAAGCAGTATTTTAAAGGTATAAGGGATTGGAAAGTATAGTACTTCTATAAAAAATCTAAATTTCTATAAAAATCTATAAAAATCTATAAAATTTAGATGTTTTCACATTTTTTTGAGCGACGTGAGGGACAAAAACGAATATAAATGTCACCAAAATCACAAAAAATGTGACATTTTTGCAAAAAAGGGAGGGGGGATTTTATTTTTTGACATTTTTCAAAATTTCAATATTTTATTTTTCCTTTATAAAACATATTTTCACATACAAGTTATTTTTTGGGTTTGACAAAAAAGGGTAAAAAAAATCTATTTTTTAGTTTCTATAAAAATTGTATCTTCGATTTTTGGGTGTAAAAAAAAAATGCTTCATGCTAAATCCCGTCCCTTTTTTTTTTCTATATTTTTTTCTTTTTTTTTTTGTNNAAATGTATAAAATAAGGAAATAAATAAAAAACACAAAAAATAAAAATTTTTAAAAATAAAAATAATAATAATATATATATATATAATAAAAATAATAAATTTTAATTAATTGCAATGTTAGTATATATTTTAATTTTATTGTGTTCTATTGCTTTATTAAGTGTATCAGCATGGTTAATGGTATTGACAATAAAAGTTAAGGGTAAATTAAATGGTATAATGAATGATAAATTTAATAGTATTTCTGTTAATGACGATGAAACCATCGCAAGAGATAGTTCTGGATACCCTATACTAAAAAGCATAAATGATATTAAAGATTTAAACAGCATTGGTTTGAAAACTTTAAATAAAGCTTTAGATAAAGAGTATCCCAATACAACCGACACTTTAGATTCCTCTAGTGGAAAAGGGGAATCTTGGATTTCATCTCAATATAATATTTGGATTTCTCTTCTTCTACTTTCATTAATAGGGTTTATTGTTAGTTTAATATTACTTATTAAAAAAATATTAAAACAACACAAAAAAAAAAGGTAGAAAATAAATAATTAACAATCAAATAAACATACTAATTATGTGGGGGTGTTGGGGTTTTAAATTATATGTTTTTGTTTTTTATATTTCTTACAGTTGATATTATACCAATTAAAAATAATATATATATATAAAATATTATGAATAAAGATTTAATTTTAGTTTTAGTTTTAGTTTTAATTTTATCTTTAATAATAATAATATCTTCGAGGAGAATTACAGCAATCAGAAATGCTAGAAATATTTATTCTGAAGTAGTTGAATGGCCTGCCTCTCTTAAATATTTAAATATGGATGATAAAGGTGTATTCACACTTAAAGATAATATTGATGAAACCTTTTATATGGATAGATATACATCAAATGTAATTAATAATGTATTGAAAAATGAAGGTTTCTATGGATTGGTAACTTTTGATCTCAAAAAATCATTTTGGAGTTTATCTTTTTTAATAAGTGTAATAGTATTTATTACAACTTTAATAACGGTAATTAATAAAGTAAATACTAAAAACCCCAAAATAATATTTAGGAGTTTATTTTATTTAATAAGTGTAATAATATTTATTATAATTTTAAAATATATAATTATAAACAAAAATCTGTAAAAATTTAAAATGAAAATATTTAATTAAGGATATATTATTATAAACAATAAAATTGAAATGAAAATATTTAATTAAAGATATATTATTATAAACAATAAATATTGAAATAATAAATATTTAAATAATAAATATTGAAAT
>ENA-UZXB01020649-UZXB01020649.1-metagenome-genome-assembly--contig:-Day-2-1m-contig-20649_pt1 | contig 11852 bp, 10 predicted proteins | sample MGYA00260339_ERZ794899 | MGnify/ENA metagenome assembly ERZ794899 | reverse complement strand
AGAATTTTGTCTTTTTTGTTTTCCAAAAAAAGCACAAACAAGTTTGGTTTTCTTTGGAAAACAAAAAACCCACAACAAATGTTGTGGGTTTCTTTTTGCGGAGAAAGAGGGATTCGAACCCCCGGAGGTGTGACCCTCAACAGTTTTCAAGACTGCCGCATTCGACCACTCTGCCATTTCTCCTGAGTGCCTCATCAGGTATTCCCTGAATGCGGGTGCAAATATAGGAGGTTTTTACAATTGGGTCAACTTTTTTTTAGTTTTTTTTAAAAATTAAAAACAATTCAAAAAGTGAAGCGACTGCGTTTCGAATATTGGTATCTTAGCCGCAAAACACGGTTCGAATGGAGCTCAATTACATCCTTTTAGTTTTTGTTGGTTTTTTAGCGGGGATTATCAATACCCTTGCTGGCGGTGGATCTTTGATCACCCTGCCTGTATTGATTTTCATGGGCTTGCCCGAAGCCATTGCCAATGGAACCAATCGAATTGCCATTCTGCTGCAAACAGCTTCCGCAGTTTCAGGTTACAAAAGCAAAGGCGTAACTACCTTTCCTTTCAGTCTTTATATCGGGCTTTCTGCTCTGGTAGGGTCAGTGATTGGTGCTTCTATTGCGGTAGATATCAATGGCACCACCTTCAATAGAATTTTGGCCATTGTCATGGTTGTTGTGGTCGTGTTGCTTGTTTTTGGAAAAAACAAAAAATCACTTGCAAACGCACAAGAAATTACCACAGGAAAAACACTGTTTGCTTCGTGTGTTATTTTCTTTTTTATTGGGATTTATGGAGGTTTCTTGAATGCGGGTATTGGAGTTGTCATGCTTTTGGTACTGCCATACATCAACAAACTTTCTTTGGTAAAAGCGAATGCGACCAAAGTTACGGTTGCCTTTATCTACACGACGGCTGCTGTGGTTGTTTTTATCGTGAATGACAAGATCAATTGGACTTATGGATTGATCATGGCCATCGGAAACATGTCAGGTGCTTGGCTTGCCAGTCGCTATTCTGTAAAGAAAGGGGATCGCTTCATTCGTTATGCACTCTTGGTCATTGTCACAGCCATGGCGATCAAATTGTGGTTTTTTTAGCAAACCTCCTACATTGTCTGCAAAAAGCATTTGCACATGGACACAAAAGCTTTCAACTGACCGCTATTTTAAGTGAATACTAACAATCTTTTTTTTAACTTCGCAGAAATAATTTTTTTATGTCAAATTCTTTCGGAAAACTTTTTAAAATCACCACATTTGGAGAGTCTCACGGACCTGCCATCGGTGGAGTTATTGATGGATGCCCTCCTGGAATCGCTTTGGATTTAGAGGCCGTTCAAAATGAATTGAACAGAAGAAAACCTGGACAATCAAAAATAGTAACGCAACGCAAAGAACCGGACGAGGTCGCATTTTACTCTGGAATATTTGAAGGAAAAACAACGGGAACATCGATTGGTTTTGTGATCAAGAATACCAACCAAAAATCAAAAGATTACTCGCACATTGCGAAAACGTACCGTCCTTCTCATGCCGATTTTACGTACGACAAAAAATACAAAGGACATAGAGACTACCGAGGGGGCGGACGAACTTCTGCTCGTGAAACTGCCAATTGGGTAGTCGGTGGAGCGGTTGCCAAACAAGTTCTCAAAGACATTTCTATCAACGCTTACACTTCTGCGATTGGCGATATTCGTGTCGATACCCCGTATCAACAACTAGATTTTTCTCAGATTGAAAGTAATATAGCCCGCTGTCCAGATCCTGAAAAAGCGGCGGAGATGATCGAACTAGTTTCGGCCATTAAAAAACAAGGAGACACCATTGGAGGCGTAGTTACCTGCGTGGTTCAAAATGTCCCAGTAGGATTGGGTGCTCCTATTTTTAACAAACTACATGCTGCCTTAGGGCACGCGATGCTTTCGATCAATGCTGTAAAAGGTTTTGAATATGGAAGTGGTTTCGAAGGAGCTCGCTTGAAAGGGAGCGAACACAACGACCTCTTTCAATCAGATGGCACCACGCAAACCAACAATTCAGGTGGGGTACAAGGAGGCATTAGCAACGGTATGGATATTTATTTCAAAGTTGCTTTCAAACCCGTCGCGACTCTTATTCAAAAACAAATGACCATTGACAGCGATGGAAATGAAGTTGAAATGATGGGAAAAGGACGTCACGACCCCTGTGTAGTTCCGAGAGCAATTCCTATTGTTGAAGCTATGACAGCCATGGTGTTGGCAGACTTCCTCATGCTGGATCAAGCCACAAATATCTAACTAAAAAAGCCTGTCAGATTTGACAGGCTTTTTTAGTTAGCTTTGTTTTTTTTGTCTCCGTTTGCTTTCACAAAAGAGGCCCAGCCTGTGTAATTTTTTCCTCCCACGACCACGCCACTATTGTAAAAATGACATACTGCAGCGGCCAACCCATCGGTGGCATCTAAATTTTTTGGAAGTGTTTGTATTTTCAAAAGGCTCTGCAACATTCTTGCCACTTGTTCTTTGCTCGCATTTCCATTGCCTGTAATGGCCATTTTAATTTTCTTCGGCAAATACTCTGTAATTGGAATTTCACGCGACAATCCTGCTGCCATTGCCACACCTTGTGCGCGTCCTAATTTCAGCATGGATTGTACATTTTTTCCAAAAAATGGGGCTTCAATGGCGATTTCATCGGGATGATAGGTGTCTATCAATTCAATAGTCCGTTCAAAAATCAATTTTAATTTGGTGTAGGGGTCTTTGTACTTCTGTAATAACAATTCGTTCATTTGTACAAATTCCATTTTCTTTTTCACCACCTTGATAATGCCAAAACCCATAATCGTGGTTCCAGGATCAATCCCTAATATGATGCGTTCTGAACTCAATTGATTTTTTTAGTTTGAAGTAATGATTGATTTGGTAATTGTGACAGCTTAGGTAATTGAAAAAAAGTTTTTAATCAATGCATCCATCTTCATCAAAGAGAACAACAAAACCACTAACAAAATAAGTAATAATATCACTCTTTTGTTATTGGGACGTTTGCGCTTTTTCAATCTGTTCATACTCTTACAATGCGATGTGTTGTTTTGTAAAAATAAGAATTAAAGTTGAATTTCTCTTGTCATCTTTTCGGAAAGATATTTTTAAACATAAAAAAAGTGCACTTCTCAGTGCACTTTTTCAAACCTCTTTTGAGCGCTTAAATTTTTTTCATTTGTTGCTTCATCATGGCAATCTGATCTTTCAGCATGCCGTGCTTGTCCAACTTCTTGGCTTCATTCAACAAGTTAGTCGCTTCTCGTTTTCTTCTTTTGTGCATCGCAACTCCTGCCAAATTCAATTTTGCCATGGCGATATCATGCCCCATAGACAATCCTAAACTCAAAGCTTTTTTAAAAAATTTCTCTGCTTTGGTCATGCTGGTTTGTGTCTCCATCAATCCTTGTAAGAAGTAGAAATAAGCTTCTTGTGATTTTCTCAAGGCATGGGTAGGATTCTTGATGTAAGCAAGCCATTTTTGAGCGCCTGCAAAATTTTGTTTTCTGATTTGGAGAAAGGCTAGTAACAGGAATTCGTTTTTAAAATAAAAGAAAATAAAGACTCCTGCTAGAAGCAAAATTACAATTCCATTCATAATGTTCTCTTCTATGAATTGAAATACGGCCCAAACAGCAATTGCGAAAGCAATGACCAATTTTATATACTTGTGAAACATAACGTTGTGTTTTCCTTGGTTAGACTTTTTTACAAAGTGACAAATTTACATTTTTTAAAAAGATCGCTTTCATAAAAAGCTAGAAATATTTGGCATTCATTTTTGTTATTTTTGGTAGTATTTTTTGTACTTGATATAGGCAAGTGTTCCAAGCACTGCCACAAATAATATAGAATAATACACAAAACTTGGTGTGACTATTTTATCGCCACTGGCATAGGAGTGCAAACCTGACAAATAGAAATTGACTCCAAAATAAGTCATCATAATAGATGCAAAGGCGATGACGGACATCAAGTTATAAGTAAATCGACCTCGCAATCCTGGTACCAAACGCATGTGCAATACAAAAGCATAGGTCATGATACTAATCAAGGCCCATGTTTCTTTGGGATCCCAACCCCAATAGCGTCCCCAACTTTCATTTGCCCACATACCTCCCAGAAAATTCCCAATGGTCAGCAAAACCAATCCTACTGTAATAGACATTTCATTGATTGTAGTCAATTCTTTGATGGTGTTGTTTAGTTTTTTCTTATTGCTACTGCGTGTCAAGACCATCAAGACAAGGGCTAAAATCCCTAAAATCATACTCAAGGCAAAAGGCCCGTAACTCGCTACAATAATGGCAACATGGATCATCAACCAATAGGAATTCAACACAGGTACCAAATTAGCGATTTCAGGATCCATCCAATTCCAATGTGCAATCATCAAAATCATGGCTGTTAAAAAAGAGGTGGCTGCAATGGTCAAAGTGGATTTTTTTCCAAAGGCCAAACCAAAAAACATGGTTGCCCAAGCCACATATATCATGGATTCGTATGCATTACTCCAAGGCGCATGTCCACTGATGAACCATCGTGCCCCCAAACCTGCTGTGTGCATTGCAAAAAACAAAAGGATGACTCCTACGTTCATTTTCACCAATACATTGACAAAAGATCTTTTGTTGAAAATTTGAAAAATAACCAAGACAAACAGCAACAATCCAGCAAGCATATAATAGCTAAACAGTTTTTTGAATACATCGTATTTGTTGTAGGCTATTTCAAATTTAATTTTATCCGCAGAAGGATATACGGCGGCACCGTATTTCTTTTGAAAGTTTTGTACTCCTTCTATTATTTTTGCAGCCTCCTCGTAGTCTCCAGTTTTCTTTGCTTGCTTTAGGGTGTGCATGTAAACGGGTAAAATTTGCTTTACAAAGACAGAATCTTTGCCTGTAAATTTTGCATTGGACAGTTCTGGTTGGGATACCCATTTGTTATTGGCGTCGTTGGGAATTGGAAAAATTCTTAAAACGGCTCCTCCAATGGCTGAATACAGCAACCCTACTCGTTTGTCCACATTTACCAAATCTTTCTGGAATTTACTTTTTACAGCGGTTTTTTGAGCTTGCTCTACCAATGCTTTGATTTTGTACTGCCCTTTTTCATCGATAAAATCGATCAATCTTCCGTATTTTTCTGTAGTGTCAATTCCTAAAATAGTTCTCAATTGGTCATTTCCTCTTTCGAGGTATATGATCGGAACTCGGAACCAAAGCTGCGGATTTTCAACAATGGACAAAAACACTTGATTGGCATCTAAATTCTGAAAAGTTTCTTTTTTACTCACTTTTCGCAACAGCTGAGAAGCGAAAGTATGTGCCGGTTTCATTCTTCCCCCTGCATCTTGAATAACCAAGGCACTAAACTTTTCTGCATGTGCTTTGTCTACTGCATTCGCGATCACTAAAGAGTCTAATTGTTCTGCTTCCTTGGAAACATTTTCATGTACGTGTTTTTCGCCAGGTGCATGGTTGTGCCCTGTGTGATCTTCTTGAGAGAAAACACTTGAGGAAATAAAAATACCTACCACAAGCGTCAGCAATTCTTTTTTTATTTTCAATTTTCGCAATTGGTTTCTCAAAGCGGAAAAACGGGTGTTTTTCACAAATAAAATAAGCATTAGCCCTGCATATAGCAGAAAATATCCAACATAAGTAATCCATGTACCCCAAAAATCGTGGTTTACGGACAATCGAGTTTCTTCGTATTCAGGCGTGATGTCATAGCTAGACTGGAAAAACTTGTAGCCTTTGTAGTCCAAAATATGATTCATAAAGACTCTAAAATCAAATGTTTCTTCTGGAGAGACTACGGTGATTTCACTCGCATAGGACATGGCACTTTCTGATCCTGGATATTTTTCTAATTGAAAATCATTCAATTTGATTTGAAAAGGAAGTTGTAATTCTTTGGCTCCGTAACTCAATCTAAAATTCAATCCTGCCATTTGAAATTGGACTGGTGCATTGGTGGTATATTGTCCTCCTTTTACTTCGATGTTTTTTTCTTCACCTTTGGAAGATGCTTTGAAAACTAACAAATCTTCAGGATGTTCTTCTTTCTTCCCTGAAACCCATGTCATCTCTCCTTCCAAGGGTGGCTTGGGAACCACAAAACTCATTCCTGCAATATTGTGCAAGGTTAAATATTTAAAGGTTTCTAGCGTATCTTTTTGGATGTTTCCTCGCAGTTGATCTGCCATACGTAAAAAGGTACCTTCAAAAATCGATTGCATTTTCAATTCCTCATCTACCCATTCAAAATTGACCAAGGCATCTTTTTTATGTCCAAAACCAACAAGAACGCCATGTATATTCTCAAGCGTTCCTTCTTTGATGTAATGATCGTGACGACTTCCACTACTCGATTCTACAAAATGCAAATAACTCGTTCCATCCTCTTTTTCTTCGAATTGCTGAAATGCATAAGGAACGTAATCTTGAAGTTCCAATGCTACCTCTTGTCCTCTAAAATCTGTGTCGAACACAAAATTATTTTTTCCGCGAGCTGATAGCAACAGGTCTTCACTCACCACACGCTGTTCTCTGTTATTGTCAAGTGTAAGGGTCAAATAAGTTTTCTCGGAAAAAAACACATCTGTCGTTTCCCCTTCTTTGATCGGCATGACACCTTCATAACTGATATACCTCGTTACTCCAGCCCCTAGAATGACAAAGACGAAAGACAGATGAAACAGCAGTACTGAAAACTTTTCTTTTTTGTAGAGTTGGTATCTGAAAATATTTCCGAAAAAATTGACGACAAACAAGAGCATCATGGCTTCGAACCACCAACTGTTGTAAACCAAGGCCTTGGCTGTTTGGGTTCCATAATCATTTTCAATAAAGGTTGCTACTCCCATAGCAACACCAAAAGACAGAAATAAAAAAGCCATCAATTTGGTACTAAACAACAGGGCTATTACTTTTTTCATGCACGGATTTTTAGGGGTTCGAACGACGGTCCACGATGCTTTTGCAAATTTAATCAATCTGTTGCAAATGAATGCCGTAAAACAAGGCTTTCTTACAAAGAAAAGGAGCTCTTTTCAGAACTCCTTGCATTTGTCATTGAAAACCTGTGGTTTCCCTTATTTTTTCCTATTTATTGTTCGCTCTATCATCTAAAACCCCTATTTGGTACGTTTCATAGTACCACAGCATCTTATTATCTTTAAATTTTACACAAATTCGAAAACATCGCTAAAAAGCGTTTTCTTCATTTTTAAAGAACACCGTGATAATTGTTTTGATAATAATCTTAAGATCTAACAGAAAACTCCAGTTTTCGATGTACCAAATATCAGCATAGGCCCTATTTTCCATTTCTTTCACGGTTTTCGTTTGTCCTCTATATCCCAAAACCTGTGCCCATCCGGTAAGCCCTGGTTTTGCAAAGTGACGCACCATAAATTTATCGACTAATTCCCTGTATTCTTCTGTGTGTTTCAACATGTGTGGTCTAGGCCCTACGACAGACATGTGATTGCGCAATACATTCAAAAACTGAGGCAACTCGTCCAAACTAGTGCGACGCAAAAAAGCGCCCACTCGCGTCACTCTCGCATCATTTTTTACCGCTTGCAAACTGTCCGATTTGCCATTGACCACCATACTTCTGAACTTCAAACATTTAAAAGGTCTCCCATCTTTACCTGTTCTTTCCTGCGCAAAAAATACGGGACCTTTGCTTGTCAATTTGATGGCTAAGGCAATGACAGGAAATAACCATGACAAAACAAAAATGACCACTGCCAATGAAAACCCCACATCAAAGGCTCTTTTCAATATTCTATTTGTAAAACTTTGGAGCGGCTCTTTTCTCAATTTCATTATTGGAATATTCTCAATATAATCAATAGAGAATACCTGTGACAAATACTCTGAAAACTCTGGGATTATATTGACACGAATCATATGATTATCGGCATATCGTATCAATTCATTGATCAGTTTACTTTGCGTATAGGGCAATGAAATAATGATTTCATCTATACTCGTTTGTTCTAAAAATGAAACCACCTCAGCTAAGTTTCCTTTTCTATAAGTTTCGTATTCCCCTATTTGTGTAGCATCTGTAAACAATCCTTCGATTTGAAATCCATAGCTAGAATTGGAAAAAACCCCATCAATTAGACTGCTTACATTCTTATTCATGCCCACTACTATTACTTTGTAATCTTTCAGTCCTCGTCTTCTGGATTTTTTTAAAAAATAAATGATCGCGATACGCCAAATTAAAATGGCAGTGGAAAATACCAACACAGAGGCTCCCAAAAACAATGGGGAAAACATGTCATCTAGGGTGAAAAAAATCAGCCCTCCCGTCAAAAGGATAAAGAAAAACAATGCGCGCAGATTTTTGGAAATAATTTGATGAAGAAGCACTATTCGCGGCTGTTCGTATAAATTCAACTTTACAGAAATTACAAGCCATAAAAGAATCCAACTTGTAATAAATACACTGGAAAAATGAATCTTTCCTATCGTTTCCTCAAATAAAAAATATTTTGTGCCAAAAATCGATGCGATCAATAATAAGGCATCTACGAATGAGGAAAATAAAAATCCTTTTTTTGTTTTTTGTATTGACATTTTATTTTGGGGCAGTTTACAATTAAAATTCTCGTATTCTAACAATTCTCAACAAGCAGTCTACCAAAACATACATATCGTTGGTAAAACGGTATTGATTCTTTTTTATTGCTCGGGTTTACACTTTTCTGTTCACGTCTATGAAACCAAATAATGTTGGTACATCAATTGAATTCCTTCTGGCAAATCTATTTTATGTTTCCAACCCAATGCATGCAATTTCGAGGGATTTGTCAGCTTTCTCATGGTACCGTCTGGTTTGGAGGTGTCGAAAACTAAATTGCCTTGAAAACCAATCTCTTTTGTAATCATCGCAGCCAGTTCTGCAATGGCTATTTCTTTTCCTGTACCTATGTTGATGTGTGTATTTCTTATCTCAATACCGGCTGTTTTGACATCCTTGAAGTCTCTATTTCCCAGCAAAAATACACAAGCATCTGCCATGTCTTCACTCCATAAAAACTCTCTCATCGGTTTTCCTGTCCCCCACAAATTCAATGTTACTTTGTCCTTTTCAAAAATACCATATTTTTCTAAAATTTCAAGAATTTCATTTTTAGTACTCTTTCCATGAACGCCTTCAATTGGTCTTTTATTTAAATCTGTTTCGATGCCTTCCCAATTTTCATCTTCTAAACATTTTGAAAGGTGTATCTTACGCACCATCGCTGGGAGTACATGGGAAGTTTCTAAATTGAAATTGTCATTCGGACCGTATAAATTGGTAGGCATCACGGAGATAAAATTAGTGCCATATTGTAAATTATACGATTCACACATTTTAAGCCCTGCAATTTTGGCAATCGCATAAGGTTCATTGGTGTATTCCAATACGTCCGTTAACAAACAATTTTCCGACATAGGTTGCGGAGCGTTTTTAGGGTAAATACAGGTAGAACCCAAAAACAACAATTTTTTCACCCCGTGCACATAGGACTGATGAATTACATTGTTTTGAATTTGCATGTTTTCATAAATAAAAGCTCCTCTGTAGGTATTATTGGCAACAATACCCCCCACTTTTGCTGCTGCTAAAATTACGTAGTCAGGTTTTTCCGTTTCAAAAAAAGAGGCTACAGCCATTTGATTTGTCAAATCTAACTCTGTAGAGGTTCTGTAAATCAAATTGGAGTATCCTTTTGATTTTAAATTTTTAACAATCGCAGAACCCACAAGTCCCTTGTGTCCAGCTATATATATTTTATCAATTTTGTTCATCGTTTGTTTTGTATTGGGATGCTATCGTGATAGGGTGCTATCGTGATAGGGTGATATGGTCTGCTTCACTATTTCACCGTTTCACTACTTCACTGATTCACTGTTTCACTACTCCGCTTGCTTCAAAATTTCATGACCTGCTTTTAATAAGTCAACCTCTTTTTTCATCAATTGAACATCACTCGTCATCATGTCTTTTACCAATGCCGCTAAATTGTATTCAGGTACCCAACCCAATTGTTCTTTTGCCTTTGTCGGGTCTCCTATCAACAAATCTACTTCGGTGGGACGAAAATAAGTAGGATCCACAGATAGAACTTCTTTACCAATCTCAATTTGGTAAGCTTTATTCTTACAAGCCTTCACAAACGCTTTTTCGTTCACACCTTCCCCTTTGAATTCCAATTCTATTCCTACTTCACCGAAAGCCATCCGCACAAAATCTCGCACTGTGGTTGTGATCCCTGTGGCAATTACCCAATCCTCTGGTTTTTCTGCTTGTAAAATCATCCACATCATACGAACGTAATCTTTGGCGTGCCCCCAGTCTCGTTGGGCCTCTAAATTCCCCAAATAGAATTTTTCTTGCAAGCCCAATGCTATTTTAGCAACGGCACGGGTAATTTTACGAGTCACAAAAGTTTCTCCTCTTCTGGGCGATTCATGGTTAAACAAAATACCATTACAAGCAAACATTTCATAGGCTTCTCTATAATTTTTTGTGATCCAGAAACCATATATTTTGGCAACACCGTATGGTGAACGCGGATAAAAAGGTGAGTTCTCATCATAAAAACCTTTGGCGTTTTTATTTTCTGGCATTCCTCCATACAATTCGGAGGTAGAGGCTTGGTATATTTTGGTTTTCTTTTCCAAGCCCAAAATTCTAACGGCTTCCAATATCCTCAAGGTTCCCAATCCATCCACATTACCCACGTATTCAGGAGTATCAAAAGAAACAGCGACGTGAGACATCGCTCCTAAATTGTATATTTCATCGGGCTGTGCTTCTTGAATGATCCGTGTCAGATTCATGGAATCTGTCAGATCTCCATAATGCAATTTCAAACGTTGGTTTGGATCGTGTGGGTCTTGGTACAAATGGTCAATACGAGCTGTATTGAATAAAGAAGACCTTCTTTTAATCCCATGTACAATATACCCCTTTTCTAATAACAATTCGGCCAAATAGGACCCGTCTTGTCCGGTTATTCCTGTGATCAATGCTACTCTAGTATTCATAATCTATTTCCTGTTAGTTTGTAAATATTTTTCTCTCAAAATCTGTAAAACAAATATCGTATTTCCAATCAAATACCTTCTCCACATCCTTTTGGGTTCTTTTACCAGTCTGTAAAACCATTCCAATCCGATTCTAATCATCCAATTGGGAGCTCTCGTCACAGTTCCTGCATAAAAATCAAATACGGCACCAATTGAACAAACGTGCTTTGTTTTTAATTTCTCAAAATGAGTGTACGCCCATTTTTCCTGTTTTGGAGCCGTCATACCCACAAATAATACATCGGGTTTAAAAGCATTTATCTCTTTTATCATTCTGATATTATCTTCTGACGAGAACTCTGATTTATAGGGTGGTGAATAGGTTTGTATTTGAACATTCGGGTATTCCCTTTTTGATCGCATGATTATTTTCGAAAGTGTTTCATCGGTACTACCGAGAAAGAAACAGGTACCTCCTTTTTTTTCCAACCGTTGCATTTCAAAAAAAAACAAATCAGCTCCTGCAATTTTTTTTATTTTTTCACCTGTTAAAAATCGTATTGCCCAAACAATACTTATGCCATCAGGGATTAACACATCGCTATTTTGCAATGCTTTTTTAAATAGTTCATCTTTCTGTGAAACATTCAATGAATGGGCATTAATGGTGTTAATTAACGTTTTCTCATCAGTTAAAATTTCTAACTCTTTGTCAAATATTTGAAATCTTGTTAACACCTCAATTCTCTTTTTCTATTTTATTATTTAAAATATTACAC
>ENA-UZXB01016444-UZXB01016444.1-metagenome-genome-assembly--contig:-Day-2-1m-contig-16444_pt1 | contig 11879 bp, 10 predicted proteins | sample MGYA00260339_ERZ794899 | MGnify/ENA metagenome assembly ERZ794899 | reverse complement strand
TTAAGGTGTTACTTTTTTAGTAACACCTTTTTTTATATATATTCATCAACCAAATTAATATTACTTAAATGCCATTAAGAAAAGATTTAAAAAGTATACTTATAATAGGATCTGGTCCAATAGTTATCGGTCAAGCATGTGAGTTCGATTATTCAGGTTCCCAAGCTTTGAGGTCTCTTAGAGAAGACGGTATAGAAACAATTCTAATCAATTCTAACCCAGCCACAATCATGACGGATCCTGTTATGGCAGATCATATATATTTAAAACCTTTGAATACTAATTCAATCAAGGAGATTTTATCAAATCACAAAATAGATGCAGTCTTACCGACAATGGGAGGACAAACTGCACTTAATTTGTGTATCGAGGCTGATGAAAAAGGAATCTGGGAGCAATATAATGTTGAAATTATTGGAGTTGATATTGACGCTATAAATATTACAGAGGACAGAGAGAAATTTAAACAATTATTAAAAACTATTGATATACCTGTTGCACCAGCTAAAACTGCTACATCTTTTTTGAAAGGTAAAGAAATAGCTCAGGAATTTGGGTTTCCTTTGGTTATTCGCCCCTCATTTACGTTGGGTGGAAGCGGAGCTTCTCTAGTTTACAAAGCTGAAAATTTTGATGAATTATTAACTAGAGGTTTGGAAGCTTCACCAATTCATGAAGTTTTAATTGATAAAGCTCTGATGGGTTGGAAAGAATATGAATTAGAACTGTTGAGAGATAAAAATGATAATGTAGTTATCATTTGTACGATTGAAAACATGGATCCTATGGGTATTCATACAGGAGATTCAATCACAGTAGCTCCTGCAATGACATTATCTGATTCTGCATATCAAAGAATGAGAGATATGGCAATAAAAATGATGAGAAGTATTGGTGATTTTGCAGGTGGTTGTAATGTACAATTTGCTGTAAGTCCAGATGAAAAAGAAGATATAATTGCAATTGAAATTAACCCAAGGGTTTCAAGATCCTCAGCTTTGGCTTCTAAAGCATCAGGCTATCCAATTGCTAAGGTTGCTAGTAAGTTAGCTATTGGATATAGTTTAGATGAATTAAACAATCAGATTACAAAATCAACTTCAGCTTTATTTGAGCCAACTTTAGATTACGTTATAGTAAAAATACCGAGATGGAATTTTGATAAATTTGAGGGGTCTGAAAGAACTTTAGGTCTTCAAATGAAATCAGTTGGAGAGGTTATGGGAATAGGTAGGTCTTTTATTGAAGCATTACACAAAGCAACTCAGTCTTTAGAAATTAAAAGAAATGGTTTGGGTGCAGATGGGAAAGGATATACTGATTATCAACAGGTAATAGATAAGCTTACTTATGCAAGTTGGGATAGAGTTTTTGTTATCTACGATGCTATTAAAATGGGAATTTCATTGGAAAGAATTAATGATATTACTAGAATAGATATGTGGTATTTAAGACAGTATGAATCACTTGTCAATTTAGAAAGAGAAATTTCTGATTTTAACATAGATACTATTACTAAAGATTTGATGTTAGAAGCTAAGCAAAAAGGTTTTGCTGATCGTCAAATTGGTCATATGCTAGGATGTTTGGAAAGTATTGTTAATAAAAAACGAAAAAGTTTTAATATTAATCGAGTGTATAAACTTGTAGATACTTGTGCTGCAGAATTTAAAGCTCTAACACCTTATTATTATTCCACCTTTGAGGAAGAGATTCAGCTTTCGAATGGAACTGTTTTTACTCAAAATGAAAGTAAATCATCTGATAAAAAAAAGATTATTGTTTTAGGTTCTGGTCCAAATAGAATTGGACAAGGAATTGAATTTGACTATTGTTGTGTTCATGGAGTTTTAGCATCTTCTGAGTGTGGTTATGAAACTATTATGATTAATTGTAATCCTGAAACGGTATCAACTGATTTTGATACCGCTGACAAGCTTTATTTTGAACCTGTTTTTTGGGAGCATATTTATGATATTATTGAGCATGAAAAGCCTGAAGGTGTCATTGTACAGCTTGGTGGACAAACTGCATTGAAATTAGCTGAAAAGTTGGATAGGTATGGTATTAAAATTATGGGTACGACTTATCAAGCTTTAGATTTAGCTGAGGACAGAGGAAGTTTTTCAACTTTACTTAAAGATAATAACATACCTTATCCAGAATTTGGTGTAGCTGAAACTGCAGATCAAGCCTTAAAATTATCGGATACACTTAACTTTCCTATTTTGGTAAGACCTTCATACGTTCTTGGTGGACAAGGAATGAAAATTGTTATAAATAAGGAAGAATTAGAAGCACATGTTGTTGATCTTTTACAAAAGATTCCAAACAATAAGTTATTATTAGATCATTATTTAGATGGTGCAATTGAAGCAGAAGCTGATGCTATTTGTGATGGTGAAAATGTTTTAATAATTGGTATTATGGAGCATATTGAACCTTGTGGAGTTCATTCAGGAGATTCGAATGCAACATTACCACCATTTAATCTAGGAAAATTAGTGATGCAACAAATCATAGATCACACTAAAAAAATTGCTATTTCATTAAAAACTGTTGGTCTTATCAACATTCAGTTTGCTATAAAAAATGAAATTGTTTACATAATTGAAGCTAACCCAAGAGCTTCAAGAACAGTTCCTTTTATTGCCAAAGCTTATCAACAACCCTATGTCAATTATGCAACTAAAGTGATGTTGGGAAAACTTAAGGTATCTGAAATAAATTACAAGCCCAACCTAAAAGGTTTTGCAATAAAGCAGCCTGTTTTTTCATTTAATAAATTTCCAAACGTTAATAAAAGTCTAGGTCCTGAAATGAAAAGTACAGGTGAAAGTATCCTCTTTATAGATGATTTAAAAGACGATCAGTTTTACGAGTTATATTCAAGAAGAAAAATGTACTTAACTAAATAATAATATTTCTATATTAGATATATGGATATAGTTCTTCTAATACTTCTTTTAGTTTTAGTGGTTTTTTTAATATTTATTTTAAAAAACAAAAATGATAATAGTTCTAATGAACTATTAATTCAACTTACAAATAACTTAAGTAGTGAAATCCAAAATATTCGAAAGGAAGTTGGTGAAAATTCTGAAAAAAGTAGATTAGAATTGGAATCTAAATTATCTTCAATAAATAAGGAAATTAATAATTTTCATAAAACATCAAAAGAAGACATTCAAAAACAATTTTCTGATTCAAATAAGGTTATAAAAGATGTTACTGTCGAATTAGAAAAAATAAAAGGAACTAATCAACAAGTTCTAAGTTTTGCCAACCAAATGAAATCTTTGGAAAAAATATTAGGAAATCAAAAACAAAGAGGAATTTTTGGGGAGATTCAATTAGAAAATTTATTAGCAAATGTTTTACCACCAGAAATTTTTAGAATGCAATATTCTTTCAACAACGGTGAAATTGTAGATGCTATAGTTAAAGTTAATGATCATATAATTCCTATTGATGCAAAATTTTCTTTAGATAATTATAATAAAATGATAGAAAGTTCAGATGCTTTAGAAATCGAGAATTTAGAAAAAAAATTTAGAATTGATATTAAAACTAGAATTGATGAAACGTCAAAATATATAAGACCCTCAGAAAAAACACTAGACTATGCTTTTATGTTTATTCCTGCCGATGGACTTTATCAAGATTTGTTAAATAATAGAGTAGGTTCACTTCAAATAAATTCTAAAGATTTAGTTTCTTATGCATATGAAAAAAAAGTTATGATAGTCTCTCCAATGAGTCTTTTTCCAATGCTTCAAATTACGATGAAAGCTTTAAATAATTTAAAATTTGAAAAATCTGTTGATGAAGTAATTAAAAACGTACAAAAACTGTCTAATCATTTAAATTCTTACCAAAATTCTCACAACAGATTAGGCAAATCTTTAAGTGCGGCGGTAAATCATTTCAATGATACATCAAAAGAATTTGGAAAGATTGATAAGGATGTTACTAAAATTTCTAATGGAGACTTTAAAATTGGTATAGAAACTAATCTAGTAGATAGACCTGTAAGTGGGGAATAGCTATTTTAGATTCCTGTATAATTTGAAGGATTTATTTTTTTTAATTCTTTTTTAATTTCTGTGCCTACATTTAACCTATCTATGAAATGATGAATAGTCTCTTGATTAATAACTGTGTTTTTTCTAGTTAATTCTTTTAATGTTTCATATGGATTGGGATAATTTTCTCTTCTTAAAATAGTTTGAATAGCCTCAGCTACAACTGCCCAGTTATTGTTTAAATCATTTTCTATTTTTTCTCTGTTCACTATCAATTTATTTATTCCTTTAATTGTCGATTTGATAGCTATAGAAGAGTGACCAAAAGGAACACCAATATTTCTAAGTACTGTACTGTCTGTTAAATCTCTTTGTAATCTTGATACAGGAAGTTTTGAGGACAGGTGTTCGAATAAAGCATTTGCAAGCCCTAGATTCCCCTCAGAATTTTCAAAATCAATCGGGTTTACTTTATGAGGCATTGCAGATGAACCAACCTCATTTTTGTTTATTTTTTGTTTGAAATAATCCATAGAAATATATGACCAGACATCTCTGTTAAAATCAATAATTATGGTATTTATTCTTTTCAAACAATCAAATAAAGAAGCTAGATGATCATAGTGTTCAATTTGAGTTGTAGGAAATGAATGATAAAGCCCTAAATCAGTAACTAATTTATTAGCAAAGTTTTTCCAATCTATAGATGGAAAAGCAATAATATGTGCATTAAAGTTACCGGTTGCTCCACCAAATTTAGCTGCAAATGGAATTGAATGTAAATGTTTTAATTGCTCATCAATTCTAACTTTAAAAACGTTAATTTCTTTACCTAGTCTTGTTGGTGAAGCTGGTTGGCCGTGAGTACGTGCTAACATAGAAATATCATCATATTCTAAAACTTTTTCACCAAGCAACTTTACCAATTCATTTAATTCAGGAAGATAAATTTTTGATAAAGCGTCTTTAATTGAAAGAGGAACAGCTGTATTGTTTATATCTTGAGATGTAAGACCAAAATGTATGTACTCCAAATATTTATCTAATTTTAAATTTTTAAATTTATTTTTAATAAAGTATTCAACTGCTTTAACATCATGATTAGTTTCCTTTTCTATCTCTTTAACAGAAATAGCATCTTTATAAGAAAAATTTAAATATATATTTTTTATATTTTGAATAGATTCTTGAGGAAAACCTTTGAAAGCAGGAATTTTAGTTTTTGTTAATGCTATAAAGTATTCAATCTCTACTAAGACTCTATATTTAATAAGAGCCTGTTCTGAAAAATAGTTTGAATATCCTTTAGTTTTATTATAATACCTACCATCAATTGGAGTTATGGCATTAAGAGTATTTAAGGTCATGACAATTCATTTTAATGGGGTACAAATGTAAGCTTTTAAAAATAGTTATTTTCTATTAAGAACTTTAAATTCTTCGTAACAACCGCTGATAGCATCAAGAATTTGTAAATCATTAGCGGTCAGAATAAAGCTATCTGAAAAATTACAGTTTCTTAAAATTTCATCAATATCAATTTTTTGAACTTGAAGTAATTCAACTAATGTTTCTCTATCAAATTTTGAGGATAAAAGTTCGCGTATTCTGAAATCTTCTTTCATTTGTTGTAATTTTTTAAACTGTCTAGGTTGTTTTCCAAATAAATTATAAAGAAAATCAGCTGGATTAAAAATAGCATTAATTACTTTTGAAAATGCTCCTGAATTTCTGGATCCGCCCTCATATCCACGCGAGGGTAATCCAGGTATACTGTAGCGATAAGATTGACTTACCGGAACATTTTTAGCATCTATTTCAAGATATCCAGTTAATTCATATGGTTTTACAATAACCTCTTCTAAAGCATATGCTAGTTCAGTTAATTGAATTTTTGAATTTTTAAATTTTAATAAATCGTTAGTCACTCTAACTTTAATTGATTTAAATCCTAAATAAGATAGATAAAGCGTGTCATTTAATTTTGCAGGAATCTCAAACTTACCTTTCTTGTCTGATATAACACCTATCACTTGACTTAAATTGATTATGTGTACACTTGGGATCGGTTTGTTGTCTGAAGAGTTTTCAACAAATGCTGTTAGATTTTGATTTTGTGAAAAAGTTAAGTTTGAAAAAAATCCAAAAGCAATAGCGAGAAATAAAAATTTAAAAAATTTATTCATGGATTTCAAAAATACAAGTAATTAAAGATATACTATCATTTTAAATAAAATTTAACAAAAAAATTATGCTATAAAGTTTATCAATTTTTTTATTGCTAATGATCTATGACTTATTAAATTTTTTTCTCTTAATGTAAGTTCTGCAAAAGATTTATTATATCCTATCGGTGAAAAAATCGAATCATATCCAAATCCGTTTTTTCCAATAGGATTTTTCAAAATCTCACCTTCAACTATTCCTTCAAAAGTATGAATTTTGTTATCAAGAATTAACGCTATTACAGTCTTGAATCTTGCATTTCTATTTTTTTTATTCTCCAATTCTTTCAACAGTTTTTCGATATTGTCTTTTGAATTACATGCAGTTCCTGCATATCTTGCAGAATGAACACCAGGTTTTCCATTTAAAGTTTCAACCTCCAATCCTGTATCATCAGAAAAAACATTAATATTGAATTTATTATAAATATATTTTGCTTTGTAAATTGCATTTTTCTCAATAGTATTTTCATTTTCTGGAACTTCTTCATCAAATTTTAAATCTTTAAAACTTATAATATTTACATTTTTTGGGATAATTTTATTTATTTCTATCAATTTATTTTGATTTCCTGTTGCGAATATTAAGTCCATATTTTAATCATTATGATAAGGGTGGTTATTTAAAATTGTATAAGCTCTGTACAATTGTTCCATAAAAAATAATCTGATTATTTGATGTGAAAATGTCATTCTTGATAAAGATATTAGCCCTACAGACTTACTGTATAAATCTTTGGAAAATCCAAAAGCTCCTCCAATTACAAAAACAATCGTTTTACTTTCTTGAAATTTAATTTTTAAAAATTCAGCGAACTCTCTAGAATCATAATTTTTACCTTTTTCGTCAAGTAAAAAAAGAATTTCATTCTTTTTAATTTTTTTTAAAATATTTTCACTCTCAATTTTTTTTATCTCGCTTGCATTATTTTTTTTTGTTTTTGAAGAGTTGACCTCAATTATTTTGAAATTATTAAAAAAATTAATTCGTTTAACATATTTTTCTATTATGGTTATTAATTCTTGATTTTTAGTTTTTCCCACAACGATTAACTTAATCTGCATAAACCTAATATTTGATGAATTTTAATTTTATATTTATTTGTAAATATATGTTAATGATTACTATTGTTTTTTCAATGTTAATAAAAAACTGATGATGAATTTTATTGATGTAATTATTCCACTTCCAATAAAATCTACTTTTACCTACAGTATTAATAAAGATGAGTTTAATTTTATTAAACCTGGATTTAGAGTTATGGTTCCCTTTGGTAAATCTAAATTTATTACAGGAATTGTTATTCAAAAACACAATGAAGTCCCGATTTCTTATGAACCTAAAGAAATTGAATTTATAATTGATAAAGAGCCATGTGTCACCCAAAGTCAACTGATTTTTTTCAAATGGATTTCAGAATACTATATGACTCCAATAGGTCAAGTTATAAAAGTCGCTTTACCAAAGCTATTGTTACTTAAAAGCGAAAGCGAAATAATATTATTAAAACAAGATATTTCAGATTTTAATGTCAATATAAATTCAAAATTTGTTTTTGATTTATTGATGATAAATAAAAAATTTTCATATAAAGATTTAATTGGAAAATTAGAAAAATCGAAAATTAATAAAGCCATAAATGAACTATTATTATATTCAATAATTTCTGTAAAGGAAGAAGTTTATGATTACTTTAAACCCAAAATAATTAATTTAATTTCTATTGACAAAAATATTTCTCTAAATGAACTAGAGAAGAAACTAAAAAGAAAAAGATCTCAATTAATTGTTGCAAAAGGATTGAAATTTAACAAAAAACAATCACAATTTACTTTTGATGAACTAATTAATTTGTACAGTGTTTCAAGAGTAACTATTAATAATTTAATTAAATCAAAAATATTATTAAAATCTGAAAAAGTAATTAATAGAACTCAATTTGAAATTGAAGAATTAATTAAACCTAAAAAATTAAGTGTTATTCAAAACAATGCATTAACTGAAATAGAATCAAATTTTTTAGAAAAAAATGTTTCTCTTCTACATGGAGTCACGTCCTCTGGAAAAACTGAGATATATGTAAATTTAATAGAAAAAGAGTTAAATAGGAACAATCAAGTGTTGTATTTAGTTCCTGAAATCTCACTAACAACTCAGTTAATAGTAAGATTAAAAAAATATTTTGGAGACAAATTATTAGTTTATCATTCAAAATACTCATTAGACCAAAGAACTGAAATTTGGAAAAATGTTTTAAAAAGCTCTGGTAAAATAATTTTAGGTGCTAGATCATCAATTTTTTTGCCCTACAACAGGTTGAGTCTTATTATAGTTGACGAAGAACATGAAAATGCTTTTAAACAATTTAATCCAGCACCTAGATACAACGCTAGAGATTGTGCAATTTATTTAGGAATGCTTCACAGTGCCAAAACATTGTTAGGATCTGCAACTCCCAGTGTTGAGTCTTATTTTAATGCTATTTCAAATAAATATGGATTAATAAAAATAATTAAAAGATATAATGATATCGAGTTGCCTAATATTCTTTTGAACGATTTAAAAGAATCTACTATAAAAAATAAAATGATTGGAAGTTTTTCTGAAACTTTATTATCCAATATAAAATCAACTTTGATAAATAAAAAACAAGTTATTATTTTTCAAAATAGAAGAGGTTATTCACCTTATCAAGAATGTGAAGCATGTGGTTATGTCTTTAACTGTAAAAACTGTGACGTTGCATTAACATACCATAGAATTTCTGACGAATTAAAATGTCATCATTGTGGGTACTGTGTTAAAAATGAAAACAAATGTTTGAAATGTTCTTCAAATTCACTTACCAAAAAAGGGTTGGGTACTCAGAAAATTGTTGAAGAATTAAGAGAGTATTTTCCAGATTACAAAGTTGAAAGAATGGATCAAGATTCAACCAAAAATAAAAATTCATTTTTTAAATTAATTAATGATTTTGAAGAGAATAAATTTCAAATACTTGTCGGTACTCAAATGCTCAGTAAAGGATTAGATTTTAAAAATGTTGAACTGGTTGGAGTTATTAATGCTGATAATTTAATTTATTTCCCTGATTTTAGATCCCAGGAAAAATGTTTCCAATTAATTCAACAAGTTGCTGGAAGATCTGGCAGAGACAAATCTAGAGGAAATGTAATAGTTCAGACTTTTAATCCTAAACATAGTATTATGGAGAAAATAAAGAACAATGATTATTTAGGCATGTTTAATGAGCAATTGAAAGAAAGACACCTATTTGATTATCCACCATATTCAAGAATTATAAAAATCATATTAAAACACAAAAACAAAGAAACTTTAAAAAATGGTTCATTATGGTTTTTTAAAAGTTTAAAAACCAGATTTAAAGACAAAGTTTTTGGACCTGAATTTCCTTTAATCCCTAGAATTCAAAACAGATATATAAATATTATACAAATAAAAATTCCTGTAGACAAAAACTTAGTAAAAAGTAAAAAAATTATTTTAAAAACACACTCTAGTTTCGAGTCTGTATCAAAATTTAGAAGCATACAGGTTTCTATTGATGTAGATCCTTATAATTAAATACGAATAGAATTTTGTTAGTGTATATTAAAAATGTATTTTTGCGACCAATTTTTAATAAAATATATGAATCATTACGAGGCTGTTTTCATTTTAAATCCCGTTTTATCTGAAGATCAGGTAAAGGAGACAGTGAAAAAATTTGAAGACTTTTTAATTAGCGAAGGATCTGAAGTTATCTCAGTTGAACACTGGGGTCTAAAAAAACTAGCTTATCCTATCCAAAACAAACAAAGTGGATTTTATAATCTTATTGATTTTAAAGCTGCTAACACTACAGTTGAATCATTTGAAACTGAGTTAAAAAGAGACGAAAGAATTATGCGATACTTAAACGTTAAGTTAGATAAATACGCTGATGCTTGGTCTATCAAAAGAAGAGAACGAAACACTAAAAAAGCTTAATTATGTCAACATTAGAACAAGCAGGTAAAGCAAATCAAGGAGAAATTAGATACCTTACTCCATTAGATATTGCAACAAAAAACAGCAAAAAATATTGTATGTTTAAAAGATCTGGAATCAAGTATGTTGATTACAAAGACCCGGATTTTCTTTTGAGATTTATTAATGAACAAGGTAAGATTTTGCCAAGAAGATTAACAGGGACATCTTTGAAATATCAAAGAAAAGTTTCAGTTGCTGTTAAAAGAGCAAGACACTTAGCACTTTTACCTTACCAAGCTGACATGTTAAAATAATATTATGGAATTAATTTTAAAAAATGACGTACCTAACTTAGGTTTCAAAGACGATTTAGTTTCTGTTAAAAATGGATATGGAAGAAATTATTTAATTCCTCAAGGATTAGCTATACTAGCTACACCATCCTCAAAAAAAGTTTTAGCTGAAAATATAAAACAAAGAGAATTTAAAGAAAAAAAGGCTGTTGATGAAGCCAATAAATTAGTAAAAAAACTTAGTAAGTTAGAACTAAAAATTGGAGCTAAATCTGGAACAGGTGGAAAATTATTTGGTTCTATTTCTAGTTCGGATTTAAATAGTGAATTATCCAACCTTGGATTTGATTTTGATAAAAAAATTATTAAAATCATGGGAGGATCTGTTAAAAGACTTGGTACCTATGTAGCTACTTTAAGACTACATAGAAATGTCATTCACGAATTATCTTTTGAAGTAATTAAAGCTGTAGATTAAACATATTTAATAATATTTTAAAATCTGATTCTATTTTCTTAAAAAAATCAGATATTTGTTTTATTATTAATTATACATAATGTCTAACACACCTTCTAATCCTAAAGGAACTAGAGATTTTCTGCCATCAGAGCTTTCTAAAAGAAATTATATTATAGATATTCTTAAAAAGAATTTCAAGAGATTTGGCTTCTCTGAAATTGAGACTCCAGCTCTTGAAAAAACTAGTACTCTCTTAGGTAAATACGGAAATGAAGGTGATAGATTAGTTTTTAAGATCCTAAATTCAGGAGAAAAAGTAAAAAAAGCAGATATTAATGCATTAAAGTCTAATGATTTAAAATCATTTACTAAGTCAGTGTCTGAAAAGGGTCTAAGATATGATTTAACAGTTCCTTTAGCAAGATATGTTGCACAACATCAAAATAACTTAACATTTCCTTTTAAGCGTTTTCAAATTCAATCTGTTTGGAGAGCGGATCGCCCTCAGCATGGAAGATTTCAAGAATTCACTCAATGTGATGCAGATGTGGTTGGAAATAATTCAATTTTTCAAGAAATTGAATTAATAAAATTGTATGACAGAATTTTTAGTGAATTAGGTTTCGATGATTTAATCTTTAAAATTAATCATAGGCTTATTTTAAAAGGAATTGCAGATTATATTGGTCTTGATGATAATTTAAATGAATTTGTTTCAATAATTGATAAACTTGATAAAATTGGTCTTGATTCAGTTATTGATGAAATTAAAGAAAAGTTTAAATATGTTTCAATTTCAAAACTTGAAAATTTATTAAAAAACAAATCTTTAAGTTTTGAAAATATTTCACTAATATTAAAAGATATTCCTCTAGCAAAAAAAGGGTTAGAAGATTTAAAAAG
>ENA-UZXB01002946-UZXB01002946.1-metagenome-genome-assembly--contig:-Day-2-1m-contig-2946_pt1 | contig 11914 bp, 12 predicted proteins | sample MGYA00260339_ERZ794899 | MGnify/ENA metagenome assembly ERZ794899 | reverse complement strand
GCAAACTGGACATCCATTTCATCCCAAATAGTGGTCATAACCTGTCGTTCTTTTGGCAACATATTAGAGATGTAACCGAGTAAAATATCCTTATCCTTGAGCATAAAGAACACGAGTAACGGCACTAAAAATAGATATATTAATATGATAAGAATACTAGGAAAGCTACTAATAGAGAGGCTTAGCAACTGCTCTGCTAGATTTGCTAACTCCTCTGACATCCGTGCAATTAATATTTGAACCTGTTCGGGACTTATATAGGCTGCGGTTTTTTCTGGCAAAGAGCTAAACAGTTCTTTTAGCTGATAGACCATATTCGGAAGCTCTTTTAACAGGAGCGTTGTCTGTCTTCCAACAATTGGGACAAGTACAATTAATGCGGTTATAAAGGCGACTAAAAACAGTACATAGGTGGAAAGCACTGCAGGAATTTTAGAGAGGCCATATTTTTGTAGACTGTTAACCACACCCTGAAGTAAGAAGGTAAATATCATCGCGGCAATTACTGGCCCTAAAACGTTACCCAAGGTAGCGATAACAACTACAGAAACCACAAGAAAAATACTAAGAAGAACAGCCTCTTCGGTGCTAAAGTATTGTGCTAACCACCTTTGTAAAACCCTCTTCATAGTAACTCCGAAATTAAATATAAAACTTTAGTGTAAATATGGCATATTATATCCAGATAATACAGAGTTCAGACATGAAACCCATCTGTTTTTATTACCCAATCTAGCCTAATCAGCAGATCTTAAATGTAAACGCGCAAAATATGCATAATTTTAATGACAAATTAAAACACTTTTTAAGACCCATTAAGCGTAAAAAAACATCTCGCCTGTTTACCCTATTGTGGCTAGCAACTATTTCACTAAGTACTTATTCTGCTGATATTAGCCTTCCTTTACTTGGTGATAGCAGCTCCGGAGTGGTATCAAAGCAACAAGAATATAAATTAGGGAAATCTTGGCTCCAAGCTTTTAGGCGGCATGTAGAATTACATGACGACCCAATTATGCAATCCTACCTAGAGCAATTAACTTATGATTTAGTTGCTCATAGTGATCTTGATGATAGAAGACTTACTGTTGTAGTAGTGAACAACCCCACTTTAAATGCCTTTGCGGTTCCAGGCGGAGTTATTGGCATTCATACAGGCATTTTTTCTTACGCAGATACCGAGGATCAACTTAGTTCGATCATAGCTCATGAAATTGCACACCTAAGCCAACGACATTTTGCACGCTCTGTGGAAGCACAACGAAGTGCCGCAGCAATTAATTTAGCGGGGCTTTTGGCGACGATTATTGTTAGCTCTCAAACTGACACTAATGCTGCCATTGCCACCTTAACCGCATCTCAAGCAATGTCTGCGGACAAGCAACTTCGCTACAGTCGAAGCAATGAGCAAGAAGCCGATCGTCAAGGCATTAAGATCCTATCTAAATCTGGAAGAGACCCTGGAGCTTCTGCCGACATGTTATCTAATATGCTAGCTTTAGGACGATATAAAGGGGGGCGAGCACCTGAGTTTCTGCTGACACACCCAGTGACTGAAAGCCGAGTTGCCGATACAAGAGCTAGAACATATGGTGAAAAAACTCGCCATTATCCTGATCGCCCTAATTATTATTTCATGCAAGCAAGAGCAGTCGTTCTTTTAAACAAAGATTCAAAACGTTCAATAAGCTATTTTAAACAAAAAATCGCAGCGAACAATCTACAAAAAGATGCGGCTCAATACGGTCTGGCATTAGCTTATATAGAAGGCGGAGAGTATAAAAAAGCCAATCAATTAATCTCGTCCCTGCTTAGCACTAATCCTTTTAACTCTCTTTTTATTTACACTGATATTGAAAATGATATTGCTGCTAAAGAATATAAGTCAGCTCTAGTCAAACTTAAACTTCAACTTAAGCTCAACCTTAGAAATTACCCATTACAGTCATTACTTGCTGAAGCTCTATGGCAAAATAATCAATATAAGGCCTCAGCAAAAGTATTAACTGAATTGAGCAAGCAGCGCAAAGAGGATCCAGCCATTTGGTATAAATTAGCTGAGGTAAGAGGACTAGCTGGGGATATTTCGGGGGTTCATGAGGCGCGTGCTGAATATTTCGTATTAATTGGTGCCTTTGATCAAGCAAAAAAACAACTCAGTTTTGCCGCAGATCTATTAGCCTATGATTTCAAGCAACTATCGATCATAAATCAGCGGTTAATTGATATTGAACAGATGGAAAAGACTTTTAGAAGACTTTAACTGTTTGCCTTAAACGTCATCATGCGATCAAGCGCAGTGGTTGCGAGATTAGCAACATGGGCGTCCACATGCACCTCCCCACTGCCATCCTGCAAACAGGCCAGCAAATTCTGAAGACTATTCATACCCATCCAAGGACAGTTTGCACAACTTCTACAGGTCGCCCCGCTACCGCCGGTAGGTGCAATAATTAATTCTTTTTCAGGTACTGCCTGTTGCATCTTATAAAAGATACCCTGATCAGTAGCCACAATGAGCTGTTTATTGGGAAGCTCTTTGGCGGCAGCAATCAACTGGGAGGTAGACCCTACAACATCTGCTATTTCAACTACTGACTCTGGTGATTCAGGGTGAACCAAGACAGCCGACTCAGGATAGACCTTTTGCAGGTCGGTAATTCCTTTAGCCTTAAATTCTTCATGCACAATACAGCTACCGTCCCACATAAGAACGTCAGCACCGGTTTGTTTTTGCACATAGCTACCCAGATACTTGTCTGGCGCCCAAAGAATTTTTTCACCCAAAGAGTCGAGATGGTCAACTACATCAACCGCAATACTTGATGTTACAACCCAGTCTGCTCTGGCCTTAACCTGAGCAGAAGTATTAGCATAAACCACAACAGTTCGATCAGGATGCTGATCACAAAAAGCATTAAATTCATCTGCAGGACAGCCTACATCAAGCGAGCAGGTAGCCTCGAGAGTTGGCATTAAAACGGTTTTATTGGGTGTGAGAATCTTAGCCGTCTCACCCATAAATTTCACACCGACAACAATCAATGTCTCCGCATCATGGCGACTACCAAAACGTGCCATTTCGAGGGAATCAGCCACTACCCCGCCGGTTTCTTCGGCTAGAGCCTGTATTAGCGGGTCAGTATAATAATGGGCAACTATCACCGCATTCTTATCAATCAGAAGCTGCTTAATTTGCTGACGAACAACATCCTGCTGATCCGCGCTTAAGGGCTCATCCACAGAAACCTTTTCAAGATATTCTTTTACCTTAAGGCTTAGATCATTATTTGCTTGTACAGAAAGGTCTTGTTGCATTGAAATAGATCTTAGTGAGAGGAAACCCAGTAAACAACCGCTGCAAGAACAATTACTACAACCGCAATAGCTGCAATAGCGTCTGCTTTTGAATCACCAGATGATTGATTATTTGTGTCAGTCATTAATAAAATCCCTTGAGGTTAATGGTTTACTTAATTGCATTGCACTTAAATTTGCGGCATTTTAACAAGCATTTAGCAACCTGTCTTGCCCAAACACATCAGTTTTGAACAAATTGACGTTATTCCTTTTAATTTGACGTATATAGGGAAATATTAATTTAAAACCACTGTATCAATCTGTATCATACGACACCTTTACTACTGACGAAGTCACATATAGCCTCGATGTATAGATACGACAACTACGACCAAAAAATTGTTGATGAACGCGTAGCGCAATTTAGAGACCAAACGGAACGTTATTTGGCGGGTAAAATAGCAGAAGAAGAATTTCTTCCACTGCGCCTGCAGAATGGCCTTTACGTTCAGCGTTTGGCTCCTATGCTCAGAATAGCTGTACCCTACGGTATGCTTTCTAGCAATCAAGTTAGAAAGCTTGCGCACATTGCGCGAGTTTATGACAAAGGCTACGTTCACTTTACGACCCGCCAGAATGTTCAGCTTAACTGGCCAGCACTGGAAGAAGTGCCCGATATTCTAGCTGAGCTTGCTAGTGTTGAAATGCATGCCATTCAAACCAGTGGTAACTGTATTCGTAACACTACTACCGATCAATTTGCCGGTGTTGCCGTAGATGAAATCGAAGACCCGCGCCCCTGGTGTGAGTTGATTCGTCAATGGTCAACCCTGCATCCAGAATTCGCTTTCTTGCCTCGTAAATTTAAAATTGCAGTATGTGGATCAGAGGAAGATCGCGCTGCTTTCTTGTTGCATGATATTGGCCTACAGCTAGTAAAAAATGCGCAGGGTGAGCTAGGTTTTGAAGTCTTTGTGGGTGGTGGCTTAGGCAGAACCCCTATTATTGGCTCTTCTATTCGCAAGTTCTTACCTAAGCAGCATCTTCTTTCCTACTTAGATGCCATTGTTCGAGTCTATAACCGCTATGGTAATAGAGACAACAAATACAAGGCGCGTATTAAAATACTCGTTAAAGCATGGACACCTGAAGTGTTTGCTAAAAGAGTTGAAGAAGAATGGGCAAATATCAAAGACGGCCCCTCCACACTCACCGATAGCGAAGTTGCACGTGTGTCCAGCTTCTTCACAGCTCCAGCCTATCAAGATATTGACTCAATTATCGCCGACCAATCACTGACTGCTCAGGCCACAGAAAACAATGCCTTTAGTCGTTGGTTAGAGCGCAATACCGAACGTCAAAAGCAAGCAGGATATCGATCGGTTACGCTTTCCTTGAAACCTGCCGGTGTTGCCCCCGGGGATGTAACTGATGCACAGCTAGAAACAATTGCAGATCTTTCCGACCAGTACGCCTTTGGTGAATTGCGGGCGACTCATAATCAAAATGTGGTGCTAACTGATGTTCTATATTCAGACCTCTTTGATCTCTGGCAAAAGGCCAAACAATCCGGTCTAGCCACACCCACCATTGGCACCATTAATGACATGATTTGCTGTCCGGGTGGAGACTACTGCTCACTGGCAAATGCTAAATCTATCCCCGTAGCAGAAGCTATACAGCGCAAGTTTTCTGATCTTGACTATGTTTACGATCTAGGTGATCTAGAACTCAATATTTCAGGCTGTATGAATGCCTGCGGCCATCACCATATTGGGCATATTGGAATTCTTAGGCGTGGATAAAAAAGGTAAAGAGTGGTATCAAATCCAACTGGGTGGAAGTGCTAATAAAAATGCATCTCTGGGCAAGGTTCTTGGCCCCTCTTTGTCACGTGACGAGATCACTGATGGCATTGAAAAGCTACTTGATGTCTATGTCGAAAATAGAATTGCTGACGAAAGCTTTCTTAATACCTATCAAAGAATTGGTATAGATAAGTTCAAGGAGAGAGTTTATGCCTCAAATTCTTAAAGATACTGAGGTTGTTTCTGATAACTGGATAGTGCTTGATGAGTCTGCTGAAAGCTTACCAACGGGTGATATTCTTCTGTCTTACGAGCAGTGGCAAAATTTTGCTGACCAACTCAGCAACCACAGTGGTAGCCTTGGCGTATGGCTAGAAGGCCATGCAGAAATTGAGCAATTAATTGAACCCCTTTTAGATCTACCTCTAATTGCCATTAATTTCCCAAAGTTTGCTGATGGACGGGGTTTTTCCTCCGCCAGATTGATTAGAGAAAGATACAACTACTCTGGCGAACTACGTGCCATTGGTGGTTTTATTCGCGATCAGTTATATTTACTTAAACGTTGTGGGTTTAATGCTTTCCAATTCTCTGACGAGAATGAATTATCCGATGCGGCTGAATCGCTCAAAGATTTCTCAGAAAATTATCAGGTCAGTGTTGATCAAAAAAAACCCTTATTCAGAAGACGGTAAATTATCTAAGTAACCAACTCAATAGGTCAGAGAATGGATCAACATGTTGTTTTTATCTTTTTTCTTATCTTTACCGGTGGCGCAGTCGTCGCATCGCTGGCTTTGTTTGGTCGCCAACCCCTTCTTGTCGCCTATATTGCCCTAGGCGCATTGCTTGGCCCCTATGGCCTTGAGTGGGTGACTGATGTCGAATTGATTGCGCAAATCTCCTCTATTGGCATCGTTTTTCTTCTGTTTTTACTGGGACTAGATATGCAGCCGCAGGCCTTACTGCGCGTTCTAAAACAGGTCGCCCATATCACATTAATTAGCTCGCTATTATTCGCCGCCACAGGCTTTGGGATAGCCTACTTATTCGGCTTTAGCTTTGTCGAATGCGCCATTGTTGGTGCTGCCATGATGTTCTCTAGCACCATTATTGGTATCAAATTACTTCCTACCACCGCACTGCATCACAAGCATTCTGGCGAACTAATGATTGGTATGCTGTTAATGCAAGATTTCATTGCCATCTTTGTACTACTTGTTTTGCTGTCAGCAAGTTCAGGCGCCAACAGCATTGCCAGTTTAGGAATTAGTATTGTTGCTCTTCCAGCATTAATTGCAGTATCAATGTTATTAGTAAAATATTTGCTCCAGCCACTTTTCACCCGCTTTGATCGCATTGGTGAATATATCTTCTTATTAACCATTGGCTGGTGTTTGGGAATTGCCGAACTTGCCGAGGTTATTGGACTGTCCAAGGAAATTGGTGCCTTTATTGCCGGCATCTCGTTAGCAACCAGTCCCATCGCACAGTACATTGCGCTTAACCTAAAACCCTTGCGCGATTTTTTTCTGATTCTGTTCTTCTTTGCTTTAGGGGGCGGGTTTGATCTTAGCTTATTAGCGACAATTGCAGTGCCAGCAATTATCTTGGCAGTGGCTATGTTAAGTCTAAAACCAGTAATCTATCGTTATTTACTGCGCTCACAGAGTGAGAACAATAGCCTTTCATGGGACTTGGGGTTTCGCTTGGGGCAGAACAGTGAGTTCTCTCTACTAATTGCTTATATGGCGTTTAGCACCTCTTTAATTGGCAATGATGCCTCGCATCTTATTCAGGCCACAGCAATTATTACCTTCCTGGTATCGAGCTATATTGTTGTGTTTAATTTCCCAAGCCCTATCGCAGTCAGCGACAAACTTCGCAGAGATTAAACTCTTACTTGTAAAGTTGAGAGGTATCGGTGAGGCGATTCCACCATTTAACTAAAAGTCGATCAGCACTCTCCTCTGCAGCTAATCCTATGCGCTGAGGAAATTTCTTTTTTTGAACATAGCTAATTTCAAATAACTTTGAGCTACCAGCCTGCTCGGTCAGATACTCATCACTGGTCATTAGATCGTCAATCAATGAAAGTTCTAAGGCACGGCTACCGAACCAGACCTCACCCGTAGCCACCTTATCTATATCAACATTAGGACGGCGCTCATTAATGTAAGACTTAAATAGTTGATGTGTGTCCTGCAAATCTTCAATAAATTTTTCGCGACCCTGCTCAGTATTTTCTCCAAACATAGTCAATGTTCTCTTGTGCTCACCAGCCGTTAACAATTCAAAATCAACGTCATTCTTTTTTAACAAACGATGGAAGTTAGGTAATTGAGCAACTACACCAATAGAACCAATGATGGCAAAAGGTGCCGCTAGGATTTTATCGCCAACACAGGCCATCATATAGCCTCCGCTAGCAGCCACCTTATCGACACAGATTGTAAGCGGGATTCCCTTTTTACGTAATCTATCTAACTGACTACTGGCAAGACCATAGCTATGAACCATACCACCCGAACTTTCTAGTTTCACAACAACCTCATCGGTTGTTTTAGCCTGAGTTAAGATTGCAGTCACTTCTTCACGCAACTGAGTTACTGCTGAAGCACTGATATTGCCATTAAACTTAACAACGAAGATTCGCTTTTCAGGGTTTTTCTCAGAATTTTCTTTACTTGAATCTGCCTTAGCCTTTTTCTTTTTCTCTTTCTTAATACGCTTAGCTTCAGCCTTCTTAGCAGCCTTATCAAGCAGGGCTTGGTTCATGGCTTCGCTGATTTCATTGTATTGATCATTCAGCGGATTAATCTCTAACTGACCCTTTTCGGCACCTTGATTATTTTTTTGACTGGCAATAATCCCAATGATGATGGCAAAAGCAACCACAAAGGTAATCGCTTTGGCGAGAAACAACCCATAATCTGCAAAAAATTCCAAACTAAACTCCATTATTTTCGTATGTAAGGTTGTTTTTATAAAAGTTTACAAATAACCCACAGGTAATCGTGTAATTATAGAGCAAATAAATATTTCAACAACGATATTGGCAGATAATTGAATAGACCGGCATTAATTGCAGCTGTCAGATGCTTTCGGTTGCAATATAAGAAGGCAAACGCTATGGTTTGCCAAATTATGTATCACGCTTTAATTGGCTCTAAGTGCAACCTTTAAAGCCAATAAAGCCAAATTTTTTGGTCATGCCATCACCACTGGATATACAAAGGAAATTTAAATGTCATCAACATTAGCCCAAGCATTTCAAAAAAACTTTCTCGGTAACTCCCCAGATTGGTACAGAAATACCATTATTATCTTTTTGATAGCCAATCCGATTCTTTTGATGATTTCAAGCCCGTTTGTGGTTGGTTGGGTCCTGATTGCTCAGTTTATTTTTACCCTCGCCATGGCTTTAAAATGTTATCCACTGCAACCTGGCGGACTACTTGCACTCGAGGCCATAATCCTAGGACTGGCTAGCCCAGATAATGTCTATCATGAAACTGTTGCTAATTTTCAAGTTATCCTCTTGCTAATGTTTATGGTTGCTGGCATCTATTTTATGCGCGATATGCTGCTCTACACATTCACTAAAATTCTACTCAATGTTCGCTCAAAAACCGTTTTATCGTTTCTTTTCTGCTTTTCTGGGGCTGTATTGTCGGCTTTTCTCGATGCATTAACGGTAACAGCTGTATTGATTACTGTTGCGGTAGGATTCTTCAGTGTTTACCACAGAGTAGCCTCTGGTAAACAGTTTGATGACGACCAGCACAACCATTCTGATGACAATCTTGTTCAGTCACAAAATTCAGAAAACTTAGAGCAGTTCCGTCAATTTCTTCGCAGCCTTATTATGCACGGTGCGGTGGGTACTGCTTTAGGGGGTGTAACCACACTTGTGGGTGAGCCTCAGAACCTGTTAATTGCTGAGAAAGCTGGCTGGCAGTTTATTGAGTTCTTTGTGCGCATGGCGCCTGTCACCATGCCTGTGTTTGTTTGTGGGTTAATTTGCTGTGTCATCCTAGAAAAAACCAAAATACTGGGTTATGGCGCACAGCTCCCAGAATCCGTTAGAGAAGTATTAACAGAGTCTAGTATTGAGGATGAGAAAAACCGAACCCAAGGACAGGTGGCTAAACTAATCTCTCAAGCAGTTATTGCTTTAATTTTAGTCTTTGCACTTGCCTTTCACTGGGCACCCGTAGGGCTTATTGGATTAATGATTATCGTGCTACTCACTGCATTTAACGGGGTTACTGAGGAGCATCAAATTGGTAAGGCTTTTGAAGAAGCCCTTCCGTTTACCGCATTGTTGGTTGTGTTCTTTGCCGTGGTTGCGGTTATTCATGAACAACATCTATTTTCACCCGTAATCGACCGGGTGCTTGCTATGGATCCAGCATCACAACCCGGTATCTTCTTTTTAGCTAATGGCTTACTTTCGGCCATCAGTGACAATGTATTTGTAGCCACGGTATATATTAACGAAGTCAGAGCTGCACTAGATTCTGGGATGATTGATCGCGAGCACTTCGACAAATTGGTGATTGCAATTAATACTGGAACCAACTTACCCAGTGTGGCAACACCCAATGGTCAGGCTGCTTTCTTATTCCTTCTAACCTCTGCGCTAGCCCCACTAATTAATCTTTCGTATATGCGCATGGTCATTATGGCACTGCCTTATACCGTTGTATTAACCATTGTTGGCTATATGGGTGTTATTAATTTAGCTTAAAACCCCTTCCTGAGGCTTTCTTGAGCCTCAGGATGTTTAAAACTGATTAGGTCAAGAGACTGACAATTGCCTGAGAAAGTTACATTCTTGGGCATCCTCGTCTAACTGTGTTGAGATTATCCCCTCCCATGCTGTTTTACAGGCATTCAGTGAACTAGGTAAGCAAAAAATTAGCGTGTCATTGGCCAATCCGGCGATGCATCTGGGTTGAATAGTTGTAGAACCCAAAGTTCGAAATGATAGCTGTCTAAATAATTCACCAAAACCAGCTATCTTTTTATCCAGTAAAGGCTCAATCGCCTCCGGTGTAATGTCACTTTGACCAAAGCCTGTACCACCGGTAGTAATGATTACATTAATCTTACTATTTGCTATCCATCGAGATAGCACCGCCCGCATCTGATAGACATCATCTTTTACGTGTTGATGCTCCAACAAGCAATGGGAAGACCTTATAGAATTTCGCAAGTACTTGCCCGAATCATCATTAGCCAAGCGCTTACTATTTGATAGGGTTAAAACTGCAACCTTAAAATAACTTTTACTAGGCGACATAGCTAAGCACCCAATTTGAGAGGTAGATGAGAACTTAAATAAGCTGCATTATTCAGATGAAAGTCTCTTATTGAAATAATAAGATGAGCTGCTCTGCGGTGATTATAATGGTTAGTTGCAAAACCCCATTGATTGCAGGCTAATTTACTTAGATCTTCAACTAAATCTTCTTGATCGTTAGCCGCCAGAGCCCAGTTGTATATGACAGGCATATAATACTCATAGGGTTTTTCTGTGTCGGATTCAGCTAAATCTAAAGGGTCCCATTGATTAGTAACCACATCACTAATAGAGCGATAAAGCGTATTGCTGTTTATGTAGGTATCCTTACCCATAGTAAATTCCATCTCCTTATTAACCCTAGGGCTTTTAAATCAGCCCGTAAAAACCAACAGGCTTAATTAAAAACTAGACTATATTGCTTCTGCTGGCAAACCTGTAGTGGTTAAATATGGCAATAAATTTACGATTAAATAAAAAGATATCTATTAAGTTTAAGGCCGTTAAGCGCATATAAAATACACATTTGCAGGTTGCATTTTATTTGCTCGTAAACCTTATGATGTAAAAGCTAGCTCTTACTATGGAGCACTCGTAGACAGTTCATCCCAGGTTGAAGAAAATACATTCTCACCATTAACATAGAAAATAGATTCTCCATGGAAGAATGAACGCTGACGATCACTGTTCCACCAGCCGCGAGTTTGACCTGACATGAAACCTACATTATCTAGGGTGGCCGATGCCGCTTGATCCTTGTTTTGAATCTTAAACAAATGCAGTTGATTTTCATTCACATAGCCCTGATCTGCTGATGAATAAGACATGGACACAGGAACTGAGAAACGGTCGGTGCTTTGATCAACTTGCTGGTACTGGAAAGCATTACGATTAAATTGAGCCGGTGAATGACTCCAACTATTTTCAAGCCCTTCGCCAATGATAATTTCTTCGATGGAATAGGGTTGAACGGACGGGGAAACGTTAAATAATTCTAACTTCACCTTACCTTCAATTTGACCTAATCCCAATAGTAGATTGTCGTTAACAGGATGCAAGAAATCAGAAAAACCTGGGACTTCAAGCACGCCTACTACCTCAGGTGCCTGATGGTTGCTTAGGTCTATAACATAGAGCGGGTCAATGGTTTCAAATGTGACTAAATAGAGTTTACTGCCAAAAAATCTCACCCCGTAAAGCGCTTCGTTAGGCTTTCCAATTTCATCAGGGCTAGCACTGTTAGGCAGCACAGATACCTGTTCCAGACTATAAGAATCCGGTGACTGCTGAAGCACTGTTAATCGATGGTCTCGAGCATCTTCGTTATCGCCAGTCCACTCACTTGTGACTACACGAACGTAGCCATCGTATTCATTGATTCTGAAATCAAGCTGGCCACGACCCGTTAGATGCCCCTGCACCTCACCTGAGCCTGTGTAGGCAAGATCGGTATCTAGATCAAATTTATGAATAAAACTTTTAGAATTATCGCCCCAGC
>ENA-UZXB01010954-UZXB01010954.1-metagenome-genome-assembly--contig:-Day-2-1m-contig-10954_pt1 | contig 11927 bp, 20 predicted proteins | sample MGYA00260339_ERZ794899 | MGnify/ENA metagenome assembly ERZ794899 | reverse complement strand
ACAAATCTAGAATAGAGTTTGACCAGTTTATAAAAAGAGAGTCGGGAGGTATTGCGTTTGATGCACAAAATCCAGGAATTAGAGCTGAAATTGTAAAAGCTGTTAGGAAACAATTAAATGATGGGGTAGATGAATTAGTCGGATTTGACTCTGTTAAAAAAAGAAGAACGAAACAAAACCTTAATTACAGAGCTTTAGATATGTTAGCTCCAAAAGGTGCTAAAGAACTAGAGAAGGCAATATCACATACAAGTCAAAATTTATTTAAACTAGCTAGAAACTCTAGGACAGTTCAAGGAATAACAGCAACTTTAGTAGCCGGAGGAGGATACTTATCTTATCAAAATTTAAGCAGGGATGTTTTAGCAGCTTTAGCTATAGGAGGAGCAGTTACTTTTACAGGAGTAGGTGCTAGGCATTTAATCAAAGGTGCTATGTCTGCAAAAGCTAAAAATAACTTTGGGAGGTTTATATCACAGATTGATAGAGCTTTAGCAAAAACTAAAAATCCTGATATGAGATTAAGCCTTAAGAGAAACAAAGCGTACATAGTTTCTTTAATGAATATGCCTACTGACAATAGCGAGGAAGAATAATGAACCCTAATCTATTAGGAATGTTTACTGAGGTTATAAGGCAAGGGTCTAAAATAATAGACGGTACAATAGATTTTGTAAAAAATCAAGACAGGGAAGTTAGAGACGATGCTTGGAGCAAAGTTATGGCTATTACAAACGCTGTTGATAGTGAAGGCAACCTTATGTACCCTAACGCAAAAAAAGACTTGTTACAGCACTATTTCGCGTCTCAAGGACTAGCAGACAAAGTTACTTCTCCAGTATCTTTGGCTATAGGATTAGGCAAAGAAATAGGAGATGGGGGTTTTATTCCTTTTTATAATAGCACAGGAAGTGCGTCAGGTTTTTCTGTAGATGACTTAGGTGCTAATTATGCAGGAGCAACAAATATGCCTTTTGATGAAGCATATTCAAGAGGTATGTTTACGCACACCGAGACCAAGGGCAACATTAAAGGCTATGGTCAAGGTGAGGTAAATAAAGTATTAGACAAGTATAAGTAATTAGTGAGTTTTAGTCTCAGTAAAAGACAAGAGAGCATCATCTATATGTAGATAACCTACTTCTTTATCAATCCACTTACTCCCTCTGAACTCTGTGTTTTGGGGGAGTTTTTTTATGTGCCATTTAAAATCATAGCCTTCTTCTTCTTCCTCTAGATTAGCAGGGTCGAAGACATAAACAATATGACTGTTTGGTTTGTTGTCGGGCATAGATACCGCGTACCAAAACTCAAACTTATGTTCTTTAGCAAAGTCTTTATTCCAGTCATACTTTATTTTTTCAATAATAGTGTCAGGGTAGTGTTTATTCCTACACTTAATTTCTAACATAATTCCGTTCTTTTTATCAAAAGCATCATATCTAGAAAACTTATCATCCATAGGTTCAAAGTTATATTTAAAACTATTGAGTGCTTTTATAATTGTAGATTCATTCACTTACTTTCTCCAATCTGTTCTCCAAAGTCTCGGATTAACTTTTTTATTCCGTTTCTTTAAAGAGAGGTATAACTTGGAAGTCCCATCCATACGAATGAGACCCCAAGTATTTTTAGGTGGTTTACTTTCCGCCACTCGTTATATCTTTATCGAGTAGTTTCCAAACAATACCAGCGGCAATAATACCTGCTAGTCCTGCGTTACCTAAGGTCCACACTATATCTAATATAGAACCAATTACATTCCCAGTTAGGAATGCTACCTTCTGACCAAAGATAATCTGTAGTACAATTGATAAGCTAATTAGTTTGATACCTACATCTATCGCACCATCAGCACCGTTCTTTATTTTCTCTAACATATTTTACTCCTTTATTTATTTGTAAAACAATCGGCTATACAAGCCACCCCTTCCTAAGAGCATTTAGCCATATTACTATGTAAACTAAACACCCTGTAGAAACCATTCCCGCTATAAAGTAAGCGGTATATAAAATGTTCTCAAGTATTCTCATATCTCCCACCCTGTACAATTTATACTATTAGCAGGAGAACACTTTAACTGTTGTTGTTGTTCATCCATTTTATCTTGTAGTGTAGTACAGCCTGATAAGTTAATGACAATCACTTGTAACGCTATTATTAATAATATAGTTTGTATCATTCTATGTCCCTCTCTTCTTCAACTAAATCAACAAGTTCACATACACTACCAGTACAGGCTAGTGTCTTAGTGCCTACAGTCATATCTGTAAGTTCATACTCACTAATCAAATCCCAGTCTACTGCCTTAGGCATCTTCTTAGCTAGAGCATCGTGTGTCTTCTTATCACACTCCTCATATGGTGCTTGTTGATATGTGTGGTCTGAGTGAGGTAGGAAACTAACACCTGATACTTCATCAAAGTGTTTGTATACCCACGCACCTACTTCCATCCACTCGTGTTCTCTAACACTAATGGTTACACTAGGCTTGTGCTCACAGTAATATCTTTGATACATAAGCCATAGCTCTAGTTGTTCGATAGCGTTCCTCTCGTTCCTAGTTACTGCACCTTTAGGAGCTTTCATAGGGAAAGAGAATACCTTGACGCTGTTAGGTTTCATTACATCAGCTTCAGCAGGTATACCTTGGTCTTCCATTAGCTGTGCTATAGGGTCTTTAGAATCTGCTCTAACCCTACGAATGTAGTAATCACTATGTCTAGTATGAATACCACTAGCACTATCAACTAATTGACTGACCGTGCCACTAGGTTTAATAGCAGTAGTAGCAGTAGCTTGTTTAATGCCTAGTAGCTCTGACCATTCTTTGTTAGTCTTAACAGATTCTTTTCTAAGGTCAGATAAAAAATCAGGCAGGCTACGCTTACCATAGTATCCTCTACTATCATCATTACTATAATTCATAAAAGCATTATCCATAATACCAGTAAGAGATACACCTAGTAGTGCTTCCTCTTCTGTATTGTGTACCCACTTAGGTCTCAATCTCTTAAGGTTAGTAAGTGATGCTTGGAATGTACCCAGTATAGTAGCTAGTCTAACTTTACGGAGTATATCCTTCTGCGTGTCTTCCGCTCTTACAACTACTTCAGTAAGATTACAGAATTGACCATCTCTCAGTATGATTTCACTACAAGGATTACAACCGAAGTCGTGCTCAGTATCACGTCTACCAATAGACGCTACTTGTTTGATAGCGGCTTCTCTATTAAAGATACCACGCTCACCAGACTTAGACTCATATAAAGAAGTCCATTCTTTCATAAAGATACCAATGTCAGGCTTCTCTGTGTAGCATACGCTGTTGTTACTTAGTGCCATCTCTGGTGTATCAGACCACCATTGACCAGACTTAGCATTACGCATACGCTCATCAGTAAGGTTAGATAAAGATATTAGGGCACTTCGTCTAACACCGCCCACTACAACTACCTCTGCAATCTTACACATCATTCTATGACATTCATAACTAGTCAGCTTACGACCACCTGCTTCTTTAAAGATGTTAGTAGCAAAGTTAAACAAATCTAGTAAAGGCTCAGGACCTGACGCTCGACCACCAAAGGTAGCTAGTCTAGAACCCTTAGGTCTAACCTTAGAGAAGTCCCACTTAGGCATCTCACCATCATATAAATAAGTAATCAGCTTACGGAACGCAGACTGCCACCCTTCTTTAGAATCCTGTACGACAATAACATCATCTATATCGACCATATCTGTAGGGACTTCAGGTAGTTTATTAACTGCTTGTCTCTCAACACTAAAGCCTACGCCAGTACCGTGCATCAGAACGAATAGACATTCATCAAATGCTTTAGGGTGGTCTACACTAAGATAAGCACAGTTGTAACCTGCTATATTATTCTTAGCTAAGGCAGGACCTGCGGTCATAAGAGCTCTCATACTAGGCATAACTTCTAAGTTACATACTGCTTCCTCAAGTATCTTCCTAGTCTTAGGTACTAACTCTTGGTTTGTATTCTCTTTTAAATGTTGCTCCATAAAATCAAAGTAACGAGCAACGGTTTCTTGCCAAGTCTCTCTCCGCTTCTTCTCAGGTAGCCATCGTGCGTACCTGCTAAGTGCAATAAAGTTTTGGTAATCGTTTGGTAATTTATTCAATTTATTCATCCTCCATTGGGTCGATTTCAATGTTAAGCATCTTGCTTCCGTTGTCATCTAAGTAAGTATTATATTTTAGTCTTCCGTTTCTGTGCATCTGGACAGCATCAGTTATCCCTCTATCATAACATTTAGTACCGTGTCTCCACAATAAGAATCCTCCCATTGTAAGCAATACTAATATAAGAAAGATAAAGTTTTCAGTAGGTATCATCATCATTATCGTCAAACTCCTCTCGTTTATCTATCAGTTTATCTTCAAACTCGTGTAGCAACTCTTCAGTTGTTATGTCGAGTATCTCACACATAGTACAAGGGTCTATTGCTTCTTGGACTATTCGTTCTTTAAGTTCATTAAGAGTTAGAGCCATACTGCCCTCCTTCGTGTTCTATGAGCTTATCTAAGAACCAACGAGCTTTCTTTAAATCTTCTATGCCATTTTTATATCGCCAACGACATATGTATTTAGTTACACTTGCTGTAAGGTAGTCCATATCTTGGTCTAAGATAAAATCTATGACCTCAATATTACCTTGTTTGTAATGGTTAGGATTTATTTTATCTTCGTCCATTCCTTTAACTCCTTTATTTCTTTTGTTGAGAATATTTTGATGTCGTACTTCTCACACCATTTTCTATAGGTTATCTTGTTACCTTTAGCTACCTTAGAGTCGGGGCGGGGCATCAGAAATATTAACTCCTTGCCTTCGAATCTCATCTGTTCAGCAATTGATTTATACTTCTGTCTATCCCCACTCCTAAAGAACCCTTTAACTTCTATATGATACTTACCCTTAACAAAGTCAGGAGTATAGTTCTTTCGGATAGTATAGGCTATCCTACAAGGCTCATATTTCCATTCCTTTCCTAACGCTAAGGAACATTCTTTCTCTAGCTTACTGCGAAATTTTGTTGCCATCAGCATCTACCTCTAAAACAGACGGAACAAACTTGACCTCAGTTAAGTATCGAGGTCCTGTCGAATAGATAAAGGTTCTTAAGTCTTTACCCCAACATTCGTGTTTGTAAGCACAGTAACTACATCCAACTGCTAACTTCATATTACCTGACTTACCGTCAGCAACTGGTTCATAACATCTCTCAGGCGGTGTCTCAGATTTAACTACTTTCTTTATATTTTTAATTCTTTCTTCTATAGAGAAAAAGTTTAACTTCGACCAGTACCATTGAGATTCATCAGCCATATCATACTTGAGGTATGTTAGATGTCCGTTAGTCTTATCCATAACTAACCAACCTACATCTGTCACACCCTCTGAATGAGCATAGCCTTTGATTTGGTCTACATATCCAAAGGGGTCATCATTAATGAGTGAGCCATCTTTGAATTTCTTAAAGCCATAAGGTGACGCTGACTTAACATCTGTCAATACACCGTCAATCTTACAGTCCATAGAGCCTTTGATACCATCTACTTCTGCTTGCTTCTGTTCGTCTGTCACATCGTGACCTGCAAGTTTAGTAAGGGCTAGTACCATCTCTTCAATCAAGTGACCATAGAGGAACTTGATTCTAGTGTGAGGCATAAGTTCCTCACCTTTATAGCCATTATAAGAATACCACAACTGTCTATCTTTCTTACCTATGTTAGACATACGGAGCTTACGTCTATCAAACGTACTCTCTGTGATATTGTTTCTAAGTATTTGTTTGACATTCTCACCGAAGTCATTTATTACTTGTTCGACAGGCACACCTTCAGGAATATCTTTGGTGTCAATCATACGATATATGTCGCTTACTAGAGTATCTGTACTCATTGTTGTTTCTCCTTTAAAATTTTATCAACTAACTCTTTTATTTTTAAAAGATAAATTCTACTAGCATTATGGTCTCCTCCTTTAACTGGATAACCTTGCTTGTATATTTTCTTTAGGGTTTTTGTAGGAATTATAAAACCTAATACAAACTCATCATTAGATGTTAAGTTGTGTATCCAAACATCTGACTCAGTAGCCTCAATACCACTAGCTTTACCGTAGCTTTCATACTCTACACAAATATTCCCTGTTTTTTTCCACATATCTTTTTCAGTTTTAACTTCAGCAGTTGTTAGTTTGTCTGCAATAAAGTCTTCCCACTTTTCTCCAAACTTTAAATCTAAATCAAACTTTTTGAATGATTTACCTCTATTGTTTGGTGCTATTAGTGTGTCTGTTGCCACGTTTCACCTACCTTATATTCACCGTCCAAAGGACAGTTTAGTTTAAAAGATTTACCTGCTTGAATGATAGCCCCTACCGCTAGACCTCCGAAGAAGTCTGCTTGGTCTTCTCTGACCTCGCATTGAAACTCATCGTGCACATTCAGTACGAACTTATAATCTAAGTCATACTGTCTAGCATAAGAGTCCAATAGTACCAACGCTTTCTTCATTATAACCGCACCTGCACTCTGTAGTAGAGTGTTTAGTGCTGAATGTTGAGAGCGTATGTGTAGCTTACGACCATCTAACCCAGTAACCCAACCTTTACCGCTTGATTCGGAAACTTTCTCTCGCAGTTGTTTTAGTGCAGGAGTATTATCAAGAAAGTTCTTCTTTAAATGTCTCCCACGCTTCGCACCACCACCTGCTACCTCACCAATCTTAACATCTCCCGCACCGTATAGGAACGCATAGATGAAAGTCTTAGCTTGGTCTCTAGTCTGTAGTCCTGCTGACTTCTGATTAGCAGAATGAATGTCACCATTAAGTATCTCATTAGTGTATTTATCATCATTCATATAGTGTGCTAACATTCTAAGTTCTAGACCACTAGCATCACAACCAACCAACTTATAATCTTTAGGGACAGTCCACAAGTCTCTACAGTCAGCACCATAGCCACCCTCAAAACCCCAAAGTATTTTACCATCCTTTCCGTGCCTAGTCGCAGGGACTTGAGCACAGTTAGGCTTAGAGTGTGTCATCCTACCAGTCACCGCACCGCAAGGGTTTACTCTTCCGTGTACTCGACCAGTACGCTCATCAATAGCTTCTACCCAACTCTTAACCATAGCAACACGCTTGGTAATCGTCAAGTAATCTACAATCAACTGTGCCTCAGGTATCTTAACAGTCTTAAGCACCTTCTCGTCTACGATAGGATTACCCTTCTCAGTAAATGATTTAGGTTTCCAACCGAAGTGCTGGAGGTACTTAGCTATCTGTTGCCTTGAGCCTAAGTTAAACTCAGGGTACTCATAGTATCCCCAGTCACAATCTCTAAAGTGTGCACCTTTATCTAACTGTGCTTGATACCTCTTAGAGATACTACCGTCTTTATTCTTACATTTATCTTTAGGATGAACTAAGTCTACCCACACAGGCAGAGGTTTAAATCTTTCGTGTACCTCATCCTCTATGTCTAGTACCTTCTCCTTCATCTCAGCTAGTAGTTCATACGCACGCTCTTCATTAAGTATCATACCGTTGTCGGTCTGCTTCCTAATAATCTCAGCCGTTGTATGTTCTAACTTAACTGCTTCAGAAAAAGTTAAATGTTTAACAAAATGATTGTAAAGAGCTTTAGTAACTCTTACATCTTGCTTACAATATTCTAACATCTCGTGGCTATACTCTTCCCATCCACCTTGATAGTCATCTTTGTAATCACCCAGCCTCTCACCCCAAGACCTTAGACTATGTCCACCATCAAGGCTAGGGTTATATAGTCTGCTAAGTACGAGAGTGTCCCGTAAATTAAAAGACCAATCCATCCCAGTAATCCTACGCAGAATAGGAACATCAAAATTAATAATGTTGTGTCCCACAAGAGTGTCGACATTCTCTGATGCCAACCATTTTCGAAAAAGTCCATTGGCTTCTCCTCCTATAAAGTTGTATACAGTAGGCTCATCGTTGTCTAGCATCGCACATATACAATGTACTTTGGTAGCATCGAGCCCGTCAGTTTCTATATCAAAAAAAGCCTTCATCGAGTACCTCCGAAAGTCTTCCTGTCTCACTATCATATTGTAATCTACAAGCCTTACCCGTTAGACCAGAGAACCTATTCTTTATAACCCTTAGTGTAGTCTGGTTACGAATGATAGGGTCATCGTCCTGTTGGTTACGCTCTAAGCCTATAACAATGTCAGACAATTGGGCTATAGCGGCACTACCTCTTAACTCTGATAGTGATACTTGTCCGCCCTCCTCGTGTGCTTTACCTTGTGGTCGTTTAAGATGAGAGATAAGGAATAATCCTATGCCTGTCTCTTGAACTATCTTTCTAAGGTTTGTCATAATGGCGTCAATTGCTTTTCTTTCGTCTAGTATACCATCTTGGTCACTAACAACGATAGATAAATGGTCTAAAACTATCCACTTACAATCAAAAGATTTAGCATAAGTTCTAATCACATTAAGTAGTGAGTCTTCCGACATACTACCCCAATGGTCATAGAAGTATACATTCTTATCACCTACCGATTTCTGCCATAGAGCCTTTTTATCTTCGGGGCTTAACTCTCTCTCATACTGTGGTATGTGAATAGGTGAGTTAGCTTCGATAGACATCAAGCCTTTAACACTACGCTCAATAGATTCCTCTAAGTGAATGATAGCTAGGTTATCTTCAGTCTTATCAAGTATGTATGCCTCTAGTTCCTTAACGACACTAGTCTTACCCATACCCGAACCACTCGTTATAGTTACCAGTTCCTTAGACCTAAAACCATAGGTTAGTTTGTTAAGACCTGCCCACGGATAATCAATATTGACGAGGTTCTCATCTTTTAGAAGATGTTCCCAAGTGTCTACACCCTTGACTATTCCCGCAGGTGTGTAAGACTCAGAAGACCACCAAGCATTGGTGAACTCTTTAATCTTACCGTTGATTAACATCTCATTGGCATCTTTCATAGGCAACTTACAGACCTTGAGCTTACCTACAGATATAATATCCTGTACATCTTTAACTGCTTGGAAACCTGCTTGGTCTTGGTCGAAACATAAGACCACATTATCAAAGGACTCGATATACTCTAAGTTCTCCTTAACGTCCCTAGCGGCTGAATTAGCCCCGTTCTTTAGTGATACGACCTGCCACTTGCCGTCAAACATTTCGCTCACAGAAAGAGCATCTATCTCACCCTCACAGATTGTTAGATACTTACCACCTGAACGATTAGCATTCTGTCCGAATAGACCAGAACCTTTATTAGTTCCAATAATCTGAAACTCTTTAGTTGCGACAGTTCTCTCTTTGTAGCCAATTAAGTTATTGCTATCTTTTGAGTCGTAGTATGGATAGTAGTGTTTGTCTATCTTACCACCTTTGTCGTAGCTTACCGTTACACCAAATTTCTTGGTGATGTCAGAGGAAATCCTTCTATCTTTAATCGTTGCCCCACTTGTACCTCGTGGTGTTACACTTTGCATTGATACTTTCTCCTCGTTAAAATTAGTTCCTGTAGGCTCTTGAGCATTCTTCTCATAGTGTCCACAGGCATTACAATAACCGTGTCCGTCAGAGTAGACCGAAAGGTTATCACCTGACCTGTCCCCACCTGTATCTCTACAGGCAGGGCAGGGCTTATGCTCTACAAAAGTAGAGGGGTTAGGCGAAGAACTCATTCGTTTCTTCGTCAGCAGACTTATAGCCTTCAGTACGCTCACTAACCTTAACCGCAGTTAGGTAAGTAGCGAACCCGTGTTGGGGGTGTTCATTCCCCTTTTTCCATAGTATCTCAACCTTAGACTCAGCCCCGAAATCGTGTCCGATAGCTTCACCGTCTGAGGTTTTTACCATATCAAAGGATAGAGGATACTTAGTAGAAAATTTACGGGCTTGGTAAGACCCTCCATCTTCTGTCTGAATAGTCCTAACTTTGACACCTTCTTTCTCTAGTGCCTTAGCTTCCTTATCATCAAGGGCAACAGTAAGCGTGTACTTACCAGTATCTTCACCATTGAATTTTTCCGTACTGTCTAGATAGACATACTTTGCTATACCTTTAGTTATCATAATTGTTATATCCTAGAGACCAAGAAAAATAAACCTAAGTTAGCGGTCTCAAGTACTAACTTAGGTCTTTAGATTTACCTAAAGTAATAACCATAATGATTATCACTTTAGATGAATCTATAGTAATATTTTATCATACTTATCAATCTGAGTCAATAGATAAATCTTCTTTATTTATAATCTCATCATCATCTAACCAAGTATAGGGATTAGAGTAGTACCTACAGACAGAGCATAAGTCAACAAACTTAGATTTATCTGTAGGTTCTCTAGCTTTAGACTCCCATTCGTTTAGAACATTATCACAGCATTTACATCTCATTGTTAAAACTCCTGTCTAACCACTCGTTATACTCTTTCTGAAATTCAGGAGAGTTTAAGATTTCTTGAGTTGACCCCCTATAGGTGCTTTCGTCCTCTATGTCAAAGACCAGTTCATCTTTATTCTCATAAGTCCACGGTACACCGTTTATATCAGTCTTCATTGTTAATATCCTCCCGTCCTATAGACCAATCATCATTCTTCATTGAATGTATTCTAGCATCAATCTCTGTGAGACCAGAGATTATAGTCTCCCCTGTCGTACCGTCTAGTACGAAGTATGTATATTCAGTATCCCTATATACTTTAGCTAGTCTGCTTATTAGAGGTTTATTTTCCATCTCTACTCCTTACCTTTAGTATCATATCTTTTATCTTATCTACTATTTCTGTATGAAATTCCTCAACATCATAATTTAATAGGAAATTTTCGAACTCGTCTACAATCTCACTTAGAGCGTCATTCTCCCTCTTTAAAGTCCTGTTAATCCTTAGGGCTTCATCATTAAAGTGTTTATTTTTATTGGGGTTAGGCATTGTCTTCCTCCTCTCGTTCAAGTGCCTCTTTTAGGGCTTCTTGCTCGTCAAAGTGATTTAAAAGTTTATCACGCATTGCATCTTCTAATTCTTTAGTCGGTGCATCTATTATTATTTTATCCATTATGTTCATTATATAATTCTCCTTAAAAATTAACTGTATGTTCAATCCCCTCGTCAAACAGGGTTTTATAGTGTTCAGCTTTACCTTTATAGAATAAAGCTAACTCCATTTTATCATCAAAATCTGCGTCTAGGTGAAGATTTTTCATCTTCTTATATTCCGTATAGCAGTCTATTAAGGATACCTCCTTTAGAGGCGTCCAGTCTCTACCGATTAGATTAATCATTATTTATTTCTCCTTGATTCAATTATGACGTCATCATAACCCCGTTCAATAAAGGTGTTATAAATTTCTTTAGCCTTAGCGTAAGTGATAAAGTTATTCGTAACTTCTGTACCTCCAACCCAAACAGTATATTTTTTAATTTCTTCACCCATTAGGTATGATTTTCTAGTTTTCATAGTATTTTTCCTTATATTATTTAAAAGTGAGCCTCTAGGATTCGATTCTAGCGTACTTCTCCTAGTGACTAAGGGTAAGCCCTGCCTAAAATATAAACTTTAGCTTACGGTTTATCCTGTGGTCTCTCAGCCGTTGCCGTCTCTTTTTGTGTGCTATTCGCACAGTTATAGACCGAGTTTTTACAGGTATTTTTATTATTTTCTTTGANNTTTCTTTGATTGTTGCATATCATTCCTTATTCTTACTAGTAATACGGAGATATACAGGCATAAAGAATGCCATAAACAGTAGACAAGACAGAGAGACGCCCAGAATGAACGTCCCAAAGTGTAATATTAAAGTTTCCATTATTTTATACCTCCTGCCATCTTCCAAATTGTACACGCAGAATTAACCATAAAATCCAAGTCGTCAGCATCAT
>ENA-UZXB01013888-UZXB01013888.1-metagenome-genome-assembly--contig:-Day-2-1m-contig-13888_pt1 | contig 11931 bp, 13 predicted proteins | sample MGYA00260339_ERZ794899 | MGnify/ENA metagenome assembly ERZ794899 | reverse complement strand
TTTCAAAACTCATTCTGGGTACCTTTATCGCAATATGTTCATCTCTACTACTCGATTGTTCAAGTCTAGCTAAGAACTTTTGTCTTGGACCATATGAGATTGGTACTCTTTCCTCGACACCGCCATGTTTAACTACACGAATGTTATTGAAGATAGTTCCAAAAACTGAAACTGATTTCTTAAGTGTCTGATTATAAAAGTGTGTTCCTGTAAGCATTATGTTATATCTGGTATTCCAAATGGATTTTGTTCACTGAAATCAATAAAATTGCCATCTGCAACAAATGATTCAAGTTCTTCATTATCAGCAAATGCATCATTATCTTCTATATTCTTAAAATCATTATCTCTTGATAGTATCTCATAAGATGCACTTGAATCAGAACCAATTATATTTCCATTAGTATCATTTGTGACACCTAAGGATGTGTTACTACCATCACTGGATGTGATACCAACTATATCAAGTTCACCGTCACGAATTTCTGCGACCTCACCACTAACTGTTAAAGAACCAACAACTTGTGTTATATCTTCACCCAATTCAAAAGTTCCTGTACCTGTTCCTAAATTTATAGTAGTCCTACTTGCAAACTTAGTCTCAAATCCATCAATCTCTGTGACTCCAGTATCAATAGCCTCATTACTATATTCGAATAATTCACAACTTAATTTAAATGTTGGAATATTTTGGAGTTGATAGAAAGGTGTTTCTTCTTCAACATAACGAATTTCGAATAATCCCTTTACAAGTGGAAAGTATATTAGATCACCTTCTTGAGGTCTAACTTCAGCCTTAGGTTGAAATCTTCCAACAAGCTGCTCCCATCTACGATTAGAAACAACAAGTTTCATCTGATCTCTCATTTCTAAGCCGAACTTAGAAAGTAAATCACCTTCTCCCTCGAAACCGTCAATATTTTCAACATACATTTCGATTTGGAAAGCTTCACCAAATTCATTTAATGCTGCTTCATTAAATATACCATCTTCATTGATAATAGTCCTTGGAAGATAGTAAACATCGTGGCCATATATACGAAGACCTTCTATGACTATATCTTCATAGAGATTCTTCTCAGATGTTGCGCCTAAACTGAAATATTGATTCCTTGGCATATTATGTATTTATCCAACAAAGAAGTCGGGTGGCATCTCGTATGTGAGTTGCATCTCTTCTTCAATCTTCTCAATATCTTGAACAGCATCATCATAAATCTGGCGACCATTTAAAGTAACTCCACCTGGCAACTGGATTCCTTCAAACTTAATAAGATTTAATCCCCACTGGCGTTTAATAAGTGCAGTCGCATATTTCTTAAGGAAACGATCATTATAAACATCATTATATGTATCTGGATCAATTGTCTCATAGCCTTCAACGATGATATATTCACCTTCACCAATCTTTGAATTCCAATCTGCTTCAATATATAATCTATTTTGATGCCTGGAGAATGTTGAAAGTTGTTGCATTCCATTCACCTGTCGATCAATTAAAGAAAGATATTGTTTAGTCATTTCATAATGAACTAATCCTTCCGCCTGATGTAAATCAAATATATCATTTAGATGAATTTGATAATCAACTGAAAACATACCAGTGGAGTGTTTTGAACTACTAAATGGAAAGACTCTATTTACGAATAAAAGATTATCTGGTAAAGTAATATAACCGTTATCAATATCATCAGATGTTACTTGATGCTTACGATATACTCTCACAATAGCATCAGAATGATATTCTTGATAGAATTGAATTGCTTCATCAAGTCTATCCTCTACTTGATCTTCATCAACATTAATCTCGATAACTGGCGCACCTAGAGAGCGTAAGCAATAATCAATTAAAGACTGTCTTGAATTTGGTTTAGCCATAGTTCTATTTATAACCTTTAAGGTATTACTGGGAATTCTACTTCACCATTTTCGTCTATGTTATCAGTAAGATCACGCAAGTTCTGGCGATATGTAGCCCAAGCTGCAAGTTTATCTTCTGATAAAGTAGTATCGTTTAGTTGTGTCCAATCAGATGCAGCTAGCAGACGATTGCGCTCTGGTCGAAGATTGGTTTTTACTGCTTCTGGGTCTTCAGCCCATCGCTTCGCTTTGTGAGTTAGTAACTCCCCTTCAAAGAAAGATAATGGTTTATCCGAAGACTCAATTTGTTGAGCTTGCTCGGCGGTAAGTTCTACAACCTCTGCGCCTTCCAACTCGAATTCAAACTCCTCATCAGATGTTTCAAGGATGCGTCCCTTTTGATTAATTAATGCGTATTTCATATCTTATAAGTCTGCGACAACTTCTAAACCTCCATATGTAGTTCCGTATCCTGTTGCTCCTACTGGAACATGAATTTCTGTAGCTGCGACATTAGTAAATACATCAGTTCCTATACTTGGAGCAGATGTCGCATAGCAGTTAATTGTAGATAAACTGGTGCAGTTTAGGAATATATTACTTTGAATTGTAGTAATACTTTCTGGAATATCAATGCTACTTAATGCAGAGCAGTCACGAAAAGTAGTGTTATAAAGCGTAGTAAAACTAGGATTAGTTGGGAGCGTTATACTTTGAAGTGCCGAGCAACTACGGAAGCAGCTACCTTCAACACGAGCTACCGTGTCTGGAATAACAATGCTAGTTAGAGAAGTGCAACTTCTAAAGCAATCATTTCTGAGCCTAACTATATTTGCACCAAGGGTGACGGAAGTTAATTGATCGCAGTCTCGGAAAGTGGAGAGGTCGAGAGCAGTTAGACCATCGCCTATAACGACTGTTTTTAAACGGGATTCAAAAAATGCATAAATCCCAAGTGAGGTTACGCTATCTGGTATGATAATATTCTCTACAGCAGTACCATAAAATGCACCTTCTCCGATGGTAGTTACGGTGTTGGGAATATTAATATCTGTAAGACGAATGCAATACTCAAATGCGTAATCCGCAATCGAGATTAAGCCATTGGCGATTGTAACAGATTTTATGTAATCATCCGTCTGAAATGCTCCATACCCAATCGAGGTCACATTGCTACCGATATAGATATCGGTAAGATTTTGATTGCCCTGATAACCTTCTAAATATGTAATAGTAGTAAGATTACGTGTTTGCTCTACACCTGATTGAAAGTCTGTTGTGTAAGGGTATTCGACAATGGAATCAATGTCAGCAGCATTAGTTGCAATGGCAGCAGTATTAGTTGCAATGTCAGCAGTATTATTATCAACGTGTGAATTGGTGATAGCCAGATTACCTTCGAAATATCCAACAACATCACCAATCCCAGTAATTGTGTTTTCGTTATCGTCAATTGATTGTTCCAATATTAAAAGTTCATTATTTATTGTCGAAATATCAGATGCATTAGTTGAGATATTAACAGCGTTAACTGCAATATCATCTGTATTAATTGCTATATTACCCGTGTTAGTTGTTATATTACCCGTGTTAGTTCCAATATCAATTGCATTGGTTGCAATGGCAGATGTATTAGTTGCAATATCAGATGTGTTGAGTGCAATACTATCTGTAACAGTCGTTGCAAAATTCTCATCATTATTAAGTGCAGCAGCCAATTCATTTAAAGTATCTAGTGTCTCTGGTGCAGAATTAACTAAATTTGCTATATTAGTATCAACTTCAGTCTTAGTGTAAGTTGTACTTTGATCCGCCTTTAAATCTAAAGCGGTTTGAGCTAGTGTACTAATGGGCTTGTCTATATCAGACGTATTATCTACATTACCTAAACCAACACTAGCAGCCGTAACTAATGTTATAGATTTTGGGTAAATCTTTTGTGGAGTATTTATCTGCGCATTTATTGTTGTCATATTATCCAATCGTTACACGGGGTGTTACATCAATCTGACCTTCTACCACGCGCGTAACTATTGGAGTAGCATCATCTGAAAGTATTTCGATATCATAAACATACCGTCCTGGTTTTAAAGCGCCGGTTTGCGCAGCAGTTAAACTTGCTGATAGTGTGTCTGAATCATCAATTGTAATACTAAAATCAATTGCAGATAATGATGTATATGATTTGCGTATCTGACCTCGCGGTGAATATCCAGTCAAATCGACAGGACTAGGTCCAGCTGAAAGATCAATAGTGAAACCAAAATCTGAGCCTTGATCAATGAATAAATTTGAGTAAGATGCCATATTATCTATTTATTAGTATGTATGATTGATAGGCTGATTATTTACTAGAATATCTGCAGCACCGTCTCCCCAATTAACCCATTGGGTAGCAGATCCAGAAAAAGAAGGTACAAGTTGAATTTCTTCACCACCTGCAGGTGTATCAAAAGTCCAGATCAATGCATCATCCTGTTCAGCAGACCATACTAATTCAGTACCTGCTCGTACTTCGATGACCTGTTCTGATCCAATCTTTATATTAATTGCATCAGATAAAATCATACTTCAGTATCGTCTTCAGTTGGAACTATTAAACCATTTTCTTCAATGTATTCTAGTAATTCTTCTTCCGAATCACCTGTTACTAAAATATTAGGTGACGATATATGCCCACTACATTGCATTGGCTCGGAGATTGTAATCTTTGTTTCATCATCATATAGAAACCACCACTTATTCTCTGTAGTTTCAATATCATTAACATCTATTATTTTTTCTATTGACATAATATTAACTTATTTGTACATTCCATCCTCTTGCATTTAAAGTTGATGCATCAAACAACCCTTGGCCACTAGGAAACGCATTTGATCCACCTACATATAAAATACCGTCATTACTGCCAGCTGCGACAAATGCCGCTAATATAGCATCTACTGCAGCTTCAGTTAAATTATTATTCTCCGCACGAAAATCAAGTAATGTGGATGGTACACCAAAGCCTGAAGCCACTCCACTCAAGTTATTTCTAAAACAATAGAAACGCACGAGACTTGTATTAGAACTTAAATCTGGAATAGTCCCAGTTAATTGATTTTGTTGACATCTAAAAAGTCTAAGATTTGTGTTAGAACTTAGACTCGGAATTGAACCCGTTAATTGATTAAAATGACAATGAAAAATTTCAAGATTTGTGTTAGAACTTAGAGTCGGAATAGAACCTGTTAATAGATTATTATGACATTCAAAAACAGTTAGTGTTGTAATATTACTTAGAGTTGGAATATTACCTGTTAAATCATGCCCACGAATAAAAAATGATTGAAGATTAGAGAATACATCTAAACTTTCTATTGTACCACCAAGTTTTTGAATAGTACTAATAGCATTAAATCGCAAGCTTGTAATATTATTAGGATTTGTTAATGAAATTGATGGCATATTTTTAAGCGGTTATGATATAAAGTGTATTGGCATCAGGTGTAAGCGCATCATATTGTTGTTGAGTCAATTTTCGAATTGTTTCGACACCACCACCATTTTCTATTTTATCATCTAATGCTGTATCAAGCTCTGTTTTAGTATAATAAGAATCAAGGATGTCAGCATTATCATCTAATGCTGCAGCAAGTTCATTTAATGTATCAAGTGTTTCTGGTGCTCCATCAATTAGATCGGATATTGCAGTAGCGATTGGATCAATCAAATCATTATCACTAACACCTCCAGTGAAAACATATTCGGTTAAATCACCATCAATGAAATTACCTGATGAATCTGGAGTTGCGCCATCCGCAACTAAAACCTTCAATCCGACAAATCTTTCATTACTATCCAAATCAGCTTTAGCATCAGCTAAGGAGATATATGGACCTGATCTTTTATCTAAAGATTCTCTAGATGCTGAATTAAAACCTGTTATAATATCAATAGCCATTAGAATTTAAATTGAAAGTTTTGATTAATTGTAGTAACTGAATTAGATTTATATATGTTATAAGATCTAGCCACACCACTTAAAGGTGGTGTAACATTCGCCGTATATTTTGTAAAGCTTGATGTTACATTAAATCCATTACCATCTAAAATGGTTGAAAGATCACCATAAGATGCAGGATATGCAAAATAGATGAATTCATTAGTAGCATTTATTCCAAATGTCTTATCACCCTTTCTTGAAACATTCTTTGTTAGAGATTCAATTCCTGTGCCACCACTCAAATCAGATGCATCTTCACCATAGAAGAATGGATACACCCATCGTATTGTTTTACTTGATGTATCAGTAGAATTCTGAAAATCTGTAACATTAAGTGTCCATGTATGTGACACCTCAGCACCTGTGCTATTTACAACAGAAAATGCAGGTTCATCATATGTTGTATCCGCACCAGTGAAAGTTGGTGAACTAAAATCAGAAGTTAGAGTAATTGTATCTGGTGTAGTGTTTGTACTCCAACTAAAATCTAAATCATATGTTACACTACCAGCAAATTCATATAATGTTGTAGATGGTGAAACAGTGAATGATGTAATATCAATCGGAATATATTCAAGAGCATCTAATCGATCTTCAAGACTTTGGACACTTGGAATTGTTAATGTAGATGTTTCTACACCTGTGATGTGACCATTACCATTTGATGTAACACCAGTTATAACATCAAGTGTATCACCGAATACACCAGAAAATGTACCAGTTGTATCACTTCGGGGTGTATCTGTGTGGGTAAAAGTGATTACATCATCTACAGAAGTAATAGAAAGTCCTGCACCGCTATGAACAATGTCAAATGAAGTATCTGTGCCAAAACTGGGTTCAAGCGTGATCTTTGCTCCACCAGTCACACTGGTCGTATTGAATATAGCATTTGTGAGATCAGCAGTATTCAATTTGGCATTGAGCGCACTATTTAAATCTGTTTGATTTGAAAGAGTACCACTGATAGAACCCCAGATACCTGGATTATCTTCAAGATATGAGATTCTTGACTCATATGTCTTATCAGACAACTTTACAATATTGTTCGAATCATCAAGTGCAAACAGTTTTCCATCTGCAGCATTGAGTGTTAATTCTCCAATACTCAAATCAAGTGGATTTGGTTCAGCACCTGTTGTAATGCTGTTTGTGACTATAATTTTTGCAAATGGCATATTAGTTATTTATAAAGATTTTATCAATCAGTACCCTATTGCGAACCAATTGACTGTTTTCGCGTAATGGGCACCGCTGTTTCCAGAAAATTCTGCTTTAAACCCTGTGCGTGTAAGATCAACCACGTTACATTCAGCGCCATAATTCCAGCTGCGAGGACCTGTGCGTGTAATCTGAACATTTGGAGGAGTGGTATAAGATTTTTGGCTCTTGTTGTATGTGTGTCGTGACGATTGTATTGCCATAATTCTATTTATCCGTTAAACATACCGCGTTGCATTAATTACTAAAGCGTGATCTGTACTATTTGGCGTTAAAACATCATAACCAGTAGGTGTAGAAATTCTTATACTATTATACGTAGAACCGCCATAGGCCCAATAAATTTTAGTACTACTCATACCACTAGAAAATATTCTTCCCTGATTAGACCAAACTTCTCCATTAAATAAAGGCACCATATCCCCCCGAGACCAGCCTAAAGTGTTATTAGACGTTTTAAATTTGACATACATATTGAAAAACGCCGGAATACCACCAAGATTATGATTTACGCTGCGCGAAATATCAGCACTACCAAAAACTGTTTCAATTGAAATAGTTTTAACTTTAGTTCCACTTTGAATTGCTCTATCCACATATGTCTTAGTGACAAAACTAGATGTCGCATTACTGATCTGAGATGTAATAGAAGCCTGTGACACCGCAGGCGTTTTTAATTGAAGTAGACCCGAACTACTAAACTTAAAATGACTTGTACTTGCCTTTACATTTATCGATGTACTAAATAGATCAAGTGTAGTTGTATCTTGATTGCTTGCATTTTTAACATTAATACCATTACCAGCCGTAATAGAAACCTGTTGAACATCATCTGGAAGAACCTTAATGATGTATTGTGTAGTGACATAAGGTTGATAATTGGAAATACTGGTAGAACCAGAGAAACTATGAGAGTGGCCTCGCTTTGCATTTTGCGCGGCATTTAATCCTAAATTATTTCCAACACTAGTATCGTAGTAGTGCTTTGCACCACTTACTACATCATCTTCATTATGAGTTACGATTGGCCCTGATGCATCTGTTGCAAAATAACCGTGCTTATCCTTACCACCACTTTGTTCATGACTTGCTTTATATGGGTGCTTATGTCGCGGTAATCCAGATTGGTCTGCGGTGAGCGTGGTCGATCCAGTCGTTCCACTAATAGATACAGTACTGTCACTAGAACCGCCAGTACGACCAACACTAAACGCACCCCCTGCTCCTAAAGGAACTTTACCTCCAAGATTTGGCAACCTTGTCTTACCGCTTGATGCAGATCCATATTTAATACCCAACAACGCGGCAAGCTGTGGATAAGTTGCATTTGAAACTTGTTCACCATCACAAAACATCCATTTTTCATCAGAAGGTAAAGCGGTGCCAGCCCAAGGCATAATTGTACCAACAGGAACAATGTCATTGAAAACCAATGTACTTAGATTTACACTACCTGATCCACCTGCAACTTCTTCCCAAGTTAGATTACCTTGAGAATCTGTTCGTAAATATCTACCTGCACTATACGATGAAGGCCAAGTATAATCCTGGTTACGTAATTTCATCTTACCCGATAAAATTGTAAGCTTATTACTTGAAGTAGAACCCGTAATATTAACATTAGCAGCACTAATAGTAGAATCAGCAGTAATAGTACCATCATTTATTAACACACGTTTATTATCACTGACATCTTTATTTCTAAATATGTGTGAATTCGCATCATAATAGATATTATTACGCATACTTGATCCCGCGCTATTTGAGTATAATTCAATATTAGCACCGTCTGTCGTATTGAGATATAAAGGACCAGATCCCCTTTGAGTTATTTCAAACACACCACTAGAACTTCGGAATACCCGTGCATCATAATCATCGCTTCCACCTGTTGCATGAAAATCAATAAATGATTGCATATCGCCAGTTTTATCTAAACCAAGTTCGATAGAGTAATTTGTGATTCCTTCCGCAGTATAAGAAGTAACAATAGATCCATTCAAATCTACACCTCCAGTGAATATCGAGTTTCCACTAAATGTCTTATTACCACTTATAGTCTGAGCGGTCGATATGGTAACGAAATCAGATAAATCAATATTAGCTATATCATCAGCAACCTGAGATTCAAAAGAAATAAAATCCTCACCAAGTTGATTAGTTTTAATCCTCCATTGATCAAAGGTATCTGTTACTTCTACGTTTGTAAATTCTGCCATAATTCTATTTATCTATTTTTTAATCAATGTTTTAACCAAAGATGTTAATTCAGCAACCTGTGATTTCAAATCTTGCATTTCATTTTCTTTCTGTTTACGAAGATGTTTACGTTTTACAGCCTGCTTATAGGCATTACTATCACGATTCAATATCGCGCCGGTGAACATATCTTTCTCAAGATTGGTGTTATCTTTCACTATCTTTTTGCGTGCCATATTAATCAAATGTTGCTATTGCTCTGAAGTCTTGTACTGTTGGTACATTAATGATATCTGATGAAGTTAATACAATCTTAACCGCGAAGGCTGTAAATTCAAGTTCATACTTAGAGTCTGCAGGATCTAGAGCACTGGAATCAAAATCATATTCAATCTCAGAATATCTTCCATCAGAGTTGACAGGAATATTCTTGGTCGGTTTAATTTCATACCAAGACACATTATCATAATCAGAATCATCTGATTTCAATTTAACAAGTACACGAATATTGGAATTAGATGATGGCCGATTGCCAAGAAGATATATATTCAATCTATCTGCAGGATCGTTAAGTGTTACAGTCCTTGTAATATATTGAACATCTGCTGCACTTGAATCATCTAGGTAAAAGAAGCCGTCATCAATTCTTGTATCATTTGTGTCTGAATCTGGATGAGTTACGACGGGATCAGAAGTAAGACGAGATGAATTAGGATTATTAATAATATTACTTATACCCAATAATGATAATCTAGAAAGATCAAGTAATGGTGATATATATTCAGATGTTGTTGATACAATTGCAGTAAGTTCAATATCACTTGCATTAGCAATAGTAACAGGGACATCTAAATACTCGGTATTATTAGCATTTATCGATTTTGGAGTATCATTTGATGTAAACTTAATCTCCCAATCAATATTAGTCTTTGGAAGGGTAATATTAGATGAGAAAACATTAAAATTGGATATTGTGAAGTTTGATGCAGTACCCAATCCATTAAATGTAATAGTTCTTGTAGAAGCTGTATCATATTGTGTTCTATAGATCGTAAATTTGAAATCACGATTCTGATCTGGTGTCCAAGTCGATGCATTCTGTGATTTGAATGATACACCTGCATAAGGATTCTTATCAATTCTACCTTGACCTGTTACATCATCTCCACCAGTCTCTGCCATCCATAGGCGATAATCGGGTGAATTCGACATAACAACAACTGCGTATTCAACGCCAGGTTGTAGGTAAACCGGAGCATCGAATTCAAACGATGTCGCGGTTGCCGCTGTATCAGATACATTAACTGCAGTATGATCCTTAATGACCTTACTGAATGGTACAATATTCTGTGTCGGTATACCGTTTTCAACCGTAACTAAGTGCGCGGTGACAGGAACACTTGTGTGCTTCTTTTGGAAGTATAGATCAACTTTAGTGACAAAGGTACCAGTGGAAATTTCACCAATTACGAAAGACTGTGCGAGTGGATCATAATATGTAACATTTACATCTCTATCGGTATCGGTAAGAGTACGTTCTTGCGATAATCTTTGTTGATCAAATTCAGGAATTCTTGTAGAAAGAATAGTTGATTCTTTTGTTTCAATTAATCCAGTTGCAGTATATGTTGCAGATGAATGTGTTGTAGCCTCAGTGATAGAATTTTTAGGAGAATCCGTAAGAGTAACATTTCTCTCTCCAGTCTTAAATCTAATACTAGCATTATTTGGAATGAAACATTCAATAACAATATTGCCAGCATCATCAGTGATTAAATCTTGTCTAGTAATTCCACGACCTGCTAATATTGTATCCGAATCTTCATTTAAATGGATTTGTGTTGCAGCAGCTTTAGCAGAATACGGAGTGGAAGAACTTGTCTTGCTGCAATAATCACTGATATCAACACCATCAAAGAATACATACATCTTTGTGTTTGGCTTGAACATTGTACCCTGTATCTCAATTCTGCGTGAGCGAATAAACGGCACAAAAGAAACATCTACAACTCTTTCTCCAAGATTTTCCTGTTGCTCTCTAAAGCTCATGGTAGTTCTAATACCATTTCGAGATTCTTCAGTTGTTGTACTTGTAGTTGTAATATTACCTCTAACTGGTCTCCAATTATTCGAACCGGTTAATTCTCGTTTAGCAGCAAGGTTGGCTGCACGAGTTGCAGCACTACCTTTATCACTACGACCAATTCTAATATTTTCTCTTTGAACATCAACACCAACCCAATCGGTCTCCCATTCATTCCACTTGGTGCCAATGGCACCTGATTGATTAGCGAGGAATTGAATTGCATCTGATGCACCACTTGAATTAACAATCACATCAGGTCTTATTCTCGTCTCTTTCCATTCATCCGTTGAAGGCTCAAGCTTAATAGTTCCAAGCCAATCCGCCACATCAAAAGGATTTACACTCTCCGAAATACTTGCGTAAGGTTGTGTGATTAATGGTACCTCTGTGTAATCAAGAGAAACTGCTTCTTGTGATTGATACGCGCTTTCTACGCCAAATGGCACATTAGTCGTATTATAGGAAGGACGTAGAACACCCAGAGAAGGATCAATCGCACATTTATAATCAGAATCAAACGGATTGCCAATATTATGACCAATAAAACTATCTACAAGAATACCATTCTTAAATCTCTCTG
>ENA-UZXB01003713-UZXB01003713.1-metagenome-genome-assembly--contig:-Day-2-1m-contig-3713_pt1 | contig 11984 bp, 23 predicted proteins | sample MGYA00260339_ERZ794899 | MGnify/ENA metagenome assembly ERZ794899 | reverse complement strand
AATGCCAGATCAAGATGACCCATGTGATGACTGGTCAGGTCAAGAGATACCTACCACAGACAAAGAAAAGAAAGATAAGGAAACTAAGAAATGACTAAACAAGAGTACACCCGTCACGACCTACTTAAAATCATTAAAGATACTTACCCCGATAGTTACGCAAGTCAGACTGGTAATCTAAGGGCTGTATTAGCAAGCGTACTGATCCACGTAGAGGTACATGACCCTGAGATGTTTAAGACTATTATAAACTTCGAGATGAGTTGTCAGAAATGAAAGTTTATAAGCTCTTGACAATACCCTACGAATCACCTATACTGGGTACATAACAAGGAGAGACACAATGTTTGAAGAAATGATAAACGCGGTACTAGAGACAGTATTCCCAGAGCAGTTTCCAGAAGAAACACATTTAGATGACTTCTGGGATTGGGCTTATGACAACATGAGTGATTGGTCGGAAGGTTATCGTGCAGAGGCTATGGTAGAACACTACGTAGACGAGGTACAAGACTTACCTTTAAATAATAAGACTTGACATACCTGCACGAATCACTATATACCTAAGACATACCAGATAGGAGATACACAATGCTTACTAAAGAAACAGTTCAACAAGCTCTCGACACCATCAAAGGTACTATGTTCACGATTGACTTCCTCACGGTAGCTGGTGAACCTCGGACCTACAATGGTCGCCTTAACACTAAGAAAGGTCTTAAGGACAACGAGCGCAGTGCTATAGTGCGTAAGGCTTTCGAGGCTAATGGTGTGGTCCCTATTAAATTAGCAGACGGAATTAGCTATAAGGCGTTCAAGCTGGATCGTGTAGTATCTATTCGTGGTGCAGGTCAGGTGTGGTTATAATATATGACACCTCTTATGTGCCTAGCAGTAGCAGTATTCTTTGAGGCTAGGAGTGAACCTCTAGTAGGCAAGGAAGCTGTAGCTAACGTAATCATTAACCGAGTGGAAGACAGACGTTACCCTAACTCAGTTTGTGGTGTAGTGAACGAACATAAAGCCTTTAGTTATACACACGATGGGCTACACGACGACCCTACGCGCCACACAGGACATCAGGACAAGATTGCATGGGTAGAGGCTCAGGAGATAGCTAAGGAAGCTCTAGGAGGTAATCTATTAGGCATCACAAGTACGCACTACCATGCAACAAATGTCTTGCCATTCTGGGTGGAACACTATAGTATGGATACAAGGATAGGGAATCACCTTTTCTACACTAATGAAACACCTTATAGATAGGATACATGATATGACTAACGAACTTGAGAAACACCTTAGAGAGCTTGGAGTTCTGGCAGTAGATACATTCGAGGAACTTGCTGCACCTGAACCTGATCGTATGCACAAGGGTTACTTCAATGACCCTCGTGACCCTTTGACTGGTAAAGTACCTTTCTAATAACCCCCTACAGGAGAATAAGACTAATGAACATTTATTACATGGGTGAGAACCTAACTAACTCTGAGTTCCCTATAAAAGTATGGAACGATCAAGTACCACGTAACGTAGGAGCTACAAAGTGCCTAACAGGGGAATATGAGAGCCAACTACAGCTTTGGGGTGAACATGAGAAGGGTACTATAGGTGCAGACGCAGGTTTGTTAAGCGTTAACAACACAGACAAAGACCGTAAAGACAGTTTCCCAAAGGAAGGCAAATAACATGACACCTGAGTTTATCACTAATCTATCAAAGAAATCAGCACACAAGTACAGCAACACAAGCCACCACGATGATCTGGTATCTGAAGGTATCATGGCTGCATACGAAGAGCTAAACACCAACCCTCAAGCACCTGAGAACCGTATCTATCAGGTCATCAGTACAGCACAGTGGAAGTTCTTGAATGTAGATTGTCTGCCTGTTACTATGCCTTTTGAGCTTGTACGGGTAGCTAAAGGTCTAGGTTCACCAGAGGACAAACGTGGTTACTCAGATGAAACTATTGAGTGGGCTAAGTTGATCTGTGAGGCACCACAGCTAGACTCCAGCTTGCACGACGAAGATAACGAGTCAGATCAAGCAGAGGCTTATGAGCGTCAGGCTTTGGTGAAAGACGTATGGGATTCTGCTAAGGGGTGCTTGAGTGAAGAGGAGTATGACCTGTTTCATGCTTACTTTAACCAAGAGAAAAACGGAGAAGTTTTAGGGGTCAATTTAAATGTAACCCGACAAGCTATCAACGTAAGAATTAAGAAGGCTTGTGAAAAGGTGCGTAAGCATGTAGTAAACAAAAAGTGGGAACTGTAACATTACGTGATTTGACGTAGCTTTTACCCACATCTATATATAGGTAAGAGCTACTTAAGTAATACATAAGTTCACCACAAGAAACAACAACTAATAGGTAATCATAATAATGGTTATAAATACTAAAGAATAACATAAGTAATACATAAGAAAGGACTTAAGTATGAACAGAACTGGTTTACCTTGTCCCTTCTCTGGTTGTGGTTCATCTGATGCCTTCAGCTACCATACAGAGAAACAAGTAGGTAAGTGCTTCAGTTGTGACGAGAGTTACCCAAAGAAGGGTATGGTTTTACACAGTTGGGCTGCTCAAGAGTACCCCTTAAAGGATAATAATAATATGGATGATATGGTACTTAAGACTAAACAGAGTGTACCAGATAACACACCTTCTGATGGTCTGGTATATAAAGAGTTCCGAGGTATCTCCTCAGCTACTATGGAGTTCTTTGGTGTTAAGACTAACGATATCAAGCAAGTATACCCTTACCCTAATGGAACTAACAAGGTTCGTGTGCTACCTAAAGACTTCAGCCGCAACTCTGGTTTCAAAGCGGATAGCTTATTTGGTAGCAACCTTTTTCCTGTAGGGAGCGCACGTAAGGTAACTGTATGTGAGGGTGAACTAGATGCCATGAGTGCCCATCAGATGCTATCTGGGGGTGGCTACATTAACCCTGTGGTCTCTATACCATCAGCAAGTCCTAACGGAAAGCTCTGGGGTAACGTATCAGCTTACCTAGATAGCTTCGATCAGATCATTCTGTCGGTTGACAACGATGACGCTGGACGTGAGGTAGCTGAGGTTCTGTTTGATCTGTTCCCTGAGAAGGTACACATCATGGACCACGGTATCCATAAGGACGCTAACGACTTCCTGTTGGCTAATGCAGGTAAGGCATACAAGAGTGCTTGGTGGTCAGCTAAGAAGTATAGTCCAGCAGGGTTTACAGCAGGGGCAGAGGATTGGCTTAAGGCTGTACATGAGGAGACACCTTATGAGTACACACCGACGTTCTCTGATGCTCTTAATGACGTAACACGAGGTTGGGTCAAGGGGGGAATTACGGTAATTAAGGCTACAGCAGGTACAGGAAAGACCAGCGTATTCCGAGCAGCACAACACGATCTGGTAGTAAAGAAGAACATGCGTGTAGGTGTCCTACATATGGAGGAACTAAAGAGTACAACTGCACGAGGTATGGCAACTTATCACCTCGGTAAGAACGTGAACACACAGGAAGACCAAGATTTTTACGATGTAAGTAACGAATCGCTTGACATTGCTATCTCTGAGGTAGTAGAAGATAACAAGTTCGTTGCTTTTGAGGTTAACCCTCAAGACCCTATCGAAGATACACTTAAGCAAGCCAAGTATGCAGTAACAGTTTACGGTTGTGACTATCTGTTTATCGACCACTTGCAACGACTAGCGTATCTATCGGGTGTTGATGGTGCTACTGCTGCCCTGACGGAATTAGGTGTTAGGTTGGTTGAGTTCTCTAAGCGACGTAACGTGGGAATTATATGTATCTCTCACGTAAACGAAACAGGTCATACTAAGTATGCCAAGAGTGTAGAAGAGGAAGCTATTATGCTAATTGAACTTAAGAGGGACATGAAGGCTGATGGAGATGACGCTAATTATACCGATGTAGAAGTAACTAAGAACCGTCCGTATTCACGTCTAGGAAATGCTGGTCGTTTACATTATGACCCTGAGACTACTATGGTAAAAGGATGCTAGAAACAGTATTTGACATAGAAACTAACGGTCTCCTAGATATAGTCGATAGGGTACACGTAGTAAGTTACAAAGATGAGACAATGCGTGAACCAGAGTCTCTCTATGACTACGAGGGAATTAAGGAGTTCTTTAAGCAAGATCGTATCTTCATAGGCCACCACATAATAGGGTATGACTTTCCAGCACTATCTAAAGTTCTACAGGTGTCTAAGCCTAAGCGTCTGGTGGATACTTACCCTTTGTCTGTCACTCTAATGCCTAACCGAAAGAGTTACGGTCTTGAAGGATTTGGGGTTGACTATGGCGTACTTAAGCCTGTAGTAAAGGACTGGGAGAACCTGACTAGAGAAGACTACACGTTCCGTTGCGAGAGTGACGTTAAGATTAACTGGCGTCTATGGGAAGACTTGAGGCGCAAACTAGGGGAGTTATATGGCTAAGACTCTACACGACGACGCATGGCGCTACATAGAGTATCTTAACTTCAAGATGCAATGTGCCGCAGATCAAGAGAGAGTTAAGTGGAAGGTTGATGTACCTAAAGCTGAAGCTCTGTTGGAAACACTAGAAACTATTGAGAAGGAGAAACACAAGGAACTTGTTAAGTCTATGCCTAAGAAGGTAATCTTCAAGGCTGTCAATCGCCCCAAGGTTATGTACAAAAAGGATGGCACTCTTTCTTCACACGGTCTTAAGTTCGAGGCTGCACGTAAGGAGAACTGCCAGCCAGAGAACGTACAGACCTTTAACGTGATCGACGGGTACGAGGATGGAAATCCAGCCAGTCACGTTCAGGTTAAGGACTGGTTATATAGCTTAGGTTGGCAACCGTGTACTTTCGACTACAAGAGAGACAACACAACAGGAGAAACTAGGACTATACCACAGGTAAGGGAAGACGGTGAACTAACTGATAGTGTGGTTAGGTTAGCTGACATAGACCCTGCTGTTAAGGTTCTTGAGGGACTGTCTATAGTACAGCACCGTAAGAGTGTCGTGAAGGGCTTCCTAGCGGCTCTGGATGACGAAGGTTATGTGTTCGCTGGAGTACATGGCTTAACTAACACACTACGTTTTAAGCATGTGAAGCCTCTAGCTAACATACCTAGCGTAGATAAGGCATACGGAAAGGAGATACGAGGACTACTTATTGCACCTGAAGGTTATTTACTTTGTGGGTCTGATATGGACAGCTTGGAACAAAACACCAAGATGCATTATATGACGCCATATGACCCTGAGTATGTAGCAACTCAACAGACTGACGACTTTGATGCACACCTAGACCTAGCTAAGTTTGCTGGTGTAGTAACACAAGACGACATCGACCTGCATAACAAGACTGGCAGTCTTAAGACACTACGAAAGTCATACAAAGTAACGAACTACTCAGCAACGTATGGGATTAAGCCTTTAGGTTTGTCCCGTAGAGGTGGCTTCTCTGTTAAAGACGCAGAGGAACTACTAGAATCGTTCTGGCAACGCAACTGGTCTCTTGAGGCTATCGCTAAGAACACTAAAACTAAGACCACTAGAGACGGTCAACTGTGGTTATATAACCCTGTATCTGGTTTTTGGTATTCCCTGCGACATGACAAGGATAAGTTCTCTACGCTTAACCAAGGTACAGGAGTTTATTGCTTCGATACGTGGTTAGGGTATTGCATTGATCTAGGTTTGTGTGCTATTGGTCAATTCCATGACGAGTCTATCTTCTTGGTTAAACATGGAGATGAGCCTAAGACATCGGAAGTTGTCTACAAGGCTATGGATAAGACTAACGAGAAGCTAAAGTTAAACGTAACATTGTCAACTACACCTGAGTTTGGCGATAACTACTCTGAAATACATTAAGGAGAATGTACATGAAAAAACTAATCTTAACAGCAGTAATGGCTTTAGGTCTTACATCGGTTGCAGCCACTACAGTTACGGCTGAATCTGTTACGGCTGAATCTGTTAAAGTCTGTATTGAGATATCAAACTCTATCGCAGTTATAGCAAAGTTTCGTGACTCTGGGGGAACCCCTGAAGCTGCATATAACATCTTGATAGGTGAAGGTGTCTCGGAAGAACTGACATTGAACCTTTTGAAACTTGTATACTTGCAAGGCCCTCATATTGCACCTGACAAACTTGGTGCTAATTTCTTAGTTCATTGCGTATCAAGCGCAGCTTAAGTTAAACTAATAACGCAGCCAACATAAAGGATATATACTATGGCTTTTGTAGACTTCGAAGGAACCTCAAAGTTCGCTAAGATTTTTGAACACAACCGTGACATGGGTGAGAACCTACAAGATGGGGATCAAAAGACTAAAATCCTCTCTGAGCAAGGTCACTACGTACTGAATATGTACATCACACCTGAAACCAAGAAAGCTATGATAGCGGCGGGTGTACCTAATAAGGGAATGGTAGGTCAACTGTTCAAAGAAGATAATGAAGGTAACTTATTCTATAAGTGCAAACGTCCACACTTTAACCCTCGCATAAATAAAGGTGAAGGTAAGGTGATGGGGTCACCTATCGTTATGGGTGATGACAACAAAGAGTGGGACGATCAAGCTCTTGTAGGTAACGGCTCTAAACTTAAGGTTCGTCTGGACGTATGGGAAGGTAAGATCGTAACACTTCATGCTGTTAAGGTTATTGATCTTGTAGAGTTTGTACCAGACAACACAGGTCTTTCTGGTTTCTAATTAACTTTGGGGTCAGCTTAGGTTGGCCCCTACTTTAACTTAAAGGGATTATAACATGAACACTGAGAAATACACAATGACCTACGAAGGTCCAGAGGGAACTAAGGTAACACGAGAGTTCAATGCAGAAGACCTCTGGGTACTATCCTACAACATGCTGGAGTTCGTCCGTAGCTCAGGTTATGACTACATCGACATGCTAGAGTTCAGCACACCAGAGGGTGATATCTATCGTGCGGAGACATTATGTGACTAAGGTACTCGTAGACGCAGACATCATTGCCTATCGTGCAGCGTTCTCAGCAAAGGATGACACAGAGAAACAAGCACGTCAGACAACAGATGATATTTGTAGTAGTATCATGTACGATTGTTTCTACCCCTATGATTATACGTTAGGTGAGGATACTTTCTTCTATCTAACTGGGAGTAATAACTATCGTTCAGATATAGCAACCATCAAGCCATACAAAGGAAAGAGAGGTGAAAGACCTGTACATCTCAGGGCCACACGAGACCAACTACAGACACGTTGGTTAGCTGAGGTAGCTGAAGGTCAGGAAGCAGACGATGCGCTAGGTATTAAGGCTACTGAGTTAAATGGAGATTGCACTATAGTTTCCATCGACAAAGACTTGCTTATGATCCCTTGTACGCATTATAACTTCGTGAAGAAAGAGTGGACAGAGGTAAACCAAGAGCAAGGAGACTACTTCTTCTACAAGCAACTTTTGACAGGAGACCAAGTGGACAACATTCAAGGAGTAAAAGGTGTCGGACCTAAGAAGGCTGAGAAGGCTTACGAAGGGTGTACTACAGTTCAGGAGATGTACGCTAAGGCGCTAGAGATGTACGGAGGTGACACAGAGGTTTTACTAGAGAACGCTAGGCTTCTGTGGTTACGTAGGTATGAAGGTGAAATGTGGGAGCCACCAGTGTGAGTAAACGTAAGGCAGCACAAATAAAGTATGGGGTACGATCAGGTCTTGAGGCTGACAACTGTGAGTATCTTGAGGACAAAGGTATCCCATACGAGTATGAGAAGCACAAGATTAAGTGGGAGGATCACCAGTGGCGTTCCTATACACCCGACTTTGTGTTATATAGTAACGGTATCATCGTAGAAACTAAAGGGCGGTTCGTAGCCGCAGATAGACGAAAGCACTTGAAGGTTAAAGAGCAGTACCCTAAGTTGGACATACGATTTGTGTTCACTAACTCTAAGACTAAGATCAACAAAGGTAGTAAGACCTCCTATGGTGATTGGTGTGAACGTCATGGGTTCCTGTATTCTGATAAGTTCATTCCTAGTGAATGGCTTAAGGAACCTGAAGTTGAGATGAGAATTGAAAGGACTAAAGATGGCTGATAAGATTGTAGATTTACTTAGAGCTAACGGTGTAGACCTAGAAGATGCGCTATTCTATCTAGGAGCTTATATACAGGATGAAAAGGTAATTAAAAATGACTAAAGACATTCTAGTATACAGTTGCGCACATACGGCACCTGAAGTAAGTAACGAGCGTTTCGATTGGTTAGGTAAGTACATTGCTGATGTCAAACCTAGTATGGTTATCGACTTAGGTGATGGTGCTGATATGTGCAGCCTAAATAGCTTTGACACTCGTTATCCACAGGCTGTAGTGATGCAGAACTACGGTAACGACGTTAACCACTACAACGAAGCTCAGGACAGACTAAGATCGCCATACAAGAAGCTGAAGCGTAAGAAGTTACATTGGGTAGGATTTGAGGGGAACCATGAAAATAGAATCAAAAAAGCTATTGCCGAAAACCCCAGAACGGAAGATAGGACGGGACAAGGCTACGGGGTATCCTTTGGGCATCTTCAAACGGACCTGTGGTTCGATGACTACCATGAATACTACAATAGCGCCCCCTCAATCGCTAACTACTGTGGTGTTGACTTTGCTCATTTCTTTAGTTCTGGGAACTACGGTACAGCTACTTCTGGTATTCACCATGCTTATTCCGTCATCAACAACCGTCACAACTCTTCTGTGTGTGGTCATAGCCATAAACGTGATGTGTACTTTAAGGATGACGCTGGTAGTATTGGGCTGGTGGTTGGGTGCTACAAAGGACATGAGGAAAGTTGGGCAGGTCAAGCGAACCTAAGCTGGTGGAATGGCATAGTGATGATGAAAGGGGTTGACAACGGCAGGTTTGAGCCTATGTTCATCTCTATGGATATGCTAGAGAAGGAGTACGGTAATGACTAAAGACAACGTAAACAGCCCAAGTCACTACAACCAATCAGGTATCGAATGTATTGATGCTATCAAGGCTTCTCTTGGTGATAGTTATCAAGACTACTGCAAAGGTAACGTAATGAAGTACCTCTGGCGGTATAAGTACAAGAACGGCATTGAAGACTTGAAGAAGGCTCAGTGGTATCTTAACTCAATGGTAGAAAGTGTAGAAAACAAATGATAGCAGAAATAGTTTTTATGGCGGTAACTGTTACTTTACTGGCCTACATTGCATATACTCAACATAAAGCATATATACTAAATGAGTTAACTCTTGTAAGTTTGTTAACCTATTTGGAAAATATTGAAGAGGAGCAAAACTTTGGGAAAGAGAAGTTCATACAATAGACGAGATAGGGATGCTTACTTTACCCCAATCAAAGCTGTAGAGCCTCTTATTGACCACCTACCGTATAAAGGTTTTAAGTACCTTGAACCTTGTGCTGGTGATGGTAGGCTTGTGAACCACATCTCAGAACTTACAGGCGGTTCTGGGGTGTGTACTCATAAGAGTGATATTGAGCCTCAAGCAGATGATGTTAAGGAGTACGATGCAATGCACCTTCTAGCTTGTAAACCTTTAGACTTCTGCATAACTAATCCTCCTTGGGACAGAAAGTTCTTGCATCCGTTCATTGAATGGTATAGTGTTCAGATACCCACTTGGTTACTATTCGATGCAGATTGGATGCACACTAAGCAGTCAGCAACGTATATGACTATGTGCAAAAAGGTTGTATCGGTTGGTAGGATCAAGTGGATAGAAGATAGTAAGGGTGTAGGTAAGGATAACTGTTGTTGGTACTTGTTTGATTATAACCACAGAGGACCAACAGAATTTTATGGGAGACTTGTATGATTAGACCTATGACTGATGAAGAAGCTAAACGGGCCATTGAGAGATATAAGGCTAATAGCAATGAACCTATTAAGGAGACTACAAAGATGACTAGACTAGAAGAATACTCGGACTTCGTAGAGGACATGGTTATCACCTATGGTCGTGACCGTCTAGCTGAGAATACACTAGGTCTTGTAGGTGAAGCTGGAGAGGTCGCGGAGAAGATCAAGAAGTTCTTCCGAGATAACACTCTGGACGAAAAGGCAATCCAGAAGGAACTAGGGGATGTTATGTTCTATCTGGTGGCACTTCACAATGCACTACGGCTTGATGTGGATGTTACTATAGAGATGAACATGGATAAACTTAAATCTCGTAAGGCACGAGGTACACTACAAGGGAATGGAGATAACAGATGAATTGGTTCTGGAGATACGTAAACTACTTGGCTACTTGGCGGGAACACCGAAAGACTATCAAGAAGCTTAACCAACTAACAGACAGAGAACTAGCAGACATAGGAATTAGTCGTTGTGATATTTCCCGACTGATCTGGCTAGAGGAAGATAAAACAATGAAAGGACGTGGTAGTGATTAAGTACCCATACTCACATGCTGTAGTAGCTGCCTTAGTATCTATAGTTACCTTGTCTCCAACAACAGGGGTTGCTATATACTGGATGAGAGAGATTACAGACTTAGAGAAAGTATACGATTGGAACTGGAGTTTCTTTGACTGGAAAGGTTTCTTATGGCCTACTCTTACTGTTGGACCTTTTGCTGCTATTGAACTCTACTTTAAATATCAATATCTACTAGGGATGATTAAATGACAAACAGTAACGTACTACCAACCGATTACCAAACATTTATCGCGCTAAGTCGTTATGCTAAGTGGCTAGACAAAGAGGGACGCCGTGAGACTTTCTCTGAGACTGTTGAACGGTATATGGATAATGTGGTTATACCTAAGATGGTTAATGGTGTAGACTGTTACGATTTTGATGTTGGGGAGATTTACGAAGCCGTCTTGAGCCTTGACGTTATGCCTTCCATGAGATCGCTAATGACAGCAGGTAAGGCATCGAACCGTGACAACACTTGTATGTACAACTGCTCTTACTTACCAGTAGATGACCCTAAGTCATTCGATGAGGCTATGTTCATCCTTCTGTGTGGAACAGGTGTAGGGTTCTCTGTAGAGCGCCAGTTCATCAGCAAGTTACCAGATGTACCTGACCAGTTATTCGTTAGTGAGACTACGATTGTGGTAAAGGACAGTAAAGAGGGTTGGGCTAAGGCTTACCGTCAACTGTTGTCTCTGCTGTGGGCTGGTGAGATACCTCAGTGGGACATAGGGTTAGTTAGACCCGCTGGAGCTAAACTCAAGACCTTTGGTGGTCGTGCCTCTGGCCCTGCACCGCTAGTTGACTTGTTTCAGTTCACTATCGACAAGTTCAAGGGTGCTATAGGCCGTAAGCTCTCATCTATCGAATGCCACGACATCATGTGTAAGATTGGTGAGGTAGTTGTAGTAGGCGGTGTTCGTCGGTCAGCTATGATTAGCTTAAGTAACCTATCTGANNATCGTATGCGTCATGCCAAGTCTGGTATGTGGTGGGAGAACCACAGTCAACGTGCTTTGGCTAACAACTCAGTAAGCTACACTGAGAAGCCAGATATGGAGACCTTTATGCGTGAGTGGCTTGCCCTAGTGGAGAGTAAGTCAGGGGAACGCGGTGTATTCAACCGTCAAGCAAGTAAGAAACAGGCAGCTAAGAATGGACGTAGAGACCCTAACTTTGAGTTCGGAACTAACCCTTGCTCAGAGATTATCCTTAGACCGTATCAGTTCTGCAATCTCACGGAAGTGGTTGTACGAGCTACAGATACAATCGAAGACCTTGAGCGAAAAGTACGACTTGCAACATTGTTGGGTACAATACAATCAACATACACACACTTTCCATATCTACGAAAGGTCTGGCAAAGAAATACTGAAGAAGAACGCTTGTTGGGTGTGAGTTTGACAGGTATCATGGATAACCCACTGATGACTTCATCTAACAAAGGGTTGGAGAAAACTCTTGAGTATCTTAAGGACGTTGCTATTGCTACTAATGCTGAGTGGGCTGTTCGTCT
>ENA-UZXB01011313-UZXB01011313.1-metagenome-genome-assembly--contig:-Day-2-1m-contig-11313_pt1 | contig 11985 bp, 13 predicted proteins | sample MGYA00260339_ERZ794899 | MGnify/ENA metagenome assembly ERZ794899 | reverse complement strand
GCATTTCGAATCTTGTTTCCGCAGGATTGAAATCTGCTATGGTAGGTTCTCTCTTTGATTCTAATAAAATAAAAAAAAGCATAAAAGAATATTTGAAAGAGCAAGACACGCCGATTGACTTATATGTCCCAGAAACACTAGGGGATTGTTTTACTACCCTTGATAGATGTTATGATAGCAAGATCAAGCCATATGTTGGAATTACAAAGGATAATAACTGGACGGCGTTACATATATACCAACACAAGACTGGCGATAAATGTATATATCCTGAAGATCATAAATGCGTTGGAACTACCGAAAGTGGGAAATCTCGTGAAAAAACTGAAGGGAAAAAGTATTCTAGTATAGCATATGATAATTCTTTCAAAATATCCAATCAAATGCTAGAAAAAACCGATGGAATAAAATTATTAATACATAACTCCGGTGGTAAAAAAACTAATGATGAATACAACAAAACTATTATCATTAATAAAGGAGATTCTGATCCATTCGCCAGCGTTGATATACAACAATTCAGTAACGAAAATAATTTTGTATACACAAACGAGGATGATTATCTCATTACATAGCCCTTTCGAAAATATCTGATAGAATGCGACAAGCAATCGTTATCACTGCAAAGGCTGTCAGTACTAGACCTACTACGATTATTATGTCTGTTAAGCCCATATAATATTATTTACACAATTATAATATTATAAAATGATTATTTTATTACATTTATTTTAATGTAAGTATTTTAATGAACCACCCATACCATTATGATTCTGACAGGCATAGAATAAGTTAGATCCACTATAGCCGGCATCTACCACAATAGCTGTAATTAAATCTGTGCCAGCAGTAGTTCCGGTAGTAGTGATAGTGTAAGAACCAGCGGTTGTTGTTAACTCTGTGCCATCAGTAGTTGTCGCAAACTTTAATGGATGAGTGGCATTACTCGCCTCACTCTGGTCGAAATAATAGGTTGTTCCAGGCAGTAATACGATGGATTCTTGTTCTAGACCATTAACGTAGAATTTATTTCCATTACCAACGTCCGCTACGGTAATGTCAAAATAATAACCCGCTCCGCCATTATAATCACGTGCCAACAGTATATTTCCACCCATGCCTGCGTGATTTACACAATAATAATATAACTTGTCGAGTGTGTTATCGACCGGCACGACAAACTCGGTAAATTCTGGACTATTCGCTGTACCTTTATATTTCGTTCCGACTGTATACTCTGAACCACCATCGTGAGTACCATTCGCACTGTCACTAATGTGTAATTGGTGAGTGGCATTAGTTGCGTCGACTTGTGTAAATCGGTATGCTGACCCCTGTAATAATGTCAGCGTAGGTGCGTATTCTACTGTAGTATCATTGTCATCATCTATATAATATTTATTACCATTTCCGTCATTTGCCACTGTAACACTTATGTTTTGTGACAAATCCACTTCGGCTATGGGAATATCAGTATTGATTAAATTTATCAGTAAATTTTTAGTAATTCCGTCATAACCGCCACCGGTAGAAGCCAACTCCAAGTTAACCGAAATATCGTTATAATATCTATCTACATTGGGATAATCCAGTGTGGTAGTTTTGTCAATATTCCAGTTTGCGTCAGTAATAGTTAACCCGGGCAGATTATTGAAACCCAATTCATTTGTGGAGTATCCACTCGCAGAAAGAGTGAATGCCATTGTCACATCACCGCTTGGTTGGCTACTTAATGACAGGTCAAATGTCTCGCTCAATCCTTCTGAAATAGTTAGTTCTTCGATAGTTGTGTTAATTTCTACAACCGGAGCAGAATCGTTATCTTGAATGGTTAATGTCAATGTCTTCGGTGACAAAGATATATACTCCGCAGCACCAGAATCAACACCAATAGTAATCGTATCTGTTCTATCACCATTTACTAGATTATCGTCGGTAGTAGTAATGCTAACTGTTTGAGGGACATTCCAGTTTGTATCATTAAAAACTAATATTGTTAAATCGGTAGCTACACTTACGTCCACATTCGCAATAGACATTGTAGTCTCGGATGATGGCTCAGATGTCAATACAACAGTAAAAGTATCAGATGAACCCTCTGTCAATGTCGATGTGGTCTTTGATAAAGTGAAATCAGCCGTACTATTTACATTCGAAATGACTACCGGTATTGATTGACTACCAAAATTATTATTAGTAGTATTTATTACCAGCGTATCGTCTTGGTCTACTGCCTGCGAAGATGTATTTGTAGTAACAGTAATAGTCTGTTCTGTATTCCAATTCGTGTTTGTAAAAATGATATCATTGATGCTCTGAATATGCGTTCCAGATGTAAAAGACACTGTCATATCGGTAAGAGGGCGAGTAGACAGACTTAAATCATATGACACATTTGAACCCTCATCGATAGTCAAAGAATCCGACTGAACTAGCACTTCTCTTGTGGAGTCATACATAGTCACTGCGAACGGTTTTTGATAATTGTATGTAATATTATCATCTCCACCATTTACAAATGTCAAACTAATATCAAATGTTTCAGGGCTATTCAATATACCATTGTCTATACCTGATAAAGTAACACTTTGAGTGGTACTATAATTCGAAGGTGTAAATTCCAATACACTTGGTGTCACGGCTATCCTTGTGTTATCACTACTAAAAACAGTCAAACTAACATCACTCACCGGTATTTTATTCAACGACACATCGATTGATAATGTGGTGTCTTCATACAGTAATCCTTCACCAATATCAATATTGGATTCCAGTAGGTCATTGTCTGAAAATACTACTGCGATATCTGTTATAGCTCCATTACCATTATCAAATACAATATTACTTGAAATGTCACCCTCTGCCAAATCGTTATCCGGTTTATTCATCGTGAATAGGATGGATTGTTCTATATGCCAATCATCCGAAGTAAAAGTTAAACTACTCGTATCCATAGTTACATCAGGTGAAGGATTGGTAGCAATAAAAGTCATATCTACTCCGGGATCTGCGGATAATTTGAAATTCACAGTTTGTGTTGTAACAATGCCCTCGTCAGCATCTATCGTGCGATTTGTTATTCCACTAATTATTAATAACCTATCACCAGTATCATTATCCTCATTGGCAACATATACAAATTTTGTTAGGTCTTCGTCTACTATTTTTACACTAATAAATGTACTGATTGTTCCATCTATTATTTGGTCGTCTTGTCCGGTGACAGTAATCGTTACTGGTTTATGATAGTTGTCTGGTGTAAATACTATTTCATCTTGAGAAATATTTGCCTCTGTCAAATCATCTACCACTAGAGAAACAGTTGTATATTCTAAAGGCATCTGATTTAGTCGCACTGTAAATGTAGCGGTTGTGTAATCTTCACTTAAAAATAAAGTCGGTGGAGCATCAATTATTGGTTCCAAACCTGTAATAGGTTTACATAGAATATTTGGATCCTTCGGATTGTCCTGTTTTTCAGCATCATAGAAGACACGTCTGGATACACGGTTTCGTATACTTCTACTATGTGCTCCTACACCTAATGTGCTAAAATTAATTGATTTTTCACCTTTAGAAGATGAAAATATCATACCCAATGGTAATCTGCGACTCATTATAATGTATTGTTACATTAAGATTTCAAGTAATTATATCCATAAAATTGATTTTCCCTTTTCTATAAAACTAATTTCATCTGACTACTTTTGTTATGGAAAATACATGTATCACTATCCCCAAAAATGCTGACAATGTCGTAGCGAAAATGCTTATAGACATTGTTGAAACACAATATGACAAAAAAGAAAAAAAAGATATTTGGAAGCTTAGTGAATGGAGTCATATTTCGGGATTGGAGAATGATTATGTTGGTAGTGTCGGGGAGACATTTCTACACCAACTATGCGGAGCATGTAATATACCCGCTGAGATAGATGGTACAAAAACTAAAGAAATCGGGGGTGGGTGTGGAGATGGAATCATTAATGGCCGAAGTATTGAAATTAAGACCGCACGAGCAGGAACCGGCACCACTATGTCCTTTCAGCATGAACTGGGTGAAAAACCATGGCATGCTGACTTTATGTGTTTCATTGATGTCGCACCCGATAAATTCTACATAACTATTTTCCCTAACTTTACAGAAGAACAATACAAACAATGTTCTAAATGTGAACCATATTTCCCAACACGCTCCTTTTGCTGGAGAAAGAAATCAGGTTGTTTCAAGTTGGATACGACTGAAAACTTGAATGAAACACAATCAAAAATTACAGACAACTATACATTGTCATGGAATAAAGAGACCTCCATTGACAGTGTGGGACAATTCATTAACAAAATTATTACACCAAAATAAATACCATCCAATAATAAAAAACAACCGTAATATTCAGTTGTTTTTTATCTACTAGTGATTTCATCATCACGAAAATTGTTCGGATATTTGAGATGTCCGTATATTATATGCGGAATTTGTTGATAGGAAGGCCACTTTCGACCAGTCAATTTCCTTGAATCTTTTCATATTATCACTCTTGTCTTTATTGAATACAATACCGTACCCTTTTTGTCGCGGTAGCTCTTTAAATGATGTATAAAATCTCATGTTTTCTTTCCCAAAGCACGTTGACGGCAGATATATGTCACATTTTTCAAACATCTTTTTATTGCGCGTAGTTGATGGACTTCCACCATCGGATAAAGAATATATTTTCACCACCGATGTATCGACCTGTTTTATATCATACTCTGGATTTTTATGATATTTCGACCATATCTGATATATACACTCTACTTTTATAGGCTTTCCGTTTGGTTCTTCAAAATCTGTTGTTAATTTTTCACTATGAATCAAATTATAACCCTTTACCCTCTTTCTGGGTACACCTTTTCCGTCACTTTCAAATAGTTGTGGTAAAATAAAACACACATAATCCGCGAAATCATAAGAATGATTTACAAATTTCAATGCCAGTTGTCCCCTTAATCCAAACGGTGGATTCCCAATTGCTATGTATTTCCCTTCTTTTTCTGGTTTCCAGTTAAGATAATCACCCGCTATTATTCTATCAGAACGAGGTTCTATATCAATACCAATGCTTCTCTCGTGCGGTAGTGCGTCTAGGAATTTCCCATTTCCTGCCGATGGTTCGATATAGATATAATCACTCTCATTATCGTGATATCTTTTAAGTATGTCATTACACTTGTCAATACAATGTATAACGGTGTCTGTCGGTGTGAAGAATTGGTCTTTGTCTTTGAAACTATACTTCGAGTAGTCTATCTTCATATCTGCTAATCGCATTAGTTCGAAACAATAAGATGGTGGGACATTCTTTAATTCATTCCAACGTTTTACTGTACCAACAGCCACATTTAATTCGTCCGCAATTACCTTGTAATCTTTGGTTTTCAATATTTGGTTCAATAAATCCAATATTTTCGGAGGGTCAGACCCATTGTATTGCTTGTTCTCAACAAGTGTATTTTCTATTGATTTTGACATGTTAGTATCGTTCTTTATATTTTCAACTACTTTATCAATTTTACTTTTGTTATCTTGACAGGGTCGTTTCTTTTTCAAATGAATGTCATAATGTGACTTTTGAGAAAATTCCTTCAAACATCTTTCGCATGAATACTTCATATACATTATTACAATATTATATCTATATTATTTAACTAAATTAGTTACATGGTCAGTAAAAGACCAAATAACAGAAATTATTGAAGAAAAAAGTCAATGAAAATTTGAGAAATGGACATTTTTAAAAATGTCCAAAATGAATATATTGAAAAAAGTTTTTTTCCGATAAATCGTGATTTTTCATTTTCACTAATAAATGCTGTAAAAATGAAAATATAATTATTTGTGTGTTACCATATTTTTTTTATTTGCGAAACATTTAGGGATATTTTTTGTTGCTTTATAATAAGTAAATGGCAACAAAAAAATGTTCCAAAAATATCCCAACTTTTGTATGTGAATTATGTGACTATAATTGTAGTAAGCAAAGTATTTTTAATAAACATCTTTCCACTAATAAACATATAAACGCAACAAACCGCAACAAACAAGCAACACCACTAATATGTGAATTTTGTGACAAAGAATACAAAAATCGTACTGGTTTATGGCGTCATAAACAAAAATGTAAAGGTATTTTGACTACTGAAAATAATATCCGAGAAACTTCAGAAATGTCCGATGTATCAAAAATGATAACCCCTGAGTTAGTTATGACATTATTAACACAAAATCAGGAATTCAAACAGTTACTAATTGAACAGCAGCAAGAAAACCAAAAGCAACAAGAAGAAAACCAAAAGTTACAAACACAGTTATTAGAGGTTGTAAAAGAAGGAAAAACGATTAATAATACAACTAATAGCAATAATAAGTTCAATTTAAATTTCTTTTTGAACGAACAATGTAAAGATGCGATGAATATAGCGGATTTCGTGAATAATATGGTTCTTACGGTAGAAGATTTGAAGAAAACAGGAGAACTTGGTTATATTGATGGGATTACCAAGATTTTCACAGATAAATTAAGAGAAATGGATACATACAATCGTCCGATGCATTGTACTGACCTGAAAAGAGAAACATTATACATCAAAAATAGTGATGAATGGGCGAAAGATACAGAGGATAAAGACAAAATAAAACAAGCAATTGAATGTATTGCGAACAAGAACTTGAATAACTTGGATACGTGGAAAGAGGAGAACCCAGGTCACGAAGTAATGGACTCAAAACAAGATAAAGAATTCGTCCAAATAATGACGAATTCATTGGGAGGGATGGGCTCAGACCGTGAAAAGAACAAGCAGAAAATTATTAAAAATGTGTTAAAAGAAATCATTGTCGATAGGTAAAACTGTTTAAGAATATGAAAAATTGTCATCTAATAGTTCTCCATGTAAAGGTTCTCTATTCATTGGATTATTCGTTATTTTAACTGGCTTGATAAAAACATCCACTGTTGATGCTTCGGATATTCTTTCGTCGCATTCATTATTTGGCCGTTTCTCCTTAAAAAAATAGGCAAATATGGTCGTCGCTAAACATGACATAATAACTATATACTCCTTTGAGGATAAAAATGGGGATTATTTGAAAATAACTAATGGGCCGATGTATCCAGACTTTAATCAAAGTAATATAAAAAGATAACACTAGTATATCTTGTGACGATAATGCCTTACGGAACATATTCAGTAGCGATTAATAATGGAATCAGAGATGGAGATGCTGGTAAATTGCCTAATAACCAGGCAGTTCGCAATTATGCCTATGATAAGTATAAGGATATGGGATTGAATACGCCACAGGCACAGGCCAGAATGGACCGGAAGGATGCCGGTCATATCAAGGCACGTAATCACGGAGGACAGAATACTGCGGGAAACTACATGTGGGAGGATAGACACGATAATCGAGCTCACGGAGACGCTACAATTAGACCAAACGAATTGAAGCGAGGGGGACGTAAGTAAAAGGAATAGATAAATGTATATACATTACTATATATGCCTAATAAATCAGTAAAAAAAACAAAGAATCGGCTACAAAGAAAGACCATAAAAAAATCTAAAACAAGAAGAGGTTTAAGACGTCTCAATATATCTAGTGTGTTGGAATGTAATAATGAAAAATATGGTTGCGATTTGAAGATGGATAAGGGTCATTATCATTGTTATAAGCGTTCCAAAACTGAAAAACACCGAAACAAACCAGATATAATTCATTTGACGAACAAGAAAAAGGGTACACGAAAACTGAAAAAAAGTGTTTTGAAGGCAGTTGACTGGTTCGATTGTTCTCATTTTTCATAAAATATAATAATGTCAATATTCACATTATTTTATAGGAAAATCAGATTCATTTACCAATGGGGTTAATGTTTCAATAAGCTCCTCTTTATTTAATTTCGAATAACCCTTGAGTTTTTTATTCTTTGAAAGAAGTTTTAATTTTAGAATACCATATACGTGTAATTTTTCGTGTGGTTTTGAAGTTTTCCACGTCCTATTAAAAGCTATTTTTTCACGGTGTTCGGTTTCCTCCTCATTACAATCATATAACAACGCTTTTTTACAATCGTTATTTTTACACGAATATATAGTTGCGCTGCATTTTACGCATTTTGGAGAGCAACAAGTATTACAAGTAATATAAAAGAAGTCCTTTTCTCTGTATACGCAGCTACAACCACCATATCTTCCACTGCTACAAAAAGGTCTATCCGCATACCTACACTCGCCGCATTCATCTATTAAGTATTTTCCTTTTTTTATTACTTTCTGCAGTGAAGAATTACAACAGGGACATACATCAGAAGTACAGTCTTCTAATGTGTGTGGTTCGAAGCGACTTTCCATATTGATGTTATTAGTAAAATAACATTGATATAATAGCTGGTATTATTTCAATTTTTAGAAAAAAAGTCAATGAAAATTTGGAAAAAGGACATTTTTATAAATGTCCAAAATGAGAATATTGAAAAAGTTTTTTTTTTGAGAAATCGTGATTTTTCATTTTCACTAATAAATGCTGTAAAAAACGAGAATATAAATATTTGCGTGTTACCATAATTATTTTTTATGCGGATTTATTTAGGCGTTTTTTTATTTCCTTATAATAAGAAAATGGAAAAGAGAAAATCGCAAAAAATCGCAAAAATATATGAATGTGTCAATTGTAACTATGTTACCAGCAATAAATATGATTATAATAAACACATTTTAACACGTAAACATATGCTGGAAATGACTGGAAACGAAAGGAAAACAGAAAATCGCATATGTAATAATTGTAATAAAACGTTCAAATCTGATTCGGGACTTTGGAAACATGCTAAGAAATGTATAGGAAACTCCAATAATAAGTTACAAGAAGATGAAAACACCAATTTATCTGATGTATCAAACATGATAACCCCTGAATTAGTAATGACGTTATTGAAGCAAAATCAGGAATTTAAACAGCTACTGATCGAGCAGCAACAAGAGAACCAAAAACAACAAGAAGAAAACCAAAAGTTGCAGACGCAGTTATTAGAGGTTGTAAAAGAAGGAAAAACCGTTAATAGTCATAATACAACAACTAATAGCAATAATAAGTTCAATTTAAATTTCTTTTTGAACGAACAATGTAAAGATGCTATGAATATAGCGGATTTCGTGAATAATATGGTCCTTACAGTAGAAGACTTGAAAAAAACAGGAGAACTTGGTTATATTGATGGAATAACCAAGATTTTTACAGATAAATTAAGAGAAATGGATACATACAATCGTCCGATGCATTGTACTGACCTGAAAAGAGAAACATTATACATCAAAAATAGTGATGAATGGGCGAAAGATACAGAGGATAAAGACAAAATAAAGCGTGCGATTGAATGTGTTGCGAACAAGAACTTGAATAACTTGGATACGTGGAAAGAGGAGAACCCGGGTCACGAAGTAATGGACTCGAAGGAAGATAAAGAATTCGTCCAAATAATGACGAATTCACTAGGTGGTATGGGTTCTCAACGGGAGAAAAATAAACAAAAGATTATTAAGAATGTCTTGAAAGAAGTCATCGTTGGAAAATAAACAATAGAAGAATTAGTTATTATTTTATGATAAATAATATAATTACTTAATATTATATAGATACAATGGAAAAAGACGATAGAATTAGAGAATTAGAAGAAGAAAATGCCAAACTACGGCAAGAATTGCTGTCTACCAAAGAACATTTGAAGAGATATACCAATCCCCCATATCGACAAGAATATTATGAGAAGAACAAAGAAGCTATTAAACAGCAAGCACGTGAACGCAAACCTACATCAGAGCAGAAGAAAGAATATAACAAACGAGCTTATATTAAACGAAAAGAAAAACTCAAGAATCAACCTTCAGAGAATATTTAGTAATTTTAAGCATTTTATGTAAAAAGGCTTAAAATAATATCTGTCATTATTTTAAGAATATGACTAATTGTAAACATCCTGATTGTAAATTAGGAGCAAGTTTTAATATGGAAGATGAGAAAAAAGCTCTGTATTGTTCAAAACACCGGTTAGATGGAATGATTAATGTAAAACACAAAAAATGCGAGCATGAAAAACTAAAATCGAGATGCAAACATTGCGGAGGGTCTGATTTATGTGAACACGGAAAACGAAAAGAATATTGTAAATCTTGTGGTGGGTGGTCTATTTGTGAACATGGAAAACGAAAATCAATATGCAGACAATGTGGAGGAAGTCAAATATGCGAGCATAGGAAACTAAAAGCACAATGCAGACAATGTAGAGGAAGTCAAATATGCGAGCATGGGAAACGAAAAGCAGCTTGTAAAACCTGCGATGGGTCCGCTTTATGCAAAAATAGTTGGTGTGAGACGTCTGCTACCAAAAAATATGATGGTTATTGTCTATATTGCTACATGCATATGTTTCCAGATAAGCCTGTCGCACGAAACTACAAAACAAAAGAAGCAACAGTAGCACAACATATCAAAACTAAATATAGTGAGTTTGAATGGATAACTGACAAGACAGTTCAAGATGGTTGTTCGAGACGTCGTCCAGACCTTTTATTAGACCTAGGATATCAGGTAATTATAATAGAAGTAGATGAAAACCAACATACAGACTATGATTGCTCTTGTGAAAACAAACGTACAATGGAGTTATCCAAAGACGTAGGACATAGACCGATTGTATTTATTCGATTCAACCCAGATGACTACATAAATGGAAGTGAAAAAATAACTTCTTGTTGGGGATTGAATAAAAGTGGAGTATGTGTAGTAAAAAAGAAGAAACAGGCAGAATGGGACGATAGATTAAATGCGTTATCGTCCCAAATAGAATATTGGACGAATGAAAGTAACAAGACAAACAAAACAATAGAAGTTATTCAATTGTTTTATGATAAATAGAATAGAAAAGAGGTTTATTTTGTTTGGATTTGGATTATTTGGTTAACATTTTTACAAGAACGTTGATGAGCGCTCAATGCCCGTTTGTTCGTTGCTGTGAATGAATTACAAATCTCACACGTAATACCCTTCTTGGTAAAAGAAAACTTGGTACTGAGGTATTTTTCAAGACTCATCAATGTAAGTTCTTCTAACTGATTAACTAACTTGCGTTGAGATTCCTTGGTAGATGCTATTATACTGTCTTTTTTACTCAAAAAACTCTGAAATTCGAAGTTAATTGATTCCAAAACTTCAGAAGTTATTGAATTTTCTTCTTGTTCTCCACATACTATATCAAGTTTTGATGACAGATTATCTATAATGTCAACAGCAGATTTAATTTTGTCGGAATCAAAATTTACAGAATGTAAATACACTAGAATACAACCGTTATTGATATCTATTTGGAAATTATCTTTAGATACAATGCCACTACTTTGAGATAGGAAAATGCCGTGAAGACGGAGACTGTTAGTATCTTTCACAAACTTATCAACTTCTTGATTGTTAATATTTCTACTATACTGTTTATTTTCTAATAAAATGTCGACTTTATTCTGTCGTTTTAGAATCAAGTCACCACTGCCACTTTGACTAGATGAATTGACTATTTCAGCGCTTGGATACATCCTATTTAGAACGTCCTCCAATTGACTTTCGGATATGTTTCCTTTCAAAGAGGAGTTATTGAATTTCGATAGATATACTTCCAAATCCGTCATTACATTATCTCTCTTCATATTAGAGGCAACATTACCATCTTTAATCCCTTCGAGTTGTTTACTGATTCTTTCTTCTGATGAGGTAATATAGTTGTAAACAGGGGCATTTATCGTCTGGAACAATGAAGTGCATTTCACATCAAACGTTGAAATAAATGTATGAATATCATCAAAATTATTGGATTTTAACAAATTTTTTGTTTCCAAAGTTAAATCCTCTCTCAAGGTTCTCAACAATGTTGAAATAAGATTATTATCAGTATCTTC
>ENA-UZXB01003218-UZXB01003218.1-metagenome-genome-assembly--contig:-Day-2-1m-contig-3218_pt1 | contig 12030 bp, 15 predicted proteins | sample MGYA00260339_ERZ794899 | MGnify/ENA metagenome assembly ERZ794899 | reverse complement strand
ACCGATAGATGTGTTATTGTCAGCTTCAGTCATCACGTATAAAGCTCCAGAACCTACAGCTGTGTTGCGCTCGGAAGTACCCCTCATTTGTATACCTGCAACCGCACCTACAAAAGTATTGTAGCCACCTGTAAGCTCTGCGTAGTAAGGTCCAGCGTAAGACCCTATAAAACTGCTCTGCGTACTGTTGTCTCGCATCCCAGCCGCAGTACCTACGGACAATGCATAAGATGCGGTAGTAGAATATCTTAAAGTATCCTCACCCAGACCAACAACAGCAGCTCCAGTAGATACATTTAATGAGTTTTTACCCAATGCTAAAGAACCGTCTCCAGCATCAGCAGTCATAGAGTCCTCACCAATAGCTATATTGTCCTTCTGTGTTGACGCACCAGCACCAATAGTATGCAACCCAACTCTAATGTTGTCAGCATCTACATCCAACCAATATTCAGGCTCTGCTTTATTTACGCCTATATATCCATTCTCATTCTGACGGATATAAGGAGTAACTGGGAATCCACTAGGCTGTGGGTCAGTAACTGTAATAGTTTCGTCTGAGGCACGTACACGGCTAAGAATATTTACGTCTGTACCATCATCGCTTAAACTTCCTACAAAGAAGAAGTGGTTATCAGCAGTACCACCTGTGGCTCTAGCCTTTAACGCAATGTACTTAACACCATCAACATCAATCTCCTCAAGCTCGGTAAAGAATACGGTATCGCCAACAATTTTAAACTCACTGAGGTCAAAGTTGTTCTCGCTGTTTGAGTCAAACGATGTCTGAGCAATAATATCTATATAGCCATTGTTGTTTACAGTACTATTGCTACCTCTTGAAAAGTAAATTCTACCTGTAACACCTGTAACAACTTGATGGTAATCCTCTAAGCTTTCGTCTTCCTCTAATTCTTCTTCAGTAGGTATAGCTGTTGGCTGTTGTGCAATGATTAAATACTCATCGTTAACCCCACCGTCTCCCATACTAAAAGCAGAGAGTTCCTTAATTATATAGTCACCATCTAATAAGTCTGAGTTTCCAGAGAACTTAGTATCTCCAGTTACATCTAAAGCAACAGATGGAGTAGTGTTGTTTATACCTACGTTTGTGCCGTCACTAGTAATAACGCTATTTACAAACTGCTCATTTGTATCGTCCCACTTACTTACAGTGTTATCCGTAAGGTTAGCAGCGTTACGAAGTGCTATAAGTATATCACCAAAGTCTGGGTCTGTATTGTCCGCAGTAATCGTAATACCTTCACCTTGCTCGCTACCTGTTGTACCTACAGTAATCCAGTTAGAGCCGTTCCAGTACTTTATCTCATCGTCTACGGTGTCGTAGTATATCTGACCTTCAACGGGGCTATCAGGAGCTTCTGCTAAGTTTTGTATAGCAGCGTTTTGTAGCTCATTTTTTAGAAGGTTTATATCGGTATAGAACTTCTTTGCCATTTGCTTTTTAGTTGAAGTGAGCAGTGCCTGTTATAGCTTCGCTAAATGTTATTATTACTGAGTTATCCGAAATGTGCTGAACATCAGCCTCTATTTCATACCCATCATCGTCTAGTAGTATTACAGCTGGTTTTTTAATTAAACTATGAGTTACACTCCAGGTGCTAGCTGCTGTAGTCTGGTTGTGAACATAACTAAGGTCACCACCACCCTTGAGTCCCGAAATGTCAATGGTATTTTGAACAGGTTGATTTACAACTGTAGATTTGTTGTATCCTGTCTGCTTTACGGTAATGCTAGTACTAGCACCGCTTTGTATTTGTATACTATTACTCACTTACGTCTTCGTTTACTTTAAACACTCCATACATCCAAGTCACAATAGTTGAACCTTGGACGGACTGTAAATCGTAAACGTAGATTCCGCCATCTATAGTTGCCATAATTGAAGCTGGAGAACTAATCGTCAGAACACCATTTGCATCACTTACAAAGCCAAAGTCGTTATCATTTTCATCATCAGAGTCACCACTGAGTTCAGCTGTTGATGATGTGTCGGATTCACGGACCTGCATAGCCCAGTCATATCCAGTTGATAAGTCAATGAGGTCTCCTTCCTCGTCTTTAAAAGTTAACTCCAAAGTAAATGTATCTCCCTTTCTACAGGTAATATCTACTCGTGATGCTATGTCTAAGTTTACGCTGGTTGCCATATTGCAAATGTACTAATTTACTGGTTATCAATATTTAAAGAGTCTTGATCACTTGGCAGCTCTCCACGTTTTCCCTGACGCTGAGACAATAACTTAGATTGCTCTACAGCTTGTTTCTTAACCCTCTCATCTTTACGATCTTCCTTCATCATTTCTGCCGAGTTTTTTACTCGACTTTCAATTTGTTGCTCTGCAATACCGTATTCTCCTTTAAGTTTTTCCATTTCCATACGCATCTGATGCTCCATCTGAGCTAGTTGCGCCTTCATTTCAAACTCCATTTGTTTCTTCTGCATCTCTAGCTTTGCCAACACTTGTTCTTTTTGAACTTCTGCTTGCATACCTGCTTGAGCAGCTTGAGCATTAGCTTGAGATTGCGCTTGAATATTAGCTTGCTGCATAGCTTGTTGCTGAGCTATACGCTTCTTACGACGAATGATTAGCAAACGCTCTGCTTGATCAATATCCTTGATGTTGCGAATAGCTATAGCGTCCTCCAAATCAATCTCTTTCTGAGATAAAGCAATTTGAATATTTTGCTCTAAATACTGACGATCAACATCGCTGAGGTCGCTTAACACACGAACACCGAAGTTGTACATTGGAAGATCTTTAAAGCTGTTAAGCACGCTCATATTGGTTTTGCCAATAGCTTTTTCATAAACCTGATACAATACAGACTTATTAGGAAGTATCTGTAAGCATTTTACAATGTCCTCACATACTCTACGATAGTAGATCATAGCTGAGTTCGTTATATCGTACAAAGCGTTGTTAGAAGCGGTTACAGCCATTTGATTTACACCAACTAAAGCCTCACCCTTAGGTGTGGTTCCATCCACAACCTCATTGATACCCGTGGCATCACGAATCATACGTAAGTAGTGATTGTATAATGATATAAGCTCGTTGATGTTCCTGATACTATTGTTGATCTCACGAATAGGAGGGTTTTGAAATCCACCTTCGGGGTTTTTACTGCGATAGTACATCACACCAGTTTGCTCGTAAATATCTTGTATTTGCAATGGAGTTAGTTCTCCACCTCTTCCTAGATCAACGTTCTCCAGACCTTCAATATCAATCATAATACCGTCTGGTTTAGCTTTAGCAACGGCTTGCTGTAGTTTTAAATGTGACAGCTGTAATTGATCTGCAAACCCAATAACACTAGAGACTAGTGACTTAGGTATCATATTACGAATGTTATTTGCTACAACACTGTAGGATAATCTAGCACGAGTTAGATCGTGAATATTTTTAGGTACGTTGTTACACTGCTTATAGTTATATACGTAGTCAGTGCCGATAATATAACTCCCACCATATACAGTGGCATTATTCATATTTACGATATCACGATCATAAACAGAATTCTTTGGCACTTCCCACTTCTCACCTTTAAAGTAGAAGCCTTGATTTCCAAAGCGTGACATTTTTTTCTCATATATCATAGAGTCTACAGACATAAACTCAAAGTCTAGGACTTGAATGCTGTACTCATCATACGGCATATCCTGTATGTTCACGGTGTCGCCTAGCTGTCTACGTGTAAAATTGCTAGGGTCGTTTCCGTATTTATTCATCACACCTTGTGCAATGTTTTGATATTCTTTTTCTGTAAATCTAGAACCGGCAAATCTTTTTAGCTCAGCAATAGACATAGTTTTAATATGACCTGCGTAAACTAAATCAGACAGTGTAGGATCTTCAGTAACATTATGGATGAATAGCTTTGGATCTACATATTCCTGACTAATACCATAGTTAGGATCATTAATTCTTTTAGATACGCCCATACCACAGCTGACCAAATCCTCAACAACACGTCTATATACACGCTCATCAAAGTTATTCCAGCTAAGTGTCATTTGCGTTCCTAGCTGCGCTGCAATTTCTGCATCTGTTTTTACATTTGTCTCTAGAAAGATCTCAGCTTCTTCGGGAGTCTCTGGCAAGCGGTCTGGGTCTATGTCTACTTCTAGTCCTGCTGCTTTAGCTTCTTGAAACTTCTCTTTATTTTCAATGCGAGCTGCAATCTTTCTTTTCTTAATGTCTTTCTCGCTTTGTGATAACGGATCAACAGCTTCTACTTGAGGATAACGATAAGAAGAAATGATTTTGTTAACTACAATCTTAGCAAACTTAGGTACGATAGGTACTGGTGTCCAGTCTAAAGACATTAAAGTTCCATCACCATTATCTGGATCAAGGCTATTTAAAATCTGTTTATATATAGATGTATCTTGAGTACCGGCGGCATATGCACGAGCTCTTTCAAACTCTTTAAATCTCTTACCGTAAATACTATTTTGATTATCTAGACCTCCCCATTGAGCAAGCATAGCCTTTGCATATTGCAATCCGTAATGCTCGTCCAACTTTTCTTCTACCTTGGCTAACGGGTTAGGAAAGCCTCCTTTCATACTTTTATTCATCTTTTCGCTGAATCGTTATCAACTGCAAATATAACGAATATTAACGTATGATTGGTTTCAACTTCCTGAAGAACTGTTTGTTAGAGAAATCAGACTTTTTCTTTTCCTTTACTACTCGCTGAGCTGCAAGTAAAGCCAGACCTGAAGATATGGTAAGGTCATATGCTGTACGGTTATCTATTTTAAAGTTTATCCAATCTTCTAAGGTGCGCTCAAAATACATACGACCATAGTCACCGTTTTCATTAAGACCTATATGCTCGTGAATATACGCTTCAATAGACTGTGCGTGAGCTTGTATAACATCTTGAGAGTTAGAAGGTATACCTTTCGTCTTAACAGCTACTCTAGCTGTAGATTTCAGATGCTCTGGTCTATCCATTAGATAGCCGTCATAGCCCCTGTTCTCAAAGTATCTGGCAATACCGTACTTGTTATTTTCTATGAGAATCTCATAGCCATAATACACAGCAGCCATAAGTACATCTTCGTAAAATATTCTAGCTAGGGGTGGGCGTGATGCATACTCTAATACAAACATATTAGATGGGTGCTCCATATTAAACTTATTATACAAATGATACGCACCCTTGGATCCTCTTCCATCAACTGTAGCGTCTAGATCATAACTATCCACACCACCACAACCTAAGTGTTTATTACCGGGTATCTTTTTCCCGTTTTCAGACAGTACTTTATTTCTGAGCTCTACAGGCGGCAGCCAAGCTACCCTAAACCTACCGGCAGGATCAGGTCTAAAAAGCACTTCTGTATCTTGAGCTCCATTATTCCAGACGAAGTTACCCCTAACTACAGGATGTGGATACAGCTCTTGATTGTGCTCCACCTGCTCATATATCTTACCAATATTAAATAAGCTAGCTTTTGTAGAGTCCCTAAAAGCTTCTTCAGCTGTAAAAGGAAACTGACGTATAACCTCATTGAGTTCATTACTGTTGTTGGACAATGCCTTACGCTCGTTCTTTAAATATGTTCTAGCCCCAATATCAATAGACTCGTCATCTATACCTTCTATAGGTTCTTCAGGATTGTCAATAACGGGATTACCATAACGATCAAAGAATCCTTCCAGCGCTTCATATGCAGGAACAAATATCCTGTATAACATACTCTTTGTACGTCCGTTATCATTACGTTCGTTAGGATCTGACATATCCCAAAGGTCACGATAGTTTCTACCACCTTTATCTAGTGGGTTAACTGTAGATCCTATAATTGCTTTGCCTACAAACTTACGACCCACCATTAAACAGGTACGTTGTATACGCCACACCTCTAAGATGTCTTCAGGACGTTCAAACTTACCAGCCTCATCAATAAATATTACTTTTAGTTTCTCACCGTCATAAGCATTGGACGTAGTATTACGCCAGTTGATGATGGTATTAAGTGCCTCACCACCACCAGCTGTTTTATTCTTTTTGGTAATACGCTTTGATGGCTCACGGAATGCTAGCTCTGTACGTGGGTTAGTAGTACCATCCTGTATAGGCTTAAAGAAAAATGGGTAGTGTCTATACATACCTACGACCTTCTTCATAAATATGTTTTCCTGAGCGTCCTTACCGGTTTTAGACATAATACCTACAGTAACATCATAGGTTGAAGTACCTACATCGTCCAGCACTGAAGAGGCTACGTTTGTATATCCTGAACGGCGGCACTTAGTGTATATCTGTCCTGCACATCTAGGATCCACGAAGCAAGCCTCAAGGTGAATCATAATATCTCTTTGAAACCTAAGGTAGTAACCGTAAAAACTAGCATCAATTTTACTCCATTGCAGCAGCATATAATGCTTACCTGTAATGTAAGTAGCTACGCCGTTGTTATAAAACCAAAGACCGTTATTGCGGCGTTCAAATTCCCTACGTATATATGGCTCGTATTTTTTCTTAAACTCCTTAGGCATATCATACCACTCATCCATAGACTTTATACGTGAAAGCTCTACAGGCATATCCTGACGCTTCCAACACTGTTCTTCTACAGGTTGATCGTGATATAGTATACGATTATGGTCCGGCTGCTTTGGTAGCTGTATAGCTAGATTAGATATCTCAATAACCTCACCCTCACTTTCGTTAGGGCATATGTTAATAACCTTTTCCTCGTATCCTTTTATGTCTTTAAGTACATCCATTAGCGTTTAGCAAACTGCTCACTAAAACCACCACCAAAGTCTTGATCACCTTCAATACCTCCAGTTTCCTTAAGCTCTTTAATCATTGTCTCAAGTTTTTGATATTCAGTAATTAATTCCTTTGCATCTAGGGCGGATTCTTTAATACTCTTAAGTTCAGCTCTTCTTCCAGATCCGCTTTGCTCAGTATCAATAGGTCGTTTGATCTCCTCGGTGATATTACGTATAGCTTCAGCCATAGCTTCCAACAGCTCTTCACCGGCTTTAACACTGCTGAATATTCTTTTGCGACCCATTAAAATCCGGTTGCGTAAATGTGATCGATATGTGTACGATAAACTTCTTGACCGTCAACTTTCATACGGTAGTCTCCGTGTTTCATAATCATAACCTTGTCACCAGCCCTAAGACCTAGGTCTCTTACTACTTGAGAGTCGTATGCAACATAACCAAATTGATTGTAATCAGGCTTCTTTAACTCAGTAATGATTCCGCTTTCTGTAACCTCTTCATCAGGCTGATCCTCTGGGATAAGGAATATCCACTCTGACAACAGCTGTACATCGCCATCTTCGTCCTTGTAGGCGTAGGCTTGTGTAGCGTTACTATTGTTGGGATTGTACTTGACATAATATATATCATCTTGTACACGTTGTCTTTTTCCATTTCCGGCAATAAGAACGTGATGATGAAAGTATAGCGTATCGCCAACTTTAGCTCCTGTATCGTACTTTTCTGGTACGGCTACAATCTCGGCTTCCATCTTTCTGTTTTCAAACTCGTTCCACTTTGGATCGATGTAGATACTTGTGTCTCCTACCTTTACTTCGTCGTTAAAAGCTTTAGGTAATCGCACGAAAAAATCGTAAATTGCTTTCATATTAAATTGAATTGTGCTTGATTAAGAAAAGTCGCAGTCGTACTCTAGTAGTACAGGCATACCTTCAACAGATTTCCATAGCATTACGCCGTCTGCTGGGTGCTTTATGTATATCAGATATCTCTGAGTTCCATACTTGTGTAGATGCTTGTCGTCTAATATGATAGTATCAACGACACTTTCGCCGGCTTTCTGACCTGTGTAGTAAGCCATAGCCTTAAGGGGGTTCACCCCGATTATAATTTTTCTAATCATTTTAATTCAATTATATAAAGAAAACGGTATTTAGTTTACATCACCGTCTCTTCGTGATAAGTTAATCCAGTAATCTATATTTGAAGGATCACTTTTAGAATCCTCCTCTTCCATCCTATAAGCTTCAACACAATAAGATAGTAAATCGTCTAGCTCGTCTTCGTCAGCTACAGAGAATGAAGACAGCAAACTCATATCTGCACGATCATTTCCGTCTTCGTCTTCGTAGACAGTATCCATATTTAAAAACCCTATAGCGATACAAGCTAGAAATTCGTCTGTTAAATCGTACTTCTTTACAACAGTGTTAATAGCTATTACAAGTTCTTGAATTTCTACTATGCAATCTTTTTGCTTTTCAGTCATTAGTCAAGTTTAGTTAAAATAAATGTAGATGTAGTCACCATTGCAGCTCCCCCGCCTGAATTTCTAATGGTGTAATAAAGATCAGTATCTGCGGCGACGTGGCGAACTAAAGAGAATCCAATAGCTGTATTGCCAGTGCTTGCGTGCGCTCTGGTTATTGACTGTATGATAGCTGCTGATCCACCGTCAGGTTTTTCTGTAACGTCTATAACTATATCGGTATTGCCAGAGGTAACCTCTAGTATAAAATTAACGTCTATTTTAACTAGTCCAGCCTGCTGAACAGTTACAGCACCCGTAGTAGTAGAGCTAGTTTGAAAATGGTTAGCGGTATCGTTTACCTCGTGTGATGAAGCGTTGCCGTTGTTATTTATAGCTGCCTGTGCTGGTGTTGCAGCTGACGCTGTTAAGGTGTACGAAGCACTAGGTCTAAGTACCCACATCGGGTTTGCAAATGTAGATCCACTAAATGCAGAAGCATTAAGCTCACGTTTTACAATGTCGTTATTATCATCAACAAATAAAGCTGTAAGCTCTGATGCATCTGTGGCGGGTGCCGAGGTAAAGGTAAGAGTACCGTCAATCTCTACGGTATCTGTTGACAGCTTCAATGCTGAATCGTTACCAGCGCCATCCTCAACTACTTTCTCTGTAGAGTTTAATCCACCCTCTACTTGCAATAGGTTACCGTACTTATCTTTGATCTTCTGACCTGCTAATGTAGCCATACTGTTTTATTTAGTTAACTTTGTACAAAGATACTAATTTAATTCTACAGCTTATGCCAAAGGGCAGGGTAGCGAAGTCTAAGATGTTTAGAGACTTCTCTTATATTAATGATAAGTTCATAAAAGACAACTATTTGAAGCTATGGCACCCCGTAATGAGGGATATGTCTACAAACTACGACGTAAATGAGTCTCAGGTTAGGTTTATGTTGTTTGTTTATGACTTAGAGTTTTGGACTAGGGACTGGATAGCCGAGCAGTATGGCAATAAAAAGTGGGGTACTAGTAAAACAATCATCTATCCACTACTTAAAAAGGGGTATTTGTACAAGCATTTCAACAGATTTGCACCAAATAACGAAAAAAACGATCATTTATTCCGTGAAGAGCTGGGCGAAAACTATCGTATACGCTACGCTTTATCTCAAAAAGGCAGAATATTTGTAGCTAGGTTTTATAATAAAATGCAGGGGGATATTAAGATAAATCCACCCTATTTAAAGTAATATTACCTGAATTTCCTAGTTTTTTTAGCAACATCTTCAGGTTGAGGTACAAATTGCTTTCCTTTTTTCTTTCCTCTGGCTTTTGCAGCATTAGTCGCTATTTTTTGCGCAGCTGTAAGGGCTGCCCAAGCAGCTTTAGGTAGATATCTCTTTTTGCCTTTGCTAGGCTCACCATCACTGGTGGTCCATTTTTGTTTGGTCCAGTCCTTTAAAGACTTTTGTGACTTCTTAAGGTTCATTACCTGTACCCGCCTCCTGCCGCCTTATATTCTTTCGCTAACAGCTGTGCCTTGCGTGCAGACCACTTGCCGGGATCGCCGCCTCTACTGCCTGCCATAATTTTATTGAACAGACGTTTACGCAGTCCGGGCTTTGTGTAGTTGCCTGCTTCGTTTACTTTAGATTTTTTCTTAGCCTTCATTTATTTTTTCTTTACAGCAGATAGACTAGAAACAGAATACGAAGAAAATTTACCAGCTTGCTTTTTGTGGTTGTCTACAAACTTTTTATCCTTAGGGCTAAGTGAAGCATAATCTAAGTCAGCATACATATTTTTCATAGCCGCTGTTTCAGCTTTAAATTTGTCGGTAGCATATACCTTTTTCCCGGTTTTCTTGAGTCCCTCTATATAAGACTTGTATCCTACTTTAGCAAATTCTTCTTGCTGCTTAATATAGCTGTCTGAAAGCTTATTTACTCTGGGAGCTTTTTTAGGACCGACGACATTACCGCCTTTTTTATAAGACTTTTTTACCTTCATTATTTTTTCTTCTTTGCACGTAGCATCTGGAAGTCAGCACCGCTAATCTTACCGTCCTTGTTCTTGTCTAATTCTACTTGACCGCCTTTTAAGTACATCTTGCCACCTTTGCTAAAGCTAGGGCTCTTACCTCCCGGAACCTTAGTGCCTACGTAACGGTAGTTAGCTTTCATCTTCTGATCCTGAGCCTTACGCTTTTTAACCTCTTCGGCTAATGCTTTCTTTGCTGCTGGCTTTAATGGCATACCCTTAGAGTCAACACCTTTAGCTAGTTGTTTGGCTAAATCGTTAGTCAAGTTAGCTGAACTCTCAAATTTCTTCTTGAATTCTTCATCAGCCATCTTCTTAGTAACGGTTACACCGCCCTTTTGGTACATATCGTACTTTCCGCCCTTACCGTATTTCTTTAGTTTCATATCTTGTTGCCTTATCAATAGACTACAAAGATAGCAAAGATATCATAACTGTCTGACAGCTAGAATATACCATCAATATTTTTAGGCTTACCTAAACTAGACGTTGTGGAGAGTTTTAGGCTTGCCTAAACCTCCTGTATCACCCATAAACACTAACTTGACATTCTCAAAAATAAGCTGTAACTTTACTGCATAAAGAGAACGATAGTGGTTGGTAGCATAATTCCTCAATCATCCACCAACACAAATCCTATTAGGGGTGGCGCTCAACGCCGCACCCACCCCTACAGCTCAAACATACAAAGCAAACTCTGTATAAGGGTATACTATGTTCTATATTAGCTGTACAACACCCCCGCATCAATACATACAGCTATAATACACCTCTATACCGTAGGGCGCTTTTAAAGCGCAAAACAATTATTCACCATACACACCTACGCCCCGCCCAAAAAGATGCTCTTAAACAACACTTAAACACCCCCTATAACATTCTATTACAGCCAAAACACACCCCCCTGTTTTTTGATCTGAGTTCTATCTGGAGTGGGGATTATATATATGTTAGAATCATAAAAGTGTCGCCCCGAAGTCGATACGTTTGCCCCACCCCCCTCATATCTAACTCATTCATCCTCAGGTTTTTACCTTTTCTGACCTGATGTTCTGCTTCAACCTTATGCTCGTAACTGATTGAGACTTAGTTTGTTCTGACTGAGTTTACCGCAGGGTAGGAACAATCCCCTCCCACCCATTTTCTACCACATTTACCCACTCTTACATCCTAGCTTACCACCTGATTGTGCCCTTGAATAGCAAGGTTAGGTACACTGCCTGAAAAAAACTTTGCATTGCTGAGGCTAATGTTTACGGGGTTTCGTATGGCTTAGTGTTAATATCTTTGTTGATATGCTTGTGTATATGGTAGCTGTATTGTATGTTTGCCCAATAATCATTTAAATATTTGCTTTATGAAACTTTACAAAAAAGGAATTTCGCTGAACGTTGCTGAGTTGAATGCTTTACAGCACATCCTTGATTCAGGAATTCACAATGCTCAATCTATGGGTTGCAACACTGACCGCTACAACACGCTCCAATCTATTAAGAGCCGTTTAGATAGCGCTAGAATCAAGTAGTTATACTGATGAGCCCTGATAGGGCGAAACCCCTACGGGGGTCTATAACTTAAATTAAATGCTTTATGACTATCAAAGAAAAAGACTTCCAATCATTCGCTCAGGTAAGACCTGAGATTGTACAACTTGCTGACCGCTTAGTTGACCTGCTACCTATCCGTGAGGATGAGCACTTTGCCTTTACACGTGTTGGTCTCATTTACCGCA
>ENA-UZXB01005111-UZXB01005111.1-metagenome-genome-assembly--contig:-Day-2-1m-contig-5111_pt2 | contig 12034 bp, 8 predicted proteins | sample MGYA00260339_ERZ794899 | MGnify/ENA metagenome assembly ERZ794899 | reverse complement strand
GACCCTGATTTGTATTTATTAGACAGCATGCTAACGTAATAAGAATCCATTTTCATAGGGTGGATTGACTCTAACGACATTTGGAATTTAGAAAAAACTTTAACTATAGAGTCTTGGGAAAAATGCCACAAATGCCTAGGCACATCGTATGCAGCCCAAAAGCTCTTAAAGTAGCTTGAGTCATAGCTTTTATAATTAGGGACAGCTACAACAATATGCCCGTTAGGTTTTAGGAGTTTTCTAAAAACATCGATGCTTTCCAACAAATCTGGAAGGTGTTCTAAAACGTGCCAAAGAGTAATAACGTCAAAAGAACACTCAGAAAAATGACCTAACGCATCATTGTCAAAAACTAAGGGGTTTCCTTTTGAGTTTGCTATTTTTCTGGCTGATGAGTTGGGTTCAATCCCGGTGGCGTCCCAGCCAGCGAGATTTACAGATCTTATAAAATGTCCTGTACCCGCCCCAACATCCAATAGCTTTCCCGATTTACCCTTAAGAGGACTTAAAAGTCTTATTTTTTTCTTTAACGAGAAATATCTAACAACGTGATACATAACGTCCACAAAAGAGCTTAGCTGGTTGTTGTGAGAAATATAGCCAGTATTCGGATAGTATGCTTTAAGGTCTAGATTATTTGGTTTTGGATCAGTATATAGAAAGCCATAGGAAGGGTCTACCAAAAGCTTAAAAGACTCTCCGCTAACAGCGTGGTCTTTAAGGTTTATGTGTATTTTGTTTGTTTTCATATCGTGTTCCACGTGAAACGTTTTAACCAATTTAACGCCCCATATAAACTAATAACACCGAAATGTCGTTAGGCGACACACCGCTGATCCTTGATGCCTGAGCTACACTTACAGGTTGAACTTTCTTAAGTTTTTCGCGCGCTTCGTAGCTCATAGATTTAATTTTTGAGTAATCAAAATCTAATGGTATCTTAACGTATTCTAGACGAGTTAACTTGTCAGCGTTACTTTTTTCCTTAGCGATATAGCCCGAGTACTTTATTTGTATTTCTGCTTGTTCAATTACTTCTCTATCTAAATTATTTTTAACAATATACTCATTGACCGCATTAAACTTACGAACATCTTCTATACCAATATTGGGCCTTGAAAATATTTTAAACATTTTATCAGACTGCCGAATTAGAGCCGAATCTTTACTTTCTAAAACAGGGTTAGCCTCCTCTGGCTTTACACTCTGTGTTTTAAAGAAGCCCACAAAAGCTTCAGCTTTGGAAAGTTTTTCCTCCATGCGTTTAAGTCTTTTGTCGCTAGCAATACCAAGAGCATGACCTTTTGGCGTTAACCTAATGTCAGCATTATCTTGTCTTAGAAGTGTGCGATACTCTGCCCTTGAGGTAAACATGCGGTATGGTTCTTCAGTACCCTTTGTAATTAAGTCATCTATTAAAACTCCAATGTATGCTTCGTTTCTTTTTAATACAAAAGAATCTTTTTCCTGTACTTTACGACTGGCGTTTATCCCAGCCATTAAACCCTGAGAAGCCGCCTCTTCGTACCCGGTTGTGCCATTAATTTGTCCTGCAAAAAACAAGCCGCTAACAAGCTTTGTTTCTAAAGAGTGTGTGAGTTGAGTAGGGGGGAAATAGTCATATTCAATGGCATAGCCGGGTCGAAAAAACTTAACCTTTTCAAAGCCTCTAACGGCTCGCAAAGCCTTGAACTGAACGTCTTCTGGAAGTGAAGTAGAAAACCCGTTTATGTAATACTCTACAGTATTCCAGCCCTCTGGCTCTACAAATATTTGGTGGCGGTCTTTATCAACAAAACGATTTATTTTATCTTCAATTGATGGACAATAACGCGGGCCCAAGCTTTGTATGCGACCATTGAACATGGGAGATCGGTCAAAACCTTCCTTGAGTAAATCATGAACTTTTTCGCTTGTATATGACATATGACATGAGCGCTGGGCTTTCAAGGGAGTAGTAACGTCAGAATATGAAAACTTTTCGGGAACGACATCTCCCGGCTGTTCAATCATTTTAGAAAAATCAAGGGATCTTCCATCTACTCTTGGGGGAGTTCCGGTCTTCATCCGGCCAGACTCAAAGCCTAAGCTTATAAGCTGTTCGGTTATTCCAGTTGCAGCTCGCTCTCCTGCGCGACCTCCTCCAAAGTTTTTATCTCCAATATGGATTAGTCCGTTAAGGAAAGTTCCATTTGTTAAAACTACGGACCTTGACCTAATCTCAACCCCAAGTGATGTTTTTACACCAGTAATAACTCCGGAATTTACCACAAGCCCCGTAACCATTTCTTGATAAAAGTCCAAGTTCTTTGTTTGCTCTAAAAGGACCCTCCAATCCTCTGCGAAACGCATCCGATCACTCTGGACCCGAGGGCTCCACATTGCGGGGCCCTTAGACTTGTTAAGCATTTTGAACTGAATGGCCGAAGTGTCACTTACTATTCCGCTATAGCCGCCCAAAGCATCTATTTCGCGCACGATTTGGCCCTTGGCGATTCCGCCCATAGCGGGATTGCAAGACATTTGTGCTATGTTTTGCAAATTCATAGTGACAAGTAGGGTCTGGCTTCCCATGTTGGCCGCGGCGGCGGCGGCCTCACTTCCTGCGTGACCACCTCCAACTACAATAACGTCGTATATTTTATCAAACATTTATGGCTTATTTGTTGTTCCACGTGGAACGTGTCTATGTCATTATCGATTTCAATTGCAAATATAGGAATTTAAGAAGGCATATCATTGAGTTGATTGAGGTAGAAGTCTTCTTTTGTCCTCATCAGCGAGGACTCTTGATCGGTCTTGTCATTGTAGCCACAAAAATGAAGAACACCATGAGCCATAACCCTTAAAAGTTCAGTTTCGAAAGCTTGGCTAAACTCCACAGCATTATCTTCAACGCGATCAATAGAGATGTATATCTCTCCGTGAATCTCATTGTTGAGAGAATAGTTAAAACCTATAACATCGGTGAGAGTATCGTGGTTTAAAAACTCAACATTTAATTTAAAAAGATATTTGTCGTCACAAAAAACAACAGAAACCTCTCCTTCTGAATAGCCTTCTTGAGAAATAATTGAACCCAACCAGGCGCCCGTAAGTTGTGAGTTTGATAATTCAAATGAGGTTTCTGCACTAAAACTAATCATCGCTTGTCTTAAAATATTCTTGAACTTTTTTCATTAAATTCTTACGCAAAGGTAAACTTTGTCTGTCTAATATTTCAATTACATTGAAATATTGTTTAACTGTCTCAGGGCTTGGAGAGGGCTGGTCCGAAATGGAGCTTTTACTTGTTTCTGATTCTCTCTTGGTGTCCTCCCCTTGCTGTAGTTTAGCGCTATTAAGCTGTAAAAGCTGGTGCCTTAAATCCCTCATTTGATTAAGCGTGGATTTATTAAGACCATTATTAACAAGGTCTTCTTCAATTTTGTCCATTGCTTTCAGTAAATCACTTCCTGAGACTAACGATTTGTTTTTTTGCAGTAAATCCTGTAGAGCCAACCTTAACTGCTGTTGCTTTTTAAAAATCTCAAAAAGCTCAGCGCTATCTCGTTCAGAATCTGAATCTTGTGTGTTTTTTCCATTTTTGTTTCTTGATGACGCTGTTGGATTTTCTGAGCCGCCCAACCCTTCATCTTTCCCTTCGTTTCCGTTTTTAGGTTCTTGACCTTCCTTTTCTGATTTTTTTCCCTTTTCGGCTAGCTTCTGTTGCATTTGCTCGCTTAAAGATTCTTGACTCATTATAATGTCGGGGAGCTGCATTTCCCCTTGGCCTTGTCCAGGGGATAGTTCTAACTGATCCTCCATATTACCCAAAGTATTGCTCAAAAGGTCTGCCAATTTATTTGTTGCCGTCATTGCAAATTGCTGAGAACTAATTCCCTTTTGAAGTTCATTTTCTGAAAAGAGCACTAAACTATTGTCGATATTAAAAAACACTTCCTCTACTTCCTCACTTATAAGTTCGGACATCATAGGTTGACGCAGAGACAGCGCAAACAAACTGTCTTGAATATGTTCAAAATGAGCTCGAAGGTTGCTTTGCTTAAGAAGTTTCTTTGCATATTGTTGTGGATTAGATGCCAACGAGGAGAACTGGTTCATTAGCGCCTCTTGCTCAAAAGAAAATAAAATTAAGTTATCTAGTATTTGACGAAGAACCTCAATATCCTCACTCATTTGCTTAGCGCTCCCCGCGCTCATCTTTTGGGACATTTTTTGTGTCATTAGCCGCATTTTTTGTGCTGCTTTCTTTTGGAGGTTTTGAGACTCTGTGGGAGGTCTTTTAGCTTGTTCAGGATCTAGAGCCCCTCTTTCTTCTTCAAGACCCTTAAGAGCCTCTTTTTGGTCATCAGCTATAGACTCTTCAAGAATAAGGTCATTAAGAAGTTGTAGCGGCTTAACTAAAGCGTCGTTGGCTTGTCTCAAAGTGGCTAGCTCTTTGCGAATTTGATCAAAAGACTCGTTAAGGGCCTGTTGGGTTGATTTATTGTTTTCGCTTGTTGACTTGTCTGCTAATTGTTCTTGCGCTTCTGAAACTTTGTTTAATTTTGAGCTAATTTGCTTATATTTCTGAGTGATATAATAACGCTTTGTAAGCTCAAGGAGCTGCTCAAGACTGCGTTGTTTATTTTTTCTTTGCTTAGCCATTTCATCAAGCTTTTTTGCCAACTCTTCCTTATTGATCTTACCGACAATCTTTTCAATTTCCTCTAAAATCTTTTCATTCTTCTCTAGTTCCTCTTGCTGGGACTTTACCCGCTTACTTAGCTGTTCTTTAAAAACATCTTGGCCTTCCTTTTTAAAATCGCTAAGGTTTTTCTCCAAAGTTTGATTAAGCTTTTTGAGTAACTTGTCTTGTTGTTTTTGACGTTCGATAAATTGCTTAAGCTTTTGATTATCTGAATAATTTAGTTGTACACTTTCTCTTTGATTGATAGAGATCGCCTTGAGCTGTTTATCTTGCTGAGCTAGTGTGTTTAATGCTTTTTGAAATGCACTAGAGACTTCGCTCTGCTCCTTAGTCCGTGAAGCCTCAAGCTGTATTTCTGTTTTCTGTTTATATGTAAATGTTTGGCTACGAGTAGATTTATAGTTGTGGAGGTGATCATTATCCGTCACCTCAAAATAAAGTGAATAAGCCGTACCCTCTAGCAGATTCAGATTTTCAGGAAAAACATGCACAAATTCTTGAGGGTTATTTTGAGTCGACAAAACTTGAATGACAGATGAATTGTCTGGAGATTTAGTAGGAAAATAGTGAAGGCGTAAATACCGAATACCGTAATCGTCTGAAGCCTGTCCGTAAAAATAAAGTCTTTCTTGTAAAGTTGAGTCTCTCTTCATCTTTACGTTTATTACAGGGGGTTCGTCTTTGACTATCTTAACGAAATAGTCAAGGTTTTCATGGTTTTTTAACTCTACATTGCTGGTTGAGATAGAATATCTAAGAGGCTGAGAAACACTTCTGGTGTATGAAAACTGTTGGTTAGACTTGCTGAAAAAAGCCTGCGTATTGTTCTGCAAAAACGCAACAGTGTCAGTTGCTTTTGTGAAAACCTCCCACTTCAAAATTGAGCCTTCGGGAACAGTGGAGTTTCCGCTGTTAGACACTTTTGTTATGGGTTGCTTGGTATATTTAGGTGGATAAACATAAAGGTTTAGTTTAAGGATTAAAGGAGCGGGTAAAACCGCTAGTTTATGGGATAGCGATGACACATCGCCTGAAATAAGCTTAAAACTAATCGGCTCCTTTGGTTGTAAAAACTGATGCTCAAAAACCCCTGGAGACCTTGAATTTAGCGAATAGATCTCATTGTTATAGACAATGTTAACTGTCTCAGGAACTATTAAGCCTTTAGTTTGTACTATTAATGTAAATGAATCCCCTTCAATTGTGGAAAGAGACTTGTTTACTATTGAAAATTCAAAAGGAGGGGGTGGAGTAAAAACAACATTATGATTGACAACGCGGTTCAGGCTATCAGTCAAAACAGAATGCTTTCCAAAACCATAAAAAATAAATAAAATAAAAACAGGAATCAAAGCATACTTAATATACTTGATGTTGTCAGAAAAATTAACTGCCTTTTTAAAAGAAAAGGTTTTAAGTTCGTCAGATTTTTGAGCAATACTTGCAAGAAGAAGCTCGCTTTGTTCGCTTTGTTTCTTAAGCTGAAGAACGTTTAATAGCTTGTCCTTAATTTCTGGAAAGTGATCCCCAATAATCTTTGATGCGAATTCATAGCCAATTCCATTTTGAATTTCAAGAAGCTTTAGTATGGGGTTTAAAACCAGCCCGTAAAAAACAACAAATTCGAAGACTATTGTAAACCAAAACAAAAAAGTTCTAAGCGTGGGGCTAAACCAAAGGAAGTGTTCAGTAATCAGTAGTAGAATCGCGAACAGCAGCCCTACAAAAAAAAACATTAGCAAGCCCTTTATCAAGGCGCTAATATAGAATTGTCGGACAAATCGTCTAAGATTTTGTTCTATTTTTTGAAAACTAGCCAATAATGCATAAATTTAAAAGCAATAAAATTACAATAATAATTTATGATTAGTTTAATGCGGTATATTTTTGAAGTAATTTGTTTTTATTAATGTTAAAGTTTCGCTTATGAATGATTTAAAATATCTATCGGCACTCACAATTCCTTTTTCAGCCTTTATTGGTCTTTTCCTTAAAGAAGGCTGGCTGTTTTTGACCCCTATTTATGCTTTTGTTTTTATTCCTCTTATTGAGAGCGTAGTTGCGGTTAGTGTAGAAAATTATTCGGAAAAAACAATAGAAAAACGATTAAAAAGCCGTCTATTTGATTGGATGCTTTATGCAAACATTCCGATTGTTTGCGGATTGCTAGCGTGGGCCTTTTACACAGTTTCATATACCGCCCTTAGCAACCTTGAGCTTACTGGATTAATTCTTTCAGTTGGAATGGTTTTGACAACTAATGGAATTAATGTTGCCCATGAGTTGGGGCATCGTCAAGGCTCAAAGGAGCGTTTCTTATCAAAAGGGCTTTTGTTGCCTTGTTTATACATGCATTTTTACATCGAACACAATCACAACCATCATTTAAAAGCCGCCACAAAAGAAGATCCAGCCACAGCTCGGTTCAATCAATCACTATATTCATTCTGGCTGACCTCAACCACAAGGCAATATTTTAGTGCCTGGAAAGTACAAATGCTGTTGTTAAAAAACAATAAACACTCGTTTTTTAGCCTTTATAACGACATGTTATGGTTTGTTATAATTCAACTGACCTACTTAATTTGTATACTTATTGCATTTGGGGGTTTAGCCCTGGCTTTTGCTATAGGGGTTGGAGTTGTGTCTTTCTTATTTTTAGAAACTGTAAACTATATTGAACATTACGGGTTGTTAAGATTAAAGACCTCTTCTGGGAGGTATGAGCGCGTTCAAAAAATTCACTCATGGAATTCTAATCATGTCATTGGGCGTATTATCCTTTATGAGCTTACCCGGCATAGCGACCACCACTACAAGTCGGCAAAAAAATACCAGGTTTTGGAATCTCATGAAGAAAGTCCCATTCTTCCTTTTGGATATCCAACTTCTATGTTACTAGCGATGATGCCGCCTTTGTGGTTCAGAGTTATGAACAAAAGGGTTCCAGCTAATATGATTTAAGCCAAAGCTAAAGTGTGTTTTTTTTTGGCAATGTGACAAGCAATCATATCTTTGTTTTTTTAAATCAAAAAAATGAACAACCCTATTCGTGTTAGATTTGCACCAAGCCCTACTGGGCCTTTACATATTGGCGGAATGCGAACCGCGCTTTTTAATTATTTATTTGCCAAAAAAAACAACGGGACCTTTGTCCTCCGCATTGAAGACACGGATCAAAAGCGTTTTGTAAAAGGTGCAGAAAGTTATATTACANNTATGTAGACTTCCTTTTGAAGAACAATAACGCATATTATGCGTTTGACACTGCTGAGTCCTTAGAAAAAGAACGCAAGAGCCATGAAGAGAAAGGAAAGACATTTATATACAATTGGCACAACAGAACAAAAGGACGTTTAGTCAACTCCTTGGTTCTTTCGGAAAAGGAAGTGCAAGATAAAATTGAAGGTGGAGACGATTATGTTGTTCGTTTTTTAGTTCCAAAAGATGAAACTATTGAGCTTTCAGATATGGTCCGGGGTAAAATTAGAATTGACACAAATACGCTTGATGATAAGGTTTTATTCAAATCAGACGGAATGCCTACTTATCACCTAGCAAGTGTTGTAGACGATCACCTAATGAAGATCTCGCATGTAATTCGTGGAGAGGAGTGGTTGCCGTCATTAGCCCTGCATAACCTACTTTATCAATCATTTGAGTGGGTGGCCCCTGAATTTGCTCACTTGCCTTTAATCTTAAAGCCTGTCGGAAAAGGAAAGCTTAGCAAAAGAGATGGTGATAAATTAGGTTTTCCCGTGTTTCCATTAAGATGGAAAGATCCTGTTACAGGAAATGTATCTAAAAGCTATATGGAAGAAGGCTATTTTCCTGGAGCGGTTATTAACTTCTTAGCTATGCTGGGTTGGAATCCCGGAACAGAGCAGGAGGTTTTTAACTTAGAAGGTTTAATAAGCGCCTTTGATTTGAAAAGAGTTAATAAAGCAGGTGCTAGGTTTGATCCAGATAAAACAAAGTGGTTCAATCAACAGCACATGCTAAAAACAAACACAGAAGACTTGGTATCTCTTTTTGTAAAAGACAACCCGAATGTTGGTTCTATGGACAGTAATTACATTAAACTTGTAATTAAACTCGTAAAAGAGCGCGCTACGTTTTCTTCTGATTTATGGGGATTAAGTCACTACTTTTTTGTAGCCCCAACCGATTATAATGAGAGAGCCTTGGAAAAAGTATGGAAAACTAATTCTAAGGAGTTAATGACCCAACTGATCAAAGTTCTTGAGACAAGTGACGGCTCTTCTGCAAAGGCTCTACAAAACGGAGTGAAAAGCTGGATTGCTAAAAATGAAATTGGTTTTGGTAAAGTAATGATGCCACTAAGAGTTGCACTAGTTGGAGCGCTTGAAGGAGTTGATGTTTTTGATATTATCTTTTTAATTGGGAAAAAAGAGGCTGTAAAACGTATTCAATTATTGATTGATAGTAACTAATTTAACTAAATATTTTGTGGGAAATCATTACTTTTACCTCCGCATATAAAGTATCCTGAAATAAGATTGAATGAAGCATATTAGAAACTTTTGTATAATCGCACACATCGACCACGGTAAGAGCACTTTGGCTGACCGGTTATTGGACTACACCGGAGCCGTTACGGAGCGCGAAAAACAAAGCCAATTGCTTGACAGTATGGACTTGGAGCGCGAGCGTGGGATTACTATCAAGTCACACGCCATTCAGATGGAATACACTTACCAAGGGCAAGAATACATTTTAAATTTAATTGACACTCCTGGGCATGTTGATTTTAGTTATGAAGTTTCTCGATCAATTGCGGCATGTGAGGGGGCTCTTTTGGTGGTTGATGCCGCTCAAAGCATACAGGCTCAGACCATTTCAAACCTTTATCTAGCCCTTGAAAACGATCTAGAAATAATTCCTATATTAAATAAAGTTGACCTTCCAAGCGCAAACCCAGAAGAAGTAACTGATGATATTGTTGATCTTTTAGGATGTAACGCATCAGATGTAATACCAGCGAGTGCAAAAACAGGAGTAGGTATTGAAGAAATTCTAAATGCGATTATCGAACTTATTCCTCCCCCCGGTGGTTCGCCAGACGCACCTCTTCAAGCGCTTGTGTTTGATTCTGTTTATAATTCTTTTAGAGGGGTTGAAACCTATTTCAAGGTTAAGAATGGAAGTATTAAAAAAAACCAGCAGGTAAAATTTATTGCTACAGGCAAAACCTACGGAGCAGACGAGGTAGGTACATTAAACCTGTCCCAAACTCCCAAAAAAGAAATTAAAACTGGAGACGTTGGCTACTTAATTACCGGAATAAAGGATGCTCGGGACGTAAAAGTTGGAGATACAATTACTGACGCAAGCTTTCCGACCACTGATGCTGTTGATGGTTTTGAAGACGTAAAACCTATGGTTTTTGCGGGTATTTACCCTGTTGACACTGAAGAATATGAGGAGCTGCGTGCATCAATGGAAAAACTACAACTGAACGACGCCTCCTTGGTTTTTCAAGCGGAGAGTTCAGCTGCTTTAGGTTTTGGTTTTCGTTGTGGTTTTTTAGGAATGTTGCATTTAGAGATTATTCAAGAGCGTCTCGAGAGAGAGTTTAACATGACGGTTATAACAACTGTGCCTAACGTGTCATACCATGCCTTCACACGAAAAAAACCTGATGAGGTTGTGGTGTTAAATAATCCTTCTGATCTACCAGAGCCCTCCGGTCTAGATCGAATAGAAGAGCCATACATCAAGGCGTCTATAATAACAAAGTCTGATTTTGTTGGTAATGTAATGTCTCTGTGTATAGAAAAAAGAGGCCAAATTACGAGCCAAACCTACCTTACAACTGAGAGGGTTGAGCTAACTTTTGATATGCCCTTGGCCGAAATAGTATTTGATTTCTATGACCGGTTAAAAACAGTTTCGAAAGGATATGCGTCGTTTGACTATTCTCCTATTGGAATGCGAATTTCAAAATTGGTTCGTGTTGATGTTTTATTAAACGGACAAACGGTAGATGCCCTGTCAGCGCTAATTCACGTGGACAACTCTGTGAAGATTGGCAGAAAAATGTGTTCTAAACTAAGGGAGCTCATCCCTCGTCAACAGTTTGATATTCCAATCCAAGCCGCAATCGGAGCAAAAATAATCTCAAGAGAGACTGTAAAAGCTGTTCGTAAGGATGTAACGGCAAAGTGTTACGGGGGTGATATTTCAAGAAAAAGGAAGCTCCTAGAAAACCAAAAAAAAGGAAAAAAGAGAATGCGCCAAGTGGGAAGTGTTGAAATACCACAAGAAGCATTTATGGCGGTGCTTAAACTTAATGATTAATTTTATCTTGTCGTTTTTATAGTTTTAAAGAAATTCTTATATTTCAAGTTCATCATTTAACGACTCTTCGCTTGAACACAAAAGCCTTTAAAACAATTGGAATTGGAGTTACTTTTTCTCCTAACCTTGATGCAAACATAAATGAAGCTGCCCGTCTGGCTTTGTTTTTAGAAAGTAGGCTTATTTTGATTCATGTCGGTGAGTCTTCAGATGATAAATTAACTGTGTTTTCGTCATTATTAAGTCCCTTTAAGGATAAGGGGCTGGACTTTGAAGTGACATTTAAATCAGGTGATCCTGTAGAGGTAATTTTATCAATCACTGAAGAAAAAAAAATAGACCTGCTAATAATAGGGGCTCTTAAAAAAGAGAAGTTTCTTAAGTATTATCTTGGATCTATTGCTAGAAAGGTTACTCGAAAGGCTAATTGCTCAATATTATTGTTAATTAACCCGTCTAAAGACCGCGTTTGTTGTAACCACATTGTGGTAAATGGCTTAAAAGACCCAAAAACAGAAGAAACAGTAATAACAGCTTTTTTTGTAGGTAACAAACTAGGGGCAAGTAAAATAACTGTGGTTGAAGAAATTAGTGATGACGAGGTCAGTGTTAAAGTGGACGATGACAAGTCGCTTAGAAGATCTACAATTGTTAAGGAGCGGTTAAGGTTAAGAGAAGAAATGCGTGTAAAGACTATACTTAAAAGCATTCCTGCTGAACTTACAAAAGATATTAAAATAAAATCTCAGCCTATTTTTGGGAAACGCGGTTACTCGATTGGTCATTATGCTCAAGTGGCGAGGGCTGACTTATTGGTGATGAATGCCCCCAAAAAAATGAACTTTTGGGACCGTTTATTTCCACACGACATTGAGCATATTTTAACTGAACTACCAACAGACGTATTAATTGTACAATGAGACCAAAAAAGCCATCATTTAGCGGGTTTGTGAAAACATTGCCAAGAAATATGTTTTCAGGATTAGTGGTTAGTCTTATTGCACTACCTCTTGGGCTGGG
>ENA-UZXB01005019-UZXB01005019.1-metagenome-genome-assembly--contig:-Day-2-1m-contig-5019_pt1 | contig 12039 bp, 10 predicted proteins | sample MGYA00260339_ERZ794899 | MGnify/ENA metagenome assembly ERZ794899 | reverse complement strand
ACTTTATTGCCGCTATCGTCGCTGGTTTTGCCATCCTAATTTGGGGTGCAGATCGCTTTGTTGATGGTGCTGCCAATATTGCAAGAAACATAGGAGTCTCTCCGCTTATAGTCGGTTTAACGATTGTTGGCTTTGGTACTTCTGCCCCAGAAATGCTCGTCTCTGCATTAGCTGCATTCGATGGCTTGCCAGCACTCGGTGTCGGTAATGCAATAGGATCCAATATTGCCAATATCGGGATGGTGCTGGGTATCACCATTTTAATTACGCCTCTCACCGTTAATTCCAATACGCTAAAACGTGAATTCCCGATGTTAGCGCTCGTCATGGCACTAGCACTCTGGTTACTTTGGGATCAATTCTTAGGTTTTAATGACGGTCTAATTCTCTTTATCGGATTCATTCTGACGTTAGTCGGCATGGCATGGTCAGCCATGAAAAGCAGCCAAACTGACCCTCTCCAACGAGAGTTCGATGATGAATATGCTAAAATCAGTATGACAACGCAGCAAGCGACCATTAAATTTTTAATCGGTCTTATCGCATTATTAATCGGTTCAAAAGCACTTGTCTGGGGTGCAACCGGGATCGCAATACAACTCGGCGTCAGTGAACTCGTCATTGGTTTAACCATCGTCGCCATTGGTACCAGCCTGCCCGAACTCGCCGCCTCAATCATGTCGGCACTCAAAAATGAACACGATTTAGCCATCGGTAATATTCTAGGCTCTAATGTCTTTAATATCCTTGCTGTCTTGGCCATGCCGGGACTGATTATGCCTGCTGCAATTGACAGCGAGTTACTACAACGTGACTTCTCGATCATGATCTTGTTATTCGTCCTCCTTTTTGCCTTTTCTAAGTACGTAAAAGCCGGTCGAATAGGACGAATAGCAGGGAGTATCCTGTTATTAATCTATATCGCCTATAATAGTCTACTGGCATACCAAAGTACGGTAGGAATAGTAGCTTGACCCAAACTGAAACAGAACAACTTAAATCGCTTGGCTTGGCTGTCGTCAACACAGAATTAGAAGCGATCGCTGCATTACGTGATCGTATAGATGAGACTTTTGCCAGAGCCTGTGAGTTACTGCTTGATTGCCAGGGCCGAATCATTGTTATCGGCATGGGTAAGTCAGGTCATATTGGCAACAAAATCGCCGCAACGCTCGCCAGTACAGGAAGTCCCGCTTTCTTCGTTCATGCAGGTGAAGCCAGTCACGGTGATCTCGGTATGATTACAAAACAAGATGTCGTTCTCGCCTTATCGAACTCAGGCGAAACAGCCGAATTATTAACGCTGCTACCCATTATCAAACGCCTTGCCACACCACTGATTGCGCTAACAGGAAAACCCAATTCCTCCCTTGCAAACAGCGCCGATGTCCACCTCAATATCAGTGTCGTAAAAGAAGCTTGCCCACTCGGCCTAGCCCCCACATCAAGTACCACAACAGCATTAGTTATGGGTGATGCCCTAGCTGTCGCTTTATTAGAAGCACGGGGGTTTACAGCCGAAGATTTCGCCCTTTCGCATCCAGGTGGCAATTTAGGCATACGTTTATTGCTCCGTGTTGGCGATATTATGCATACAGGTGTTGATATCCCCAAAACCAATCACAAGGCCTTAATCAGTGATGCGCTCGTTGAAATGAGTGAAAAAGGCCTAGGCATGACAGCTATTTGTTCAGATGATGATGATATCGTCGGTATCTTTACCGATGGCGATCTCAGACGTGTTCTTGCTCAAACTATTGATGTCCATACAACCTCTATTGCCGATGTCATGACCACTGAATGTAAAACCGGTCACCCCGATATGCTAGCAGCAGAAATATTAGAATTAATGCAACGACACAAAATTAATGCACTTCTTATCGTCGATGACCAAAAACAATTGGTCGGTGCAATTAATATGCATGACCTTCTACGTGCTGGCGTCGTTTAAAGGAAGCTTAATGCAAGATATTTTAGAACGTGCAAAAGACATCAAGTTACTCATCTTTGATGTCGATGGTGTCTTAACAGATGGTAGCATCATCATTGGTGATGATGGTGAAGAATACAAAGCTTTCAATTCCCGTGATGGTCACGGTATGAAGCTAATACAATACACTGGCGTCAAAATAGGCATCATTACCGGAAGAACATCGACTGTCGTTGAACAAAGGATGACCAGTTTAGGCATTAACCTTATCTATCAAGGTCAGCGAATAAAGTTACCCGCATTTGAACAAATGACGGAACAAGTCGGAGTCAAACCGGAACAATGTGCCTTTGTCGGTGACGACTGGGTTGATTTAGCTATTATGAGTCGCGTTGGTTTAGCAGTCGCTGTACAGGATGCAGACACCATTGTGAAAGAGAACGCACACTGGGTTACTAATGCTAAAGGCGGCAAAGGTGCTGCACGAGAAGTCTGTGAAATGATTATGAGAGGACAGGGTACCCTGCAAGATCAAATTGAACGCCATCTCTAAACTCACATCCCTACAACAAGGTCTCTTGGCCTTATCACTAGCGTTCATCTTATGGCTACTCTTTAGTGGGTCAGAGCCCACTACGTCAACTGCAAACGAGCAACAAAATTATACTCAAGCCAGCGATTACACCATCAGTCAGTTCACCATTACTATCATGGATGAAAATGGCCAACCCTCTCGGATTATAAAAGGTCAAGAAATGACGCATTTCCCTGAAGATGACAGTACTCACATCACCTCACCCATTGCCGAATTCGTCAACCAACAAAAAGACACATGGATCGTCACATCAGAACAAGGAAAAACCCATGGCAAAGGCCACGTTATTTTACTGACCGATAATGTCGTTATTAGCCGAAAAGACGATGACAAAACTGAACTTCAGACATCAACTCTGACACTTGATACCAATAAAAGTACCGCATACACAGACGCCGCCGTTAAGATGATTTCACCTTATGGCGAAACCAATTCTATTGGCTTGCATGCTACACTTGAAGATAAAACCATTAACCTACATTCCAGGGTGAAAGGACATTATGATGCACCACCGCTTCAATAAACTGCTTATCGGCTTATTGGCCCTACTGCCCAGCATCGTAGTTGCTTTGCCAAGTGATCGTGACAAACCGATCAACATTGAAGCAGATCATGCGCAACTTAACGATAAACTCGGCATTACCCAATACAAAGGCCGCGCCGTTTTAACCCAAGGCACACTTCGTATTGATGGCGATATCATCACTTTTTATTACGACAAAAACAAAAAACTCACCAAGATGGTCGCTCAAGGAAAAATGGCCAAATATCAACAAATCCAAAATTCGGGTGAAGATCCTGTCAAAGCTGAAGCACTGCAAATGGAATACCATGCCGGCAGCCAAAAAATACACCTTTTAGGCAAAGGCTTCGTTTGGCAAAATGGCAGCAAATTTAGTGGTAACCGCATTGAATACGACATCGCTCGCAATGTCGTCAATGCCAACGCAAAACCCATCACTATCGGCAATAAAATTGAACGCACTAAAGGCCGCGTTCACTTCATTATTGATCCCAATAACCAACAAATAAGCAATAAACCCAAACCAAAGCCCAAGCCCATTGCTGAAGTTAAGCCAAAACCAAAACAACTCGCCAATGCACCACTTGAGTCTATTATGTCAAATCGTACGCAAGCCGCCAGCAGTGGCTCAGCCTACCACACGACACGTTCGCTCTCACGTCTCAATATCCGCACAGGTCCGGGTGAAAACTACAATAAACTGGCCACTTTTAACACAGGTAGTGAACTTGTTGTATTAACGGAGCAAAATGGTTGGATCCAAGTTCGTGGTATCTCAAATAGCCAAGTAGTCATTGGTTGGGTACATCGAAATTACGTTTCACCCAATCAATTTTAATTAAGAAATAACCAACTTATGACTACTTTATCTGCTCGGCAGTTATCGAAAAGCTTTGATGGCCGTCAAGTCGTCAAAAATAGCTCGCTAGAAGTGAGTAGTGGTGAAATTGTTGGACTACTTGGTCCCAATGGCGCTGGTAAAACCACCAGTTTCTACATGATTGTAGGGCTACTACCTGCAGATAACGGTAGTATTTTTTTGGATAAACAGGAGTTGACTCAAGACCCCATTCACCGACGTGCTCAACTTGGCATCGGTTATCTGCCACAAGAAGCCTCTATCTTTCGTAAACTCAGTGTCGCAGATAATATATACGCCATCATCGAGACCAGGGATGAACTCTCTGACATCGCCAAAGATGCCCTCTTGGAACAACTACTCAAAGATTTTCATATCACCCATATTAGAGACAGCCAAGGCATGGCTTTATCAGGGGGTGAACGCCGCCGAGTAGAAATTGCTCGCGCGCTCGCTATGGATCCTAAGTTTATTCTCCTTGATGAACCTTTCGCAGGTGTTGACCCTATCTCAGTGCTTGATATTCAAGCCATTATTAAATCGTTAGCTGAACGTGGCATTGGTATCCTCATAACCGATCACAACGTCCGAGAAACCCTCACCGTCTGTGAACGCGCTTATATTTTCAACGAAGGTGAAGTCATTGCCAAAGGCACACCAGAAGAAATTTTAGAAGATAAAAAAGTGCTGAGCGTATATCTAGGTCGTGACTTTAGACTATAAGCCTTAACGCTCAGCCCTGATGTAATTGATCAATCAATGCTGGAATTTCACTCGGATGCATCACAGTATGATGTGGGTTGATACCCAATTTCGCATCCAATGCCTGCTGATGCTGTACCCATACCGATGTGATCCCGCTGTTATGTGCGCCAACAATATCTGACGCTAAACTATCCCCCACATGAATCACCTCATGGGCTTGGCAATTTGCCAACTTAAGCGCCTTATCAAAGATGGATGCCGCAGGCTTTTCTTCAGGTTCCTGACCACCAATGATAATATGATCAACCTGTTGCGCTAACTTTACCCGTTCAACTTTAGGCGACTGCGAAAACTCAGGGCCATTCGTAATCACCACCAAAATAAAATGCTGGCGTGCCACCGCTAAAAAGGCCTCTATACCAGGGTAAAAATCAAATGCCTCAAGCCGATAACGATCAAACTTTTTCTGAATCACATTTGCCGCTTCATCGTTAATATCAGCGACACCCTGTTCTAACAACAAATCACAAACCAACTGTAGACGAAACGCCACTTCACTCTGCTGTTCAATAATCGGCATATAACGCAGGCGTTGCACATCAGTCCAATCACGATAAATGCCTGTTACATAGGCATTTGAAAAGGCATCACCATTGATTTGAGAACCATATTCAGCCTCTACAAATGTTGCCATCAATTGTTTTGCTTTTTGATTCGCGCCAAATGTGTCACAAAGGGTTTCATCCAAATCGAGAAAAAGGGCTTTTAACATTTATAAATCCAGAACATATAAGGACAACAGCATTTATTCCTTTTCATCCCCATGTACAGCTTTTCGTTTTGGAAAAAATAATCTTGGTTCAACCCGAGCATCGTTCAAACTGACACCCAAATGCAAATGCGGTCCTGTAACTCGGCCTGTGGCCCCAACAGTCCCTATTACGTGACCTCGCTCAATAATTTCGCCCGCTTTAACATCAATTCTATCTAGGTGACAAAACATGGTGACTAAACCTTGCCCATGATCGATGAAGACCGTTTTGCCGTTAAAAAAATAATCACCGGTATCTCGCACAACACCCTCAGCAGGTGCATGAATTTCAGTCCCTGTTGGTGCAGCAATATCCACCCCACTATGAGGGCGCCTAGGCTGGCCATTAAATACCCGACGGCGGCCAAATAAACCACTCACCCGCCCTTCAATCGGCCAAGCAAAGGGCAACGGTAATGTTTCAATCTCCGTCCAATGACGTAGTGCCGCTTTAATTTTTGCTGACTCACCATTGATTCGCGTCATATCGTAAATGTTAGGGTTGACCTTGCGCTTATTTTTAATCGTAATATGTTGCGTCGGATAAGCTTTATTTTGAACTTCAAATAACGCCCTGCTGATTCTACCTGACTGGGTTACTGTTAATCGCTGCGACCCAATTTTTGCGCCCAACGGCACACCAACAACAGCCACCCATTGGCCATCAGATTCCACCACCGCCACCGGTTTCTTACGATATGTCACAACCGGTTTAGCCAAATCACTGGCAGACAGGGGCACTATCACCACACCGCCGGGAATCGCCGCTTGTTCTGGCAAAGGCATTGCCTGTAAAGAATGACTCAACATAACGCCGAAAACAATAAAGAAAACTCTAATCATCACTGGTTTCGTGCACTTGGCAAATAAGCTGCCCCTGTTGCAAGGCTACATTCACTTGCTGTCCTACAACGACTGAAGCAGATTCTGATATCACATGGCCCGTCTGTCCATCGGTCGTAATACTGTAGCCTCTTTCAAGCGTATTAAGTGGGCTCACCGCCGATAAGGTTCTTATTTGCTGCTTAAAATATGCCTGCTTAGAGACTAATGTCTGTTTCATCAATGAATGTAAACGCGTTTGTAATTGCTGAAAGCGTTGTTGCTGTTGATTTAACATCGGCATGGGTGATTGGAGTTGTAACCGTTGATTCACATCCTGATAACGTCGCGTCTGTTCATCTCGACGTATCTCCATGGCATGACGTAACCGGCTACATATATGCGTCAACTTATATTGCTGTGCCTCAATCGCAGCTTGCGGGTGTTTAAGTCTAACTGACCAATAACTTAACTGCTGTTGACGTTGCTTATATTGTTGCTGAAACGCTTGATGCAATTGTTTTTCTAATCGATCTAAGCGTTGCATTTGTTGCATTAATGCTGCTTTTGGCTCAGGTAAACGTCGCGCTAAGTGCATCAAATGTCGTTGTTCATTTTGCAGATAATGCGTCATCAACAAGGTCAATCGACGAGTTTGCCCTTGTAACTTATACAACCATTGTTGTGCATCAGGCACTGCCAACTCAGCTGCAGCAGAGGGTGTCGCAGCACGCACATCCGCAACAAAGTCAGCAATCGTAAAATCAACTTCATGCCCAACTGCGCTGATAATAGGTAGCTGACAAGCAAAAATCGCTCGCGCCACTTTTTCCTCGTTAAAACTCCAAAGGTCTTCTAGTGAACCACCACCACGACCCATAATCAAGACATCACATTCTTGACGTTGATCCGCGGTAACAATGGCATCCGCTATTTGCTTAGCTGAATCCGCACCTTGCACTGCAACCGGATAAATAATGACATTAACATCTGGAAAGCGACGCGCCAGCACCGTCAAAATATCATGTACAGCTGCACCATCAGGTGATGACACTACACCGATGGTATTAGGTATTTTGGGTAGCGCTTTTTTATGGGCATCATCAAATAAACCCGCTTCACCCAAACGGTGCTTCAATGCTTCATAAGCTCGTTGCAATGCGCCACTGCCTGCTTCTTCCATATGCTCTACCACCAGCTGAAATTCACCGCGGCCTTCATATAACGTCACACGAACACGTAACAACACTTGCATGCCATTTTCAGGGATAAAACGAAGCTGCCGATTTCGGCCTTTAAACATGGCACAACGCACCTGCGCCGCCTCATCTTTTAAGGTGAAATAAATATGACCCGATGCCGGCATTGCAAGATTTGAGATTTCACCTTCAACCCAAAGTAATGGAAACCCACTTTCTAGTGTCGCCCTGGCTTCACGTACTAGACGCGAAACAGCATACACATCCTTAACAGGGCGCTTAGCTAACGTAGATGATTTATCTGATGATGCCAACGAACTCGTTCCTTAAAAGTCATTTTTCGCTAGTTGAATAAGCTTGAATGTGCAAGACTAACAATCATTTAATAAAAACCCAATAAATAGGGAGGATATTTCAAGGCCGTTCCTGATATAATAAGTAGTAAATATTACAGTAATTTCAGGAAGCTTACCGCATGAGAATTGCTCAAGAAGCCCTCACCTTCGATGACGTTTTACTCCTCCCCGCTTACTCGAACGTCCTGCCGCGCGATGTAAGCCTCACAACAAAATTAACACGCGATATCGATATCAACATCCCTTTGTTATCTGCTGCTATGGATACCGTGACAGAAAGTCGCTTAGCTATTGCCATGGCCCAAGAAGGCGGTCTCGGTATTCTACACAAGAATATGACCATCGAAGAACAGGCCAATGAGGTACGTAAAGTAAAGAAATTTGAAAGCGGTGTTGTTCGTGATCCCATTATCGTTGGCCCAACCACCACAATTGGTGAAGTCGTTGAATTAACGCGTGCCAATAAAATCTCAGGTGTACCTGTTGTTGATGGTCAAGATTTAGTCGGTATTGTCACCAGTCGCGACCTTCGTTTTGAAACACGCTTTGATAATCCCGTGTCTTTGATCATGACACCTAAAGATAAATTAGTGACAGTTAAAGAAAATACTGAACGTGAAGCCGTTTTAAACCTCCTTCATGAACATCGCATTGAAAAAGTATTGGTTGTGGATGATAGTTTCCACCTCCAAGGCATGATCACCGTTAAAGATATTCAAAAATCGTCTGACAATCCACTAGCTTCAAAAGATAATCAAGAACGTTTACGTGTCGGCGCTGCGGTCGGTATTGGCCCAGAGAGTCAAGAACGTGTCGCTGCCCTTGCAGATGCAGGTGTTGATGTTATTGTTGTCGATACTGCTCATGGACATTCACAAGGTGTATTAGACCAAGTGAAATGGGTCAAAGAAAATTACACAACTATTCAAGTCATTGGCGGAAACATCGCTACTGGCGCAGCTGCAACAGCATTAGCCGAAGCCGGTGCCGACGCTGTTAAAGTGGGGATTGGTCCTGGTTCGATTTGTACTACTCGTATCGTTGCCGGCGTGGGTGCACCGCAGATTTCAGCCATCAGTAATGTCGCAAAAGCACTTGAGGGTACAGGTGTACCGCTAATAGCTGATGGTGGTATTCGCTATTCTGGTGATATTGCCAAGGCCCTAGTAGCCGGCGCTCACACGATTATGATCGGTGGCATGTTCGCCGGAACAGAAGAGGCACCCGGTGAAGTCGAATTATTCCAGGGCCGCGCCTACAAATCATATCGCGGTATGGGTTCATTAGGCGCTATGCAACAAAAACAAGGCTCAAGTGACCGCTATTTTCAAGAAACAAGTGAAGCCGACAAATTAGTACCAGAAGGTATCGAGGGTCGCGTTGCATTCAAAGGTAATTTAAGCACGGTTATCCATCAGTTATTAGGCGGTATTCGCGCTAGTATGGGTTATACCGGTTCAGCCACAATTGAGGATATGCGTACTAAACCAGAATTTGTTCGCGTCACTTCTGCCGGTATGAATGAAAGTCATGTTCATGACGTCACCATTACTAAAGAAGCACCCAATTACCGCGTCAATTAATGACCTAGCCAAGGGGCTGTTTATAGCAGCCTTGGTAATTAACCCCGTATTATTTTAGAGACCAGCCAACCGCTATGAGTAGTCAACTTCACGATCACCGTATTCTTATCCTCGACTTCGGATCACAATACACCCAACTGATTGCCCGTCGTATTCGTGAAGCTGGTGTTTATTGTGAACTACACGATCCTGATATTAGCGAACAAGCCATCAAAGACATTGCCCCTAAAGGCATTATCCTTTCTGGTGGCCCAGATTCCACTATTGGAGAAGCCGCGCCTGAAGCACCACAAGCCGTCTTTGAAGTTGGCGTACCCGTTTTAGGCATATGCTACGGTATGCAAACCATGGCTATGCAACTCGGTGGCCAAGTCGAATCATCTGACCACCGTGAATTTGGTTACGCCCAAATCCGCGCGCGAGGGCACTCTAGGTTGTTGCGTGATATCGAAGATCTCAAAGCCCCTGAAGGTTATGGCTTATTAGATGTCTGGATGAGCCACGGCGATCGTGTGACCGAATTACCCGATGGCTTCAAGCTTATCGCAAGTACCGATAGTGCACCTATCGCTGGTATTGCAAATGAAGAAAAACATTTTTACGGTGTCCAATTTCATCCGGAAGTCACGCATACATTGCAAGGCCAAGCCATTATTTCGCGTTTCTTAACCGACATTTGCGAATGCGACACCTTATGGACATCCGATCACATCATTGAAGATAGTATCGAGACTATTCGTAAACAAGTTGGCGACGATCATGTCCTTCTGGGTTTATCGGGCGGGGTTGACTCATCCGTTGTAGCTGCCTTGTTACATAAAGCCATCGGTACGCAATTGACCTGTGTCTTTGTCGACAACGGACTACTCCGTGAAAACGAAGGCGATCAAGTCATGGCTATGTTTGCAGAGAACATGGGGATTAAAGTCATCCGTGTTGATGCTGAACAACGCTTCCTCTCTGAACTGGCTGGTGAAAATGACCCTGAAGCCAAACGTAAAATTATCGGTAAAGCCTTTATTGATGTGTTCGAAGAAGAATCCAACAAAATTCCTAATGTGAAATGGCTTGCTCAAGGTACTATTTATCCTGATGTTATCGAATCTGCCGCCGCAAAAACAGGCAAAGCTCAGGTTATTAAAACCCACCATAATGTCGGTGGCCTACCAGATTACATGAAGCTGGAATTATTAGAACCGCTACGTGAATTATTCAAAGACGAAGTCCGTAAACTCGGTGTTGCCCTAGGATTACCCAAAGATATGGTTTACCGTCATCCCTTCCCTGGGCCTGGTCTTGGCGTCCGTATTCTAGGCGAAGTCAAAAAAGACTATGCCGATTTATTACGCAAAGCCGATAAAATCTTTATTGATGAACTTTATCGCCACGACCTCTATGACAAAACCAGCCAAGCTTTTGTCGTATTTATCCCGGTAAAATCTGTTGGTGTCATGGGTGATGGTCGGCGCTATGATTATGTCGTATCACTTCGAGCTGTAGAAACTATCGACTTTATGACCGCACGTTGGGCACGTCTGCCCTACGAGTTTTTAGGGCTTGTTTCTACACGGATCATCAATGAAGTGGAAGGCATTTCACGTGTCACTTACGACATTTCAGGCAAACCACCTGCTACCATTGAGTGGGAATAGCCTTACGTTATATGGAAAAAGCCTGCGCTCAAATCGTTATTAGCGGTAAAGTACAAGGCGTAGGTTATTGCTATACAGCACAACAAATACCAAATGAATATCAACTCACAGGTTCGGTACAAAATAAAATAAAATAAACGGCGACGTCGAAATAATCGCGGAAGGCAGTCAACATTAACTTGATCAGTTGGACTAAACAGGTTCCAAAATTTGCCGATGTAAAACAGGTTGTCATCAACAAATTAACAACAAATAATGAATTCACACAATTCAGTATTCGCTAATTATTGAGGTTCCTCACTATGGCTAAAAATGATTTCTCCTAGCTATACTTTTTTTATTCGCTTATTGTTCGCTTTAATCCTTTTTTATTAGGCGATAGAAAATGACCAAACATGTTTTTATCACTGGAGGTAGTGGCTTCATTGGCACACGCCTATGTGAACTATTACTAGAGCAAAACAACAAAATCACCATATTAAGCAGAGACCCCGAATCTGTCCGGCAACGATGGGGAAATAAGATTGATGTAATTAATGAACTATCCGAACTCACGACCATGACACCACTAGATTGGGTCATAAATTTAGCCGGAGAACCGATCGTAGATCGACCTTGGACCCAACAGCGAAAGGCACTCTTAATAAAGAGCCGAGTCACGTTAACACAATCACTATTCAACACCCTCAACCAACTCACAACAGCACCAGAAGTCATCATCAGTGGTTCTGCCATTGGGTATTACGACGACACAGGTAACACCATTTTTACTGAATCCAGCCGGCAAGGAAAAGGATTCGCCGCTGAACTTTGCCAAGATTGGGAACAAGCTGCAGTATCCGATAAACCACATTCATCACGGCTATGTCTATTGAGAACTGGGGTCGTCCTCGGTAAGCAAGGGGGTATGCTAAAAAAAGTAAGTTTACCTTTTAAATTAGGCCTTGGTGGGCAACTAGGAAATGGAAAGCAATGGCTTTCATGGATTGATTTAGATGATATCT
>ENA-UZXB01000751-UZXB01000751.1-metagenome-genome-assembly--contig:-Day-2-1m-contig-751_pt1 | contig 12080 bp, 8 predicted proteins | sample MGYA00260339_ERZ794899 | MGnify/ENA metagenome assembly ERZ794899 | reverse complement strand
ATTGCGGTCATAACCAAGTGGATACTGGTTGATTCTAAAGGCTCAATGAAACCACTCGATAGGCCCAGTGCCACACAATTTTTATACCAAGATTTCTGACGACTGCCCGTGCGATATTTAATTAATCTGGGATCAGTAATCATATCGCCAGTAAGATTGTTAACCAGCGTTTCTTTGGCCTCATCATCCGACATAAATCGACTGCTATAAACGATGCCATTGCCTACTCTTGTTTGCAGTGGAATTCTCCACTGCCAGCCAGCTGAATGGGCGATTGCGCGAGTATAAGGCGGTGGCTCTTCAGTTGCCATCGTTTGAACAGCAATAGCTCTGTCTGAGGCCAACCAGTGGCTCCAATCATCAAACTCAACACCCAGTGATTCACCTAATAATAATGAGCGAAAGCCGGTACAATCAATAAAAAGATCACCTTCGATGAGCTGTCCATCTTCTAGTAATAACGCGGCTATTTCACCAGTTTCATGATTATTTTGAACTTCCTTAATAATTCCTTCAACACGCTTCACACCCGATTTTTCACTGATTTTTCGTAGATACTTCGCGTAGCGGGTCGCATCGAGATGAAAGGCAAAATTTAAGCGTGTATTATCAATTTCAGTTGCAAATTTACCCGCTTTAGCCGCTTTTAATTCAAGGCAATAATCTTCTAAACTACCACCAAATCCTTGGGCTTGGGCTTCCATCCAAAATTCATGAAATTCAGCCATCCAGGATCGCTGACCAATCTCACCAAAGGAATGAATGTAACTTTCGCCAATATCACCCCAATTATCAAAAAAAATACCCAACTTAAACGTAGCTTGGGTCTCACGCATAAATTCTTGCTCGTCAATATTCATTAGGCGATGAAAATTACGCATGGGGGGAATTGTTGCCTCGCCAACACCCACAGTGCCAATTGCATCTGACTCAACGAGGGTGATATCTACAAGATTAGCAAGTCGGGTAGAAAGACCACAAGCGGCCATCCAACCGGCTGTGCCACCTCCAGCGATAACCACTTTTAACATCTTAATCTCTCTCCAAAAGAAACTGTTTCACAGCCTCTAACGATTTAATTTATTCTTTAAATAGGCTCGAAGCTGTCTCGCACTATTCTGAGTAAGTTCAGCTAACGCGCCCTGAGCTGCCAATGGAAGATGCTCTCTAGGAGTTTCAGCCGAACCAAAAATATAATAATTGAATATCTCCTGCCATGCCTTCTTTTCAGCCTCAGGACGCTCTCTTAACGCCATCATAGCATGCATAACTACATCTAACGGGTTATCCATATGACCGGGTGTCATTAACCACCAAAAATTAATCATGATGTTAAATGGCGATAATGCTTCTACCTGATGCCACCACATACTAGGGTAATACACTGCATCACCCGGCTCCAAATCAACAATGACTGCAGCATCTAACGCCTTGCGAACATTAGGAAATCGATCAAAGTCCGGATTTTTCAAATCGACCATTGTTACTACCTGACCACCGGGAGTCGGATCTAGTGGGCCGGGATATAAATTATGTATTTGATCTGGCGGAAATAAAGTAAAGCGACGATTACCCAGAACACAGCATGCTAAATTACTCGGGACATCATAGTGCGCAGCAGCAACGGATTCGGTTCCCACCCATACTTTCGAAAGCGGTTGATTATTCGAAAAAGCATCATGATTAAACACCAGATCATTATTCTCCCTCAGCCCTGGAAAACACTGATCTAACGTCAATGAATTCATATAATAATAGGGATGTTCTGGCTTGCTTCTGCCCTCACGAATGTGGGCAAATACTTCAGTTAAATGTTTTTGTTCACTTTTATAGTTAAAGCCAGAAAGATCATCATTATAAAAGAATCGGCCCTTTGCCTCAGAAGGCGCCGTAAAAACCCGCACAGGCTGACCGCTGGACTGCTTTTCTAGAAGGTTCATCGCATTGTCTGGTGAAACCTCACCTGATTTAACCAGACTCCAATTCGAAACTAAACCTCGCAATATCACAGGTTCATTGGCTTCAAATAGAACATCAAAGGGAATGGTATCAGGCCGAACACCTTCCAATACAGACACTTTTTTACCTTGATTAGTCATTACCGGCTTCTCGTTGATGACATTTATTATACAATGGCTGTCTTTTTATTCTTCAGTTTCATCAATTTATTGAAATTACCCAAAGAGGCAAGGGCAAAATATATAACGCCCAAAGCACCCATCTTATTGAGTTTTTCCAAACTTTTTCCATCTAACTGCTCAAATTTCTTCTTATTAATAGTGAAGTATTCACTAAAGTTAATAGCCGTAATACTACTCAGCGAAATTTCTATATTTACAGGTTCAAATAATCCCATGGCATCCAAAGTTGAGAAAAATTCCTCACTAATGCCCGCACCCATGTGTATTGTTTGAAGCGTTTTCATAATATGCTCAAGATAAGGCGTGTCACCTCCGTAGGCAAGGAATAGAGACTGACCATTCTCGACACCCACTCTTGGATTATCCAAATCGATATGAATAACTGGCTCTTTCACTGTTTTTCCATCAACATTATTGTCTTGAAAGCCTATCATAAATGGGCCGCGAGCCAATATCGCGGGTACATAATCTCCTAACCAGCCATCATCACCCAAAAATAGGTTTTCGTCCTTCTCCAAACCCAAAATTGCATGAGCCTGAAAGGCATTTGTCTTAGGATCTTTGAAAAATAAAATGGGAAATTCTTTCTGCAAGTCACCGAACTCGGTGGGGAATGCTATTGTGCGGTTAACATTATCACCATATACAGCACTTAACTTTGAGTCAATTTTCAAATCTTTGTGTTCAACGTTACTAAGGAGTACAGCATTACTCATCTAATTATTCCAATCATTAATGGTTTTAAAAATCTTAGGTCTAAAATGTCATATTAATAAAAAAGGCCCCCATTAGAAACTACTAGGAGGCCTTTATACTACTATGAAAAATTTCTTTGAGGTATTTGTACTCCCCCTAATAAAACAACTATTAGAGAGAGTACATTTTTCATATTAGAACGAGTACCGTGCTGATATTACGTAGCGCGGATCTAGCTCTTGCACAAAGAATGCAGCATTTTTGTTACGACCATACTTACGATGGCCTTCGCCAGTTAAGTTAATCGCATCCAATGCTAGAACAACACCTGAATCTAGCTCATAGCTTACATTCAGATCCACTTGCTCAACCGAGGCAACATACTCAGGGTTACGAGTACTTGCTGGACGATTTACTCGGTTAAGGAAGTCATCACGCCAGTTGTAGGCTAAACGAGCAGATAGATTATCTTTTTCGTAAATACCCACAAGGTTAAGCGTGTCACTTAGACCAGGTAGTGCAAATTGATCTTCATTTGGGTTTGAGCCGTTATTGAAGCCAATATCACCTTCAACGATTGTGTAGTTGAATTGGTAACCGTAACCGCTATCACCAAAGAAGTGCTGAGAAGCAATCTCGAAACCGTAGATTTCAGCATCCTTAGAGTTTGTTGGCGTCTGCAAAGCAAAGCTTAGATCCGGATCAGTTGCTTCAGGATCTACGTCATACTTTGCAAAGGTTGCATCAAACAAAAGCTGCTCACTACCCGCATCAGTTAGAGCGGCTTGATAAGCTGCACCAGCAGTATCCTCTGCATAGTCACCCAAGTTTTGGATAATAGCCGCCATAGTATGAAGCGTATCTTCTGTTTCACCAACGCCGATAGCCGCTAACTCAGTAATCGCTTGAGAAAGAGCTGTACTGTTGCCAGCTGTAGCGTCCTTCAAGCCAAATAGCGATGAATTAATTTGGCTGACACCTACGAAGTTAGATACATTTTTCTGGAAGTAACCCACAGAGAAGTAGTTCGCATCACCGTAATAGTACTCTACAGAAAGATCGAAGTTATTTGACTCAAGCGGATCTAGACTTGCATTACCTTTGTTAGCAGTTGGCTGTCCACCAAGATATGTCGCACGGCTAGGGACACCTACTGACGTAGCGGTATACATATCACTGTAAACAGGACGTGCAAGCGTCTTACTGAATGAAGCACGTGCTTTAACACTATCAGTAACATCTACAGAAATATCCAAGCTAGGCAACAATGAACTGTATGAGTAATCTTCTGACAATAGTTCTGTACCAGTGCCAAGAGAAAATGCAAAGTCATTGTTTGATTCCCAAGCCATCGCATTCGGCACAGCCTGAACAGACGTTGATTTCACATCTGTTTCTTCATAGCGCAAACCTGCTACAACATCAACCGGCATACCACCCAAGTCACCATTCATCTTAACCTGACTGTAAAGAGAGAGAGTGTCTTCACTGACCATATTGTGATCACTGGCATTGGAAGGCATATTAGCCGCATCGTAACCATAGTCTGCAGCGATTGCGTTAAGCAAAGTTAGCGGATCAGTCTGCCAAGACACAGAACCTAGAGCAATTGGCTCTGGCTCGCCATTTGGCTGTGAAACACTATCAAATGCACCGCTTGAGCCTTGATAATCAAACTGGCTAAGCGTGCTAACCTGCTCAACAAGACCTTCAGGAATATCGCCAGGTGCATCAACACCCCAGCCACCTAGGCTGCTCGAACCTGCTGTACGAGTTTGGGTCATTTCGCTGTTCATGATACCAACACCGAAATCTACCTCTACATTATCTGATACAGTAAATGTGCCATCGAAAGAGTATTGATCAAGCTCAGCTACTTGTCCAGATTTAGTAAACTGGGTTACCTGAGAACCAACGTCTGCCACATCAAAAATACCATTTGGCGTGCCTGATGTTTTTGTATCATCAATAGAAGCAACACCCTGAGGTATTTTTTGACTGTAATCGACTGCTTGCCAACCTGAAGTAGCGCCAGCAACATTCATACGAAGTACGTTATTGCCCTGCGGGCCATTGCCGCCACTTTCAGCTTCAGATGACGCCATATCAAAACGAAGGTTTAGTTGATCGCTAACATTCCAATCAAGATTTATACCCACTGATTGAAGAGTATCTTTAGTGCCCATATCAAGATTTTGGAAGAAGAAATCTTTACCACCATTTACATCCTCTGCCACCATGAGAGGCGCGGCTACAACTGGATTACCATCGTACTCAACATAATCAAACTTGCCACCAAACCATAAGCCATCAATCAATGAAGTTGAGTCCTGAACATTTTCAGCATAGGCCACATCAGCAGTAAGAGTCATATCGTCATTTGGAGCATACTGCAAGGTTAATAAACCGTTAGTACGCTCACGATGATCTTCGTTAAAACCTAGACCAAGGTTGGTTGGTCTATATACCAATTGACCCTGATCAGGAGCGTTAACCACAGTAACGTCACCAGGTACATCAAGCATACCTAGGGCACCATAAGTTGCCGCTTGAGCTGCTGAAGTAGAAGCATCCCAAGTTACCAACTCCCAATCTTCAACACTAGAATGGCGGCTACCAGAATCACGCTCTTGGAAGCTACCAAATAGAGAAACACCCAAGGTTGAGTCATCATTCGACCAGCTGTACAGACCACTCACTTCAGGAGTCATACCATCACCACTGGTATCATTAACTGCCTTAACACCGAAAGCCGCTTTAGTGCCGGCTGAATCCAATGGCTTAACAGTTTCAACGTTAATAGTTGCACCAATACCACCCGTAGCAACCGATGCTCGACCAGTTTTGTATACTTGCAGACCTTTAACGCCTTCAGATGCTAAATTTGAGAAATCAAAAGAACGGCTACTACCAGTAGAACCTTGATCTAACGGGTTACCAGTAATAGTGCCAACATTAGCAGATGGCATTTGACGTCCATTGAGAGTTACAAGGTTAAATCCACCGCCGAAGCCTCGAACAGTAACCTCAGAACCTTCACCGTTTACACGATTAATGGATACACCAGAAATTCTTTGTAATGATTCAGCTAGGTTGGTATCAGGAAATTTACCCATATCTTCAGCAGAGATTGCATCGACAACACCTGATGCATCACGCTTTACATCCATTGCTCTCTCGAGACTTCCACGAATACCGGTAACCACTACCTCATCGATTGAATTTGCTTCAGCAATAGCTTGACCCGCTGCAAGTGTTCCAGCAGCTGCAAGTATGGCCGAAGAAATTTTTGTTTTCTTAAACATATTATTCCCCTAAATTTATAATTTTTATTAGCCGAAAAACGCACGACCTTATAGTAGGATGGAAATAGAATTTCTATTCCACCCTCCCTTTTTAAGGGTTATCGAAAAATTATTCAAGTAATTTATGCTTTTAAATGATATAAAAAAACTAAATTAGGCAGATGAGGAAAACTAATTATTGAGTTTGCAAAAAGAACGATACTCTTGAATTTCAACACACCCAATAGGTGAAACTAAAGGTAGCCCATGCTGCAATTGACTTTTCTACACTTTTTGCAAAGACGCGGTGAACTGTTGATCGGCCTGAGACACATACTGGATACATAATTTCAATCAAATTACCGATTAGCATCATCAGAAACTCAATTGAAAGCATTTCAATAAGAATTAGGTAGCCGTTTCTCCTTACTGCAAGCTCTGCAATAATTACCGCCTCTATGTAAAGACTCTGATCTTCAGCCTTTTCCACTTAATGGCATCAGTCGCATTACTATAATCATCATTCGTAACTGCTTTCGCGCTCAAAAAACATTATCCCGATCAGCTCCTCAAGCAATTGTAATTTTTGTACATCAAACCAATTTAAATACTTTTAACGAACAGCACCATGGTTTTTGGGATAATTCAGCTCAAATGTTATTCAAAGTGATTGGCACAGATTTGCTCCAACGAAGAGACCAATATGAAAATCTGCTACCCGTGGCCCGCTGTAAAATGTTATTTTAAGCCATCACTCTGTGCTAGAGTAACTTGGCCAAAAAAATAATTAAATATGCAATAAGCCAGAACATAGGAAATCAAAAGTAACGCATCCCCAAATCATAGCTTTTTCACTGGTGCAATTAAAAACTTTAGTGCAATACAAAATTATATATTTCGGATAATAAATGAATAATATCTCAAGCAACCATCAAGAAATTAAAATTTGGTTAAAAATATTAATAGCCACTTCACTTATTGTATTAAGCTTCTTTATATTTGGCTCGAAAATCGTTTTGACCTTGGTTGCATTTATTGCTGCTTCAGTGGCTAATGCCACTGCTATTGGCGGCGGTTTTTTATTTATGCCGCTTTTTATATTTTTTTACCAGCTAACACCACCATTGGCTCTTAAGTTAAGTATAGCGACTCAAGCATTTGGCATGACCTCTGGCGCATTAACATGGGGGCGCAACTATATTGACAAAAGTGCGTTTTATGTAGCCTCAATTGCCAGTATTTTTGGCGTTTGGCTAGCAACCTATTCTCTGGCATTACCTTCGGATTACATAAAATCCTTATTTGCAATAATATCATTCGGTGTATTTATCGCCTTAGTCTTGGAAATGAGGTCAAAAGTAAGGGATCAACAGCAGAAAGTGAATTTTAAGTTTAACGCTGTATCTATTTTCTATGCTTTATTCGCTTTAGCTGGAGGTTTAGTTACGGGATGGACTGCAATTGGTGTTGGAGAAGTAGTAGCTCTTTATCTTCTGTTTTTTTACAGGCTTAAACTCGACAAAGCCATTGGCACCGGCGTGGCTGTTTTGGCAGTGAGCTCAATAGCTGGTTTAATCTTCCATTCAAACCTTGGGGGCATTCCATTTGAATTACTAATATACACAGTACCCGGCGTAATCTTGGGTGGGCGTTATGGTGTCAAAGCAGCTAAGTATATTGAGTCCAATTTTAAGACATCGAGCAGTGAAAATTTATTCAAAAAATCACCCTTAAAACTTATTTTTGCTGCTGTCATCTTGATTGACTGCATTGTTATATTGTTCTCAGAATATTTCTTTTAACCTAAATTTAGCATTTCAAATTACCACCAAAATACCTGTCAAAACAACGAACAATTAGTTCAAACTAGATTAAAACTATACTATGCAACCACATACTGTTTATGGTAGCTTTATCTTGAGTGAGGACTTTATAACCATAATTTTATTGGTCTAGGACTCGAAATAATTAAAAATAATAGAAAAGAATCAAACGTTGAGCTTAGGGAAAAGCATTTTATTATAAGAATAATTTACTACACGTTTAATCTTGAATTTCACAATATAGGGGTATGTTATGAAACGTTTTAAGCAGAAGTATTTATACGTTTCGCTTGCGCTATCAGCATTTTTAACTGGTGGATCTGCTCAAGCCGAAATTGAAGAAATTACCGTTACAGCAAATAAAAGAGAACAATCGTTACAAGATGTTCCGATGACTGTTTCTGTGACAAGCGAAGAGACAATTAAGCAATCAAGCATTGTAGATCTAATTGATCTTCAAACGGCAGTGCCGTCATTACGAGTTTCACAGTTACAAAGCTCAGCACAAACCAACTTTACCATCCGTGGTTTCGGTAACGGTGCTAACAATCCAGGTATTGAACCTGCGGTATTAGTTTTGATTGATGGCGTACCTAGATCGCGCTCTTCATCCTCTCTTGCCGATTTACCAAACCTTGAGCGGGTAGAAGTTTTAAGCGGCCCCCAGTCTACCCTATTTGGCAAAAACGCCTCTGCAGGCGTAATAAGCATTACAACCAAAGCGCCTGAGGGTGAAACCAGTGGTTTACTCGAAACGACATTGGGCAACTACGGCACACAAATTTTTAAAGGAACAATGACTGGACCTGTTTCTGACAATATTGCTTACCGCATTTCAGCTAGCACCAATGAAAATGATGGCTACGCTACCAACTTATTCGATAACAGCCCACTGAATAATCGAGACCGTTCAGCATTTAGAGCGCAGCTACTTTGGGATGTGTCAGACGACCTTTCTATTCGATATATCGCTGATATGGATGAAGTCGATGAGGCATGCTGTGTGACTGGCCCACTTCGCCAGGGACCTGCGACTGCGGCCAGTAATGCTCTTGCAGGATCAATGGTCCTAGCTGCAGATGCATCACCCTGGGACTATCAAATTTACATGAACGCTGATGAAGCTCCTTATAACAGGCTTGAAAATGAGGGACGATCTCTTCACGTAGATTATGATTTAGGCTTCGCAACACTAACCTCGATTACAGCTAATAGAACCACTGAAATGGCATCAAATTTTGACGCTGATTTTTCTGGGGCTCGATTATTAAAAGAAAATAAACTCAATTACGACTTTGACACTTTTACTCAGGAATTTAGACTTTCTTCTAATGATTCTGATATACAGTGGTCTGTGGGTGCGTTTTACGCTGAAGAAGATACGTCAACTGAAAGAACTGTTCTATATGGTGAGGCGATCAAACCATACGCAAACATCCTTCTTGAGGCATTGGCGGGTGAAACCCTTGATGGCGCAGCTGTGTTGTATGGCGTACCCCCAGTAAATGATTTGGGTACGACTCGGGACTACTTAGATCTTCTGGCGCGTTTTGGGCAAGCTGGGATTCTTGTAGGAGCAGCACAGCAGGCTGGTGTAACACCAGATATGGGCACAATGACACTGGATGCGGATGACTTTTTCGTTGTAGGTAGCGGTTCTACTCAAGAAGACTTTGAGATGACTGCTAAAACACTTTCATTGTTTGCCAATGTTGAATTCCCATTAACAGATACTTGGTCAGCTAGTGTTGGTTTAAATAAGACCAAGGATGAAAAGCATGTAACTGCAGATGTAATTGTTGAAGATGTGTTTGCAGCACAACCATGGCAACTATTATCGGAAGACCTAAATGCGTTTAAATTCTTCCCTCCATTTACCCCATACCCTGCAGATGGAAGAGATTTTGAGTCAGATGACTTAACGCATACGTTGCGATTAACCCATGATTACACTGACAATACAAAGCTTTACATTTCACATTCAACTGGGTTCAAACCAACCTCAGTGAATCTATCAGTTAATGCTACAACACCTGATACACGCGCTGCGGATCCTGAGTATTCAGAAAACTTTGAAATTGGTGTAAAACATAGCAATGAGAATGGCTATATCAATGCTTCATTGTTCAATCAGAATATCGAGGGCTTCCAATCTAACACTTTCGTCGGAACTGGCTTCCAGCTTGTTAACGCGGGCGATCAGAGACACAAAGGTCTTGAGATTGACATCAAGCAACAGCTTTCTGAAGATTGGGCTTTAGGCTTATCTGCGATTAAAATCAATGCAGAATATGAGTCATTTGTAAATGGCCCCTGCGAAACTGTAACTGAGGGACTTTTAGTATTCCCATCAATTGCCTGTGATGAAGGCAAGAAAACTAAAGATCTTAGCGGAACTAAACCCGCAGGCATTAGTGATTGGAGCGCCAACTTAAATGCAACCTATTCATTTAATGTTAGCGATGCTGTATCCAGCTTCTTAAGACTTGAGTATGTCTATGAGTCAGAAGTTGCGGTAGTGGACAATGTACCTTCAGTTGAATCACCCGTTGCAGACCTTTCTCCGCTCATAGCAGGAAATACTCCTGCGTTAAGAAGCACTAAAAACTTCAATATGAGCATGGGCTTTACTCATAATCCAAGTGGTATTGAGCTAATGCTTTGGGGACGCAACCTGACTAACCATCAGTCATTGCTATCTGCATTCCCAACGGCAGCTGCGCCAGGAAGTTTTGGTGGCTATCCTAACGTCCCAAAAACCTATGGTTTAACTGCTAGAGCCACTTTCTAGCGCTAAATCTAGTTAGCAAAACTAAAGGACGGGCATTGCCCGTCCTTTTTTTTGCCTATTTAAAGGTACGAGTATTGAAATATTGATGGGTGACCCCATCTAAGTATTAAATCTAAAGAGGTAATTATCATGGAGCAATATCGAGGAACCACGATTCTGTCAGTGCGCCGCAATGGCAAGGTGGTTATTGGCGGTGATGGTCAGGTGAGTTTGGGCAATACCGTTATGAAAGGCAATGCGCGAAAGGTGCGCCGCCTATATAACGGCAAGGTGATTGCGGGCTTTGCCGGCGGTACTGCCGATGCCTTTACATTATTTGAGCGCTTTGAAGCCAAGCTTGAAATGCATCAGGGTCAGCTGACCCGCGCGGCAGTAGAACTCGCCAAAGACTGGCGCACTGATCGTATGTTGCGCAAGTTAGAAGCCCTTCTGGCAGTTGCTGATAGCGAAGCATCGTTAATCATTACCGGTAATGGCGATGTGATTCAGCCCGAAGATGACTTAATTGCTATAGGTTCTGGTGGCCCTTTTGCCCAATCAGCGGCTAAGGCACTTCTCGATAATACCGAGATGGATGCGCGCGCTATTGTCGAACAAGGCTTAAGTATTGCTGGCGATATCTGTATCTATACCAACCACAATCGCACTATCGAAGAATTAGACTGTTAAGAATAAAGGTATTTGTATGTCTCAAATGACACCAAGAGAAATTGTTCATGAACTAAACCGCCATATTATTGGTCAAGATGATGCTAAACGTGCGGTGGCTATTGCTCTGCGTAACCGCTGGCGTCGATCGCAGCTTGACGATGAGATGCGCAATGAGGTCACACCCAAGAATATCCTAATGATAGGCCCCACCGGTGTGGGTAAAACTGAAATNNGTGGGCAAAGACGTGGAATCGATCATTCGTGATCTGGTTGAAACTGCGGTTAAACAGAGCCGTGAACAGGAAATTGCCAAAGTCGAACAACGCGCAGTAGATGCCGCTGAAGAGCGAGTGCTAGATGCCCTGCTGACCCCTGCACGTGGCTCTGATACAGAAGCTGAACGGGACTCTACAACACGCCAAGTATTCCGTAAGAAACTGCGCGAGGGCTCATTAGATGACAAGGAAATCGAAATTGAGCTGAGTAAAATTGCAGCTGGTGTTGAAATTATGGCACCCCCGGGTATGGAAGAGATGACGTCGCAGTTACAAAATATGTTTAGCAATATGAATAAAGGCGAAACAGCGACACGCAAAATTACCGTTGCTGATGCCATGAAGCTACTCAAAGATGAAGAAGCGTCTAAACTGATTAACGAAGAAGAAATCAAAACCAGTGCGGTAGAAGCCGCAGA
>ENA-UZXB01002072-UZXB01002072.1-metagenome-genome-assembly--contig:-Day-2-1m-contig-2072_pt2 | contig 12119 bp, 15 predicted proteins | sample MGYA00260339_ERZ794899 | MGnify/ENA metagenome assembly ERZ794899 | reverse complement strand
TATTGCTAGATGAGCCGTTGGCCGCTTTAGGTGATGAGCAAAAAGCAGAAATATTGCCCTATCTTGAATCCGTTTATCAGCAACTAGATATCCCCGTCCTCTATGTGAGTCACTCTAGAAATGAAGTTGCTCGTCTTGCAGATCATATATTGTTACTCGATAAAGGCACGATTACAGCCTATGGCAAAGTGACTGATATTTTTACTTCCTTGGATTTGCCACTCGCCCATCAAGCACATGCAGAGACTATTATTGACACCACAGTCATTTCCTATGACGCTGAATTTGGCTTAGCTACTTTGAAATTTTCAGGGGGTCAGTTTGTTGTGGCCAGCAACCCGCTGGAGAGTCAGACAAATGTTCGACTGCAGATTCTAGCGCGTGATGTCAGTGTTACCCTTGAGCATCAGAAAGACACGAGTATCCTCAATATTTTTCCGGTTACTATTGATCACCTTGTCAAGGAAAGCAGCTCGCAAATGACCCTTAGGCTACTTGCTGGCAAGACACCTCTACTCGCAAGGGTAACCTGTAGGTCAGCCCAGTCACTCAATCTTAAGATCGGTGACATGGTCTATGCCCAAGTCAAAACAGTCGCGTTACTAAGATAGCAAAGTAGGAGCTGGCCAATAACATGATGATACGCTCCTCCCTGGAACATGAGCTTGAATATTTACAGGCTTTCCTCGTTGAGCAGGGAAGTAACCAATGGAATTATCTCCCTGAAGCTGGCGTGAACGAGCAGTTCCAGCGTCTGACTCTGGGGTCTGATCGCTGCTTAGTGGCAGTCGATAACGAGGCTGTTGTAGGCATGGCTATCTATCGTCAACCCGGTGATGCCCCCAAGATTTTTACCAACTTTGTCAACCTCAGTCATGTGGTTTATGTCGCTGAGGTGGTGGTCCACTCAGAGTTCACTGGTAAAGGCATTGGCAGCGCCCTTATGGATGAAATCATAATGATTGCAAAAAAGTTGGGGGCTAAAGAATTGGTTATAGATCGCCATGAGCAGAATTTAGCCTCTGCTGGTATGATGAGAAAAGTGGGGTTTAAGGAGCTAGATTGTTTTGTTGATCTAAGACGACGAGAGACAGGCAGTCAAAAAACATCCATCCTTAATCTTAAATTACAAGATTAGATCCCAAAAGCCAAAAACCAGGAGCCTTGGTATGGAACAAACTTCAAAGCTAAAGAGCCAGTTCCACCTATTTAGTCAGAGACGGTTTTTACCCTTCTTTATTACACAGTTTCTCGGCGCGCTAAATGATAACCTTTTTAAAAATGCCCTTTTAGTCATTGTTGTAAGCTCCGCTGTAGCCGGTTCAGATGCTAGCACTAACTTCACCACGAATTTTGCCGTCGGGTTATTTATTCTGCCGTTTTTTTTGTTTTCTACGACAGCGGGACAATTAGCAGATACCTATGATAAAGCCCGCTTAATGCGTAAAGTAAAGTTTGCTGAGATCTTTATAATGCTGGCAGGAAGCTATGCATTGATCACACTAAATCTTGATTTTATGCTGATTATTTTATTTTTGTTGGGTACCCAATCCGCTTTTTTTGGGCCTTTGAAGTACTCACTCATACCGCAACATCTGAGTAACGAGGAATTGTTAGCAGGCAATGCTCAGGTGGGAATGGGAACCTTTGTTTCTATCTTACTGGGAACCCTTATCGGTGGCTGGATGGTGACACTGGATAACGGCATCACCATGTTATGCGGATTGACCGTTACTGTAGCTCTAATTGGTTGGTTAAGTAGCAGGGAGATTCCCCCGGCCCCCTCAGAAAATCCAGGTAAAAAGCTGCGCCTAAACCCCATCACAGAAACCTCTGTAAATTTTGGCTTAGCACGCGAAAATCGTACGGTCTTTTACTGCATTATGGCGATCTCTTGGTTTTGGTTGTATGGCGGTTGTTTTCTAACGCAGGTTCCAAACTACACGGTGACTGTCCTTAATGGCCACCCCCGCTTAATTTCTATTTTGCTGGGGGCCTTTATTGTTGGTATCGCCGTCGGCTCCCTACTCTGTAATCGTCTATCTAGGGGAGTTGTCGAACCGGGCATTGTTCCCCTAGGAGCGCTGGGGCTAAGTATTTTTGCTTTTGATTTAAGTTTTACATCGATGGCCTATCAAGAAGCTCATGCATCCATGAATGATATTATGCCGGGTCAGTTCTTTGGTCTTAGCAGCGGTCCGCGTATATTGATCGACTTAATGCTGATTGGCACTTTTGGCGGTTTTTTTATCGTGCCACTAAATTCTATGGTTCAACAGCGCACGGCCAGTAACAAACGTGCACGTGTTCTCTCTGTCAACGCGATCGTCAATGCGGCATTTATGGTGGGAGGCAGTCTGCTTGGGATATTTTTTCTCAGCTTTTTAGGCTGGAGTATTATGGAGTTTTTTATTATTGTAGCTGTAATGAATCTGATCTTCGTTGGAATAATTTTTATACGAGTACCTGAATTTTTCTCGCGCTTTTCATTGTGGTTATCAACTCGGTTTAAACTGACCTCTAATCGTTAAAAGGGACGCTATCGCTTATGCAACTTTCATCACGAATTCTATTGGGGATGACGCTTGGCATCATTCTAGGTTTGATACTCAATGCCTTGGGTGGGGATGATCCTAACAAGACCCCTATGATTGCTTGGTTTGTTAATAATATCTTCGATGTTATTGGTCAGATTTTTGTCATATCTTTGAAGTTATTGGTTGTCCCTTTGGTATTCTTCTCTCTGGTCTGCGGCTCTGCCTCTATGGGTGAAGATGTGAAAATGGGACAGGTTGCTTTAAAAACTGTCGCCCTTTACCTAACAACTACTGCAATTGCTGTGAGTCTTGCTCTGACCGTTGCCAATATTGTTGACCCAGGCGTGGGGATCAATACATCTGAAGCTGCAAATTATGTCGCTAAAGAGGCGCCGTCATTTAAAGAGGTCTTTATTGGAATTTTTCCCTCTAATCCTTTTCAGGCCATGGTAGAGGGAAATATGTTACAGGTGATCGTATTCGCTATCTTGGTGGGTGTGTCCATATTACAAGCGGGCGAATCTGGGCAGACAGTATTGCGTGGGTGTCAGATGATTAGCGATGTCATTATGCGCATGGTATCTATCTTGATGAATCTTGCCCCTTATGGCGTTTTTTGTCTGCTGGCAAAATTATTCACTAGCCAAGGTTTCTCAGCAATTGTTAACCTTGCGCTCTATTTTGGCACCATAGTGTTTGTTCTTCTATTGCATGCCAGTACGGTATACACCAGTATATTTGCTCTGCTTACACGATTAAATCCAATAACTCTCTTCAAAAATATGCGTCCAGCTCTACTATTTGCCTTTAGCACGTCATCTAGTAATGCGACTATGCCTATTACTTTAAATGTCGCTAAAACACGTGTCGGTGCACACAATTCAATTGCGTCATTTACAGTACCCTTAGGTGCCACGGTGAACATGGATGGCACGGCTATTATGCAAGGCATTGCCACCGTATTTATTGCTCAAGCCTATGGCCTTGATTTATCCATGGGTGAGTACGTTGCAGTTATTGCCACAGCTACCCTTGCATCCATAGGAACGGCAGGAGTGCCCGGCGTAGGCCTAATTACGCTAGCAATGGTCTTGCAACAAGTGGGCTTGCCGGTTGAGGGAATAGGCTTAATTATCGGTGTAGATCGACTATTGGATATGCTGAGAACGGTGGTTAATGTGTCTGGTGATGGAATGGTAACCGCGGTTGTTGCCCACAGTGAAGGACGCCTGGATGAAACTATCTTTAACGACACATCTGAGCAAGAAACGCCTCTAAAAGCACCGGGAAATTAGAACCACAGAGATGGTTGCGGCAGGCTTACTTTTTCAAAGGTTATATTAAGCCTTTAATAGTAAGCCGTAGCCGAGGTGGTCAATACCAAGGGTGACGCTACCTCTTCGCGCTTTACAATTCCGCATATTTGCTCAACCAGCTCAAGGGCAAAATCAATGGCTGTTCCAGGACCCTGACTGGTAATGCAATTTCCATCAACTACGACACGAGATTCTGTATCTACCTCTTTGGCAATTAACGATTGATAAAACCGTGGATGGCTAGTCGCAGTCTTATCAGCTAATAATCCTTTACTGCCCAAGACTACTGCTGGGGCAGCACATATAGCGGCATAAAACTTTCCCTGTTGTGCTTGGCTACGTAATAGTTGATCCAAGATTTCACTGGCAGCGAGATGGTCTGCCCCCTCTATTCCCCCCGGAACCGCAATCAAATCCCAAGCCTTATCCGCACAATCAGCAATAAAGCTATCGGCCACAATAGTGGTACCACGAGCCGCTGTAATCTGCTTAGTTTTACCAACACCAACAGAGGCTACTGTGACCTCTACTCCAGCTCTGCGTAGCACATCTATAATGGTGACAGCTTCTATCTCTTCACTCCCATCAGCAATGGGAACTAAGGCTTGTTTAGTCATGTGATTTCCCTTTTTATCCAACATCTGTATAGGTTACACTGTGCCCGAATTAATCTATTCTGTCACGGGAAGACCATGAAAATTTATATATTGCAGAAGCACGATAAAACGACGCTTAATAGCGATTTAGAATGGATCTCAGACATCAAACCCAGTGATGTTTTTTATACTCCTCACAGAGACATCGCTCTCAATCAACTCATCGAACTCAACGCTAAAAATATTGATCTAAGGGCAGATATCGTTGAGTGCGACGCGGATTCTAAAGGACGTCCAGTGCTTTTGCTCGAAGCTGAAAATACACAACAGGTTGCTATCGGCGTCCAACCTGATGCAGCTTGATAGAGGATAGTATTTTGTCTTTAGATTCCAACCTAGAGTTATTTAGCGATCCTGCAAAAGCAGATCGCCTTACCGGAATTACTAGAGGTATCGAAAAGGAAAGTCTACGTGTACAAACAACGGGACATCTTGCTCAAACCCCCCACCCTAGAGCCCTAGGTTCAGCGCTAACTCACCCAAGTATCACCACAGATTTTTCTGAAGCTCTGTTGGAGTTCATTACCCCACCCTCATCATCAATCACAACGGTGATGAGTCAGTTAGATGAAATTCATCGAATTACCTACCAGCATATCGGCGACGAATTACTCTGGGTTAACAGCATGCCTTGTCAGTTAGGTTCAGATGACGGTATTCCAATCGGTCGTTATGGCACTTCAAATATCGGGATGATGAAGAATATTTATCGCCGAGGTCTTGGGCATCGGTATGGCCGTTTGATGCAAACAATTGCTGGTATTCACTACAATTTTTCTGTTCCGGATACCCTGTGGGAAGATCTTCATAGCTTGACTGGCAATGACCAGCCACTGCAAGACTTCAAATCAGACGGTTATTTCAGTCTGATACGAAACTTTCGCCGATATTCGTGGTTGTTACTTTATTTGCTGGGAGCCGCACCAGCGGTCTGTAAAAGTTTTGTTCGCGATCGTGAACATCGTCTTGTCCCTTTTGGTCAAGATAACCACAGCTTACATCAGCCCTTTGCAACTTCCCTGCGAATGGGCGACTTAGGTTACCAAAGCGATGCGCAAAGCTCTTTGGTGGTTTGCTACAACGATTTAACTCAATATACCGATACCCTCTCTGAAGCTATTTCTTTAGGTTATCCTCCTTATGATGAAATAGGTTTGAAAGAAGCTAATGGTGACTATAAACAGCTGAATACCCACCTCATACAAATCGAAAATGAGTTCTACAGTTCTATTCGACCCAAACGGACCGCCGCGTCTGGAGAAACACCGGTACATGCGCTAAAGGAACGCGGGGTAGAATATATAGAAGTGCGATGTTTAGATCTTAATCCTTTGCTGCCCTGCGGCATAGATGAGGAGACCATCTGTTTTTTAGATACCTTTTTGTTATTTTGTTTATTCCAAGATAGCCCAAAAACCAATGCCTCAGAATATGCACAAATTCCAGAGAATATTAATCGTACAGTCTATGCTGGGCGAGATCCGAATTTAACTCTACTCCAGGGGGATTCAGAAATTCCCTTGCGTGAATGGGGGAAATCTCTTCTTGATCAAATACGCCCAGTAGCAGAACTTCTAGATACAGCGAACCAAACTGACCGTTACAGCAAAGCATTTGGTGCCATGAATACCAGGCTAGCTGATGACTCTTCAACACCTGCAGCAACAGTGCTCAGGGAAATGAAATCAAATAACGAAACCTACTACGCTATGGCTATGCGAAAAGCCTGCGAACATAGAGCCTTCTTCCAAACTAGTCCACCTGACGATGCTGCCATGAAAAATTACCAAACAGTCGCAACCAAATCTCTAAAAGAACAGGCGGCTATTGAGGCTAGTGATACACTCTCTTTTGAGGAGTTCCTCTCCGCTTACTATCAATGATGATATAATTTTGACGTTAAATTTGCCTGTTACCTGGAGTTGCTAGTGCTTTACCCAAACAATAGAATCGTTAGCCTGTCGGTGGCTCTTGGATGCGGTGCCTTGCTCCTTGTTGCCGTTCTCTATTTTCAAGAATACCTTGGGCTTGAGCCTTGCTATCTGTGTATCACTCAGAGGGTATTTGTCGCTATTGTAGGCATTATTTTTCTGTTTGCTGCCATTCATAATCCCAATCCTCGTGGCCAAAAAATCTATGCCGGACTCGGTCTTCTCGGTGCAGTTGGTGGCAGCTATTTTTCTGCAAAGCAGCTTTGGTTACAAAATCTTCCTGAAGATAATATCCCCACATGTGGCCCTCCCGTAGATTATCTGTTTGATGTGTTCCCAGCTTCAGAAGTTATCACTATGTTAATTCGTGGCGATGGTAACTGCGCCAAGGTGCAGTGGGAACTCCTCGGTGTCAGCATGCCTGGTTGGGTATTATTAATGTTTGTCGCTATGGCCGGCGTAGGTATTTTCCAGTTATTACGCAAGGACTAAAGCTAACCCTTGGGTTAGTGATATTGGTTTTCTTCCAATGGTTGGGCCAGTTCATAGTAGTTTGGACTAATGTCATTATCCCCGGCCCATTGATGGGCATGCTTTTATTGCTTTTAGTGCTTATCTACCCCAGCGATCTAGTCAGTTTGGTAGAGCCTGTCAGTTCTCGTCTGATTCAAAATCTCTCTCTACTTTTTATACCTGCCTCGGTGGGTGCCTTTTTTCTTGAGCAGGAAATCACTTCCCAGCTACCTTCTCTTCTTGTTATTGTTATTCTCAGCACGCTACTGACAATTCTGTTTATGAGCCTGCTGATCAAGTTGATTAGAAGATCTAGCGATGATTGATATTCTTTTTCAACAATGGGAGCAAATTCAAAATAGCTCTTGGCTGATCATCTTCTCCGTTATCGGTTTTGCTGTAGGTATTTTTATGTACCGCCGCAGTGCCGGCCATGCACTACTCCATCCCCTGTTAATCGGTACACCACTGATTGCTGCCTTTATGTATTGGTTAAAAATCGATTTTGATACTTACTACCAAGCCAACGGAATATTGAATTGGCTGTTGGGTCCCGCCACTGTTGCCTTGGCGGTACCTCTTTCTAAACACTTAAAACCTTTATCTCGTTTACTACCAACAATTATGATCGCAGTAACCTGCGGTGGGCTTTTTGCAGCAATATGCGCAGTGATGCTAGGACTATGGCTAACCCCTGAACCCTTAATAATCTCATCATTAGCAGCCAAGTCTGTAACAACACCTATAGCGATGATTCTTACAGATCAGCTTGGCGGTTTATACACCCTCATCACCGTAATCGTTTTGTTCACGGGTATCGTTGGCATCGTTGTGGCCCAGCGTATTTTTGATATAACAAAGCTTCAGGATGAGCGCTGGCAAGGCTTAATTTTAGGCGTTACCTCTCATGCAATTGGAACAGTTAAAGCATTTGAGAAAAGCCCTCGATGTGGCGCTTTTTCAACTCTTGGTATGGGCCTAAATGGAATATGGACTTCTTTCTTCCTGATTCCGTTAATGCATGTTTTTGTTTTGTGAAGGATTATCCTTTGGGATAAAAAGATGTACACTCTTATCATCATGACAACCAAAGGCAACTAAGACAAAATTATGGATAATGAAACATTACAGGGACACTGGAACAGTGTGAGCGAGATGATAGAGCGGTGGATTGAAGAGCGCCGTGAATTGTTAGTGAAGTACTGTGAGCTAACCGAAGTAACAGACTTTTCAGACCCCGAAAACAACTATGACGCTGAACTTCAACAGTTTTGCGAAATAATGGTCGATTACGTTTCAGTTGGCCATTTTGAAGTCTTTGAGCAGATTACAAAGGAAGCTGAGATTTTTGGTAATGACCAAGGTCTTGATAAGAGTCCCGAGCTTATAGACAAAATCCAGACAACCACCGAACTCATTCTCGACTTTAATGACAAATACATAACTGCTAAGGACTTGGATGCTCTGATCATCGACCTTGCTGCTCTTGGAGAAACCTTTGTCCAGCGTTTTGCTGATGAAGATGTGCTTATTGATTTGCTTCACAGCACAAACGTTTCAAAATTAATCGGTGAAGCAGAGCCTAACTCTATGTAAATTAAACTCCTTATTTAAATACAAAAAAGCCCCGCATAGCGGGGCTTTTTACATTTTTAATTATATTTTAAAGCTATTCACTACCAACATTTGCCTGTAAAAGTTCCACTTCAAATATTAATGTTGCATTAGGACCAATCGGCCCTGTTCCGCCAGGTCCGTATGCCAAGCCTGCTGGTATGTATAGTTCCCATTTGGCCCCTTCAGACATTAGTTGCAATGCCTCAGTCCAACCTGCTATTACTTGAGTCACGCCAAATTGGGCGGGAACCCCTCTCTTAACAGAGCTATCAAACTCAGTACCATCTAATAAACGGCCTGCGTAATGTACCTCCACGGTACTATCAACAGAGGGTTTCGGACCCGTTCCAGGAGTGAGGACTTTGTACTGCAATCCACTTTCAGTAGTAATGACACCCTCTTTTACGCTGTTTGCAGCTAAAAATTCTGCGCCCTCTGTGGCATTGCCATCTGACTGGGCAGACATCATTTCCTGTTGAGCTAACTGCATGGCCTCCTCTCTAACTTTCATATCTGCCTCAAATTGCTGAATTGTCATGGCAATTTGCTCTTCATTTAAACGTGGCTGCTCACCAGCTAAAGCGGTGTTCAAACCACTTTGGAAAGCCGCAGTATCAAATTCAATATCCATACTCTTTATGTTATTGCCATTATCTAAACCCAAGAGATAGCTTATTTTCTGAGCTTGAGTTGTTAAAGCTGCTTCATCTGCAGTAGCGGTAACAGTCTCATCATTTGTTGCCTGAGGAGCATCACATGCTGATAAGAGTAGCAATGCCGTAAGCGGTAGAATTTTTACTAGGTTCATTGTTTTTCCTTTATTAGTTTTTATCTTTCGATAGGTAATATTTTAATTTAGATTATTTCTAAAATAGTATCAACTGGACTTTCTAAAGAGCAAATCCCAGACTCCATGTCCGAGGCGTTGACCGCGCTTTTCAAATTTCGTTAAGGGCCTATATTCAGGTCTTTCCGAATACGCCCCATCTCCTGCACAGTTTTCAAAACCCTCGGCCTCACTGAGGGTTTCTAGCATTTGTTCAGCGTAATGCTGCCAATCTGTCGCCATGTGCAATATGCCATCTGTACGCAACTTTTGACGAACTTTCTGAACAAAATCACTCTGTACGATACGCCTCTTGTTATGTTTCTTTTTGTGCCAAGGGTCAGGAAAATATAACTGTAGTCTATCAATACTCTGCTCAGTGAAACATTCATCCAGAACATCATTGGCATCCGCCAAATATATTCTTAAATTAGACAGCTCCTGTAAACGGGCATTGTTCATGATGGTACCTACTCCTGGAGGATGTACTTCAATACCAATAAAATCTGTCTCCGGTTCAGCAACTGCCATCTCTACCAACGAATCACCCATACCAAATCCAATTTCAAGCACTTTTGGACCAGAGCGGCCAAAGACTGCATCTGTATCAATAACACCATTATCCAATTTCAAACCATAAGTCGGCCAACTAACCTCATATGCTTTGCGTTGAGCTTCCGTCATACGTCCGGCTCTAACGACGTAACTACGAATAGATTTTTTTCTATACTCTGGCCGAATATCCATCTACTAGTTACGCCTCACTGATAATAGAAGTAGCACCCATCCTAAAATCAAAGCGGCCCCACCAATAGGGGTTATCACCCCCAAGCTGGGGATATCAAAAAGAACCAATAGATAAAGCGATCCCGAAAACAACAGCACGCCTACGGCAAAACTGATCGCTACCCAATGAATAGTTCGCAGCTTAACAAGATGATCTGGCAAACAAATTATCCCCAATAATGCCAGAGTGTGTAAGAACTGGTAGCGCACCGCTGTACTAAAGGTATCCAGATAAGATGCAGATAATCGATCTTCAAGCCCATGGGCGCCAAAAGCCCCAAACATGACCGAGAGAGCGCCACTTATAGCAATGAGTCTTAACCAGAGTGTTTTATTCATAGCAATAAAAAAGCCGCACATTATTAAGCGCGGCTTGTCATAGTGGTTTATTAAGTTAGGCTTCCATTAATAGACGAACTTTCTTCATGGCATTCTTTTCAAGCTGGCGGATACGCTCAGCTGAAACACCATATTCATCAGCTAACTGATGCAAGGTCGCTTTTTTGTCATCCAACCAACGGCGTTGAAGGATAGACTGGCTACGATCATCAAGACTGTTCACAGCCTCTGCGAGACGGGAATTATTATCATCTTCAAAATCATTGTTTTCGATAAGCTCTGCCGGATCCGCACCCTTAGATTCGAGGTACAGTGATGGNNCGCATCTCCATTTCCATGACGTCTTTAACTTCTACGCCTAAATCTTCAGCAACAGCCTTAGCTTCATCCGCTGAAAGCCATTGCAGTTCTTTTTTGGCACTTCTTAAGTTAAAGAATAATTTGCGCTGTGACTTGGTCGTAGCAATTTTAACAATACGCCAATTACGCAGAATGAATTCGTGAATTTCAGCTTTGATCCAATGCACCGCAAAAGAAACTACCCGCACTCCTTTTTCAGGATTAAATCGTCGTACGGCCTTCATCAGGCCAACATTACCCTCTTGAATAAGATCAGCCAGAGGTAACCCATAGCCATTGTATGAACGAGCAATATGTACAACAAATCGCAAATGCGACATAACCAATTTTCGTGCAGCGTCCAAGTCGTCTTCGTAGTACAAAGCTTCGCCTAAAGATTTTTCCTCATCCAGAGATAATATAGGCACGGTCGCCGTCCCTTGAATGTAGGCATTCAAGTTCGCGCCGGGGGTCATCCATTCCATTGTTTGAAGTGCTTTGTTCATGACTTCCTCTTAAAGTCGCTGGTCGATTATAATAACATTAATTGTTTAGTGGTTCAAAACCTTAAAAAGTTCATTAAAAGGTAGGCAGAATACGGGTTGAGGGCTTATTTGGCTCAAATTTACCTTATTTTGGCTCAATTTCTCGTAAATGTTGCATAACTGCCACCCAGGCTCCCATTACGCCGATCAAAGCGCCAATCATCCATAAAGTCAGAATACCAGAGAATCCAGGGCCTACAAGATGAAACTGACTTTGATATAGGTCGGCTAGCGCATTTACAGATCGCCCTAGCCAAACAACACATGTAACTAGCATTAAAGATGCCATCATTGCACCTAACAGACCCAGTAAAAGCCCAGTGTATAAAAAAGGTCGACGGACATAGGCATCTGTCCCTCCGACAAGCTTAACTACAATTATTTCGTCTCTGCGGCTTTGAATGGCCAGTCGAATAGTGTTGCCAATCACTAACAAAACACCGACGCCTAGAGCGATTCCGATAGCCAACACTAGCTTTTGACTAATTTCCGTAATAGTCAGTAGGCGCTGCATCCACAGCATGTCAATCTGAACTTCGTCAACAGCGTTTAATTCAGCAATGGCTGTAACCAAGTCTTGAGTAAGGGTGATATCAGTGGTGTTTATTGACTTAGGTTGAACCAGAAAAACTGCTGGGAGCGGATTCTTATCCAAATATTGCAATGCCGAACCAAACCCGGAGGATGCTTTAAATTCTTCAAGCGCCTGCTCTT
>ENA-UZXB01027930-UZXB01027930.1-metagenome-genome-assembly--contig:-Day-2-1m-contig-27930_pt1 | contig 12154 bp, 10 predicted proteins | sample MGYA00260339_ERZ794899 | MGnify/ENA metagenome assembly ERZ794899 | reverse complement strand
TCCATCTGGAATCCAAGTTCTAAATTAGCCTCTACTGTATCCAGTCCATTTTCCTGAAGCTTGTATGCTTTGAGTTTATTTAGCAGTCCGATTCCTCTACCTTCTTGATTCATGTAAACAATCACACCTTTTCCAGCTTGCTCTATTTCTTGCATAGCTCTTTGCAGCTGCTCACCACAATCACATCTGCAACTGCCGAAGATATCTCCAGTAATGCAGCTGGAATGCACTCTAACCAATACTGGTTCGTCCTTTTTCCACTCACCTTTTACTAGTGCTAGATGATCCATACCATTGGAAACTTGTTTATATGCGTGGAGTTCAAAATCACCAAAATCAGTAGGCATATGCACATCTATCTGCTTTTCGATGAGACTTTCGTGCTTCAATCGATATTCGATTAAATCTGCTATGGACACGATCTTCATATCGTGTTTTTCTGCTACTTTTAACAAGTCTGGAAGACGAGCCATAGTACCATCTTCATTCATAATCTCTACGATACATCCTGCAGGTTCGAAACCAGCAAGACGTGCTAAATCAATAGCTGCTTCGGTATGTCCTGCTCTCCTTAATACACCTTGTGTTCTCGCACGAAGAGGGAAGATATGCCCTGGTTTTCCCAGTTCTTTTGGTTCTGTTTTTGGATTGACTAAGGCTTGGATAGTCATAGCTCTATCATACGCCGAAATACCTGTACTGGTGCCGTGACCGATGAGGTCTACCGATACGGTAAATGGAGTCTCATACTGTGCTGTATTTTTCCCCACCATAAGGTCTAGCTCCAGATCATCACATCGTTCCTCGGTAAGTGGTACACAGATAAGTCCTCGTCCTTCTGTCGCCATAAAATTCACCATTTCAGTAGTTACATTTCTAGCTGCAGTCAGAAAGTCTCCTTCATTTTCTCTATCTTCATCATCTACTACGATGACCATTTTACCATTTTTGATTTCTTCTATGGCCTCTACAATGGTATTTAGTTTGATATGACTCATTTTAATTTCTGGGTAATTTGAATTTTTCTTCAGTTGAAATGGTTTTATGCTTACGTTAACAATCGTAAGTGATTATTGTAGAATTATTTTTTCCGTCCATACTGCACCATTCTTCACAAGTTTCACGAAGTATACTCCTGAAACCTGAGCTGAAAGATTTAGTGTGAGCCTGTCTCCGGTATTATCTTGTGGGCAGTTCACTATTTGGCCTAGACCATTAATCACTTCACAATCTACGTCTTTCAAGTCCCCACCTGATATAGTGATGTTCCCATTTGTAGGATTAGGATATGCTTTGTATCCCAGTTCTAATTCTTTTTCAGGAACATTGAGTGCGTGTAGCACCGTGAAGTTTACGATAGTTCCTCCACCAAAATCAGGTTCGATGATATTCAGGATACCACCGCCTTGTGCCATGATTCTGAAGAATCCACTTCCATCACTATTGGCCCAAAAACTGATACCATCTCCGTCAGAGTCGGTAATTTCCAATTGCTTACAGCCAAGTCCAAGTGTCAATGAGTCTCTGTACAAGGTATTTGGTTGCAGGTCGTTTCTTTCGAAAAGTACACGCCCCCACTCATTTTTTACGGAGATTGTATTTTCAGATGCAGCAGCATTGGTACGGTAGAAAAGTACAATCTTTGGAGGATATAATTCTGGTATTTCGAATGCACTGTGGTACACATTATTCGCTGGATATTGATCTTCTTGGCCGTTCAAAGCAACGATTTCCGCTGAGAATACTGGATTGTCCGTATCCGTAGAGCTCCATACACTGTTATCTATCGGGAAGTATATTTTTTCTACACCATTGCTAAAAAGATGACAAGGCCAGGTAAACGTACGCTTATTTGCTTTGTCATTCACCCAATAGTCAATGGTAATACTCGTAATGAGTTCTGATCCGTTGTTTCTTATTAGCATCTTAGGATTGATGCACATTGGGTTATCACGTGCATACTCCACCTTGGTAGAAGGTTCTAAGATATCTTCTATGCCTGCTTCTAGTTCAAAGTTGTAGTCTCCGTAGAGTACGATTTGGTTGTTTACAATATATCTAGAGTCGCCAGATCCACTTTCTACATTGTAGTCTAGTGTTACTTCGCCACCGTCTAGTGCTCTTGAAGTGATATCGTATTCTGCTACGTCAGTTGCCATCCCTGGACACCAACCGGCTCTATCATATATCCAAGTTCCACCTTGTGGGTATATTGGGTTATTCGCACAAGCTTTCCATACGCTTCTTGTGAAGGTAGTGTCATCTGCAGTAATCGTGTGGTTGCGAGGTCTGAATTCACCGTCTTGTCCATGTCCTGTGATAGCCGAGCGTACACTCACACCTTTCACCTCAGATGAAATAGGGTAGGTGACAGGGGGAAATATGGTTATGTTTTGCTGTATCTGTGTGTAGTTGGGCTGATACTGCTCTGTAGGCCAAATCTGGTCTATAGAAAGTACTTCTCTGGCTGGAGTACCTTTTACGAATAAAAACTCAATATCCATCTCCTCTTGGTTTTGACCACCTCTGCTCAGGAACATTTTTTTGTTTCCTTTTAGAATAGGGGTGAAGTGGGTTACATCAAAGGTCCAAGTCTTGCCGTCAGGTCCTAAATCTAAACCAATTCCGTATGGTGTCACAAATGACATAATCTCTAATCGAGAAGGCCATCTTCTGAAGTATTGAAGTGTACCAGCACTCAATGTTCCTTGAGATACGGCATCTTGTATTTCTATGATTTCACCGTCAGGACCGTAAGTATTGATTTTATTGGTTGCGTTCCAGTATTCTTGTTTGGATACTGCATTGAGTTCATCACTGAAAATAGTGTTGCTATTGGAAACTACCTCATATTGCTCCACGATATTTGGTATCTGTGCCACACTATCAGTCACAGATACGGTGTCAGAAGTCTGTGTGAAATCTCCAGATACGAATACAGTATTGGGTCTTAATCCTAGTTTCATGAAGTTCTTAAAATTCTCGTATCCTCTAAATCCACTCGTATTCAGATTTTCAAATGTGCTCGCATCTCGGCCATTACCAGAGAGGTCCAATATATTACTTGCTGAAGGAGTCAGTGTATTGAAAGAATAATATAACTGAAGTGACAAATCTTGCGTATTTGCAGCATTTCGCACATCATCAGCAATCTCAGTACTTGAGAGTGCTCTGTCCCATATTTTTACGTCATCTACATTGCCAAGAAATTGTCTGTTGTTTATTCCAAGACTCACTCGTACCTTGATATTTGCTGCTGTATTCACGGCTATGCTCGATAGTTCCGTATTTGCTTCTGCATTGCCATCTACATAGAGCGTGATATCAGAAACGGCATTACCATTTAGTACACAAGCCACGTGATGCCATTTTCCTTCATTGAGGTCTGTAGTGCCTACGATGAAACCACCGTTTATCTCTACTCTTAGTTTTCCATTATCATTTATTCTGAACACCCACTTTTGCCCAGTTGCATTGTTTCCGTAACTGATTATTTCACCGTTAACTTGTGTTGTTTTTATCCAAGCACTCATTGTTCTATTAGCATTCCCAAGCACACCTTCATATGTATTAGACTCTAAGTAGGTACTCCCATCTAAGTATATGGAACGACCTCCATAAGTGGATAATCCTCTTGTGGTATCGCTAATGCTAGATTCTAATGCCAGTTGCTGACTCAGTGTCTTCTGATCTCTGGTATATCTCACCAATACATTGGAAGTACCATCCCAAGTAAATGGCTGATGAAACTGAAGATTGTTTTCTCCAACGGCAAATGCAACATCATTGGAAAACACATTTTCCCAATCACTAAGCAGTGATGCATTAGCATCCAAAGAATCTGCCGTGCTGTGTTTGAAATCTATTTTGAGCGTAGAAACATCAAGTGTCGTTTGACTAAAGAGTTTTATAGCATCTATCTCACCTGCTGCTAATCCACTAGCTGCAAGCTCAGACGCTGTATACATAAAAACAGATGTACCTGAAAGTGGACCTTCAGGATTACCTGGTATAGGTACTGCCTGAGTAAGTGTATTGCTTTCTAAGCCTATTCTAGCTTCTGTAATATTGGAAGATTCAGATACCGTAGTCGTGATATTGTACTTTCTGTACAAATCATAGATCGGGTCTGAACTGTAAGAAAACTCATCTTCTGAGAAGTTTGATATCCTATATTCTGCTGTAGTAGTGAGCAGTGAGTCTATTCTAGAGCTATCTACTATGTAGGTATTACAACTGTAGTCCCACTCACCACAGCCTAAGTTTCTATTGCTGCCTGTACTGATACGTGCACCCTTGCATCGCATAGAGTATTTCATAAGTATCTTTTCATAAGAATCTGAACCATCTGGAAAGGATACGATGGTGTCTCTCGTTTGGCTAGCATAGACTAGACTCTGTACACTCACTGTGTCTTGTGCACGCACAGAAAAGCAAGCAACTATCAGCAGTGTAAAGGCAATAAGGTTTAAATTTTTCATAAATAAGGTAAAAGCTTCGTTAAGGCGTTGCAATTATAAGGATTATATAACCATCTATAAAGGGGTATCGATATCATATTTATACTCATATTTGTGCTCTTGAATATTCTGTTTATAGCCAATAGATTTCCTTATCCACCTTACAGAGGTGATAAGCTGAAAATCTACAATCTCACCAAGAGATTGGCAGAAAAGCATACGCTATATCTAGTCACCTTCTATGAGGATAGGGAAGAGCTCAATGACTTAAAAGAACTGCAGCCCATTTTCAAGGAAATAGAACTTGTGTACTTACCCAAATGGAGATCTATCTTGAATGGTATACCGGCTATTTTTAGCAAGACACCATTGCAGGTAGCTTACTTCAAAAGCAGTAAGATGCACCGTATGGTAAAAAAGGCTGTAGAGCACTACGATATAGACGTCATTCATACTCAGCATCTGAGGATGAGTCAGTATTCTAAACACATCAATTTGCCTAAGATTCTTGATCTGCCAGATGCTTTTTCGCTTTATTTCAAAAGGAGAAACGAAACGGACAGACCCCTCATTAATCGTTTAGTAGACACCGTAGAGGTCGGTAGACTTGTAAAAGCTGAGGCCGTCATCAAGCACTATGATAAGACACTGGTATGCTCTAGAGAGGATAAAAAGTACCTCGAAAAACTCCACAAAACAGACAATCTAGACATCCTCCTTAATGGGGTAGACCTTAATACTTTTGATGTCCAAGAAGGACACGACTATGAATCAGCGGAAGTCTTACTTTTCACAGGCAATATGGACTATGCTCCTAATGTAGATGCCGTGCAATATTTTGCCTCGGAAATGTGGCCTAGGATTCATCAAAATTATCCATATACACGATTTGTAATAGCAGGGCAAAGGCCAGTAGAAGTTGTCAAAAAGCTTGCAGATGAACCCGGTATAGAAGTCACTGGTTTTGTGCCAGATATACAAGATATGTATAAGGAAGCTAGCGTGCTCATAGCTCCACTTCGATTTGGTGCAGGTACACAGAACAAAGTATTGGAAGCGATGGCTATGGGTGTACCTGCAGTATGCACGCACATAGGATTCGAAGGACTACAGATAGAGAGTGGGGACGGAGTGATAATGGCCAAAGAAAAAGCACTTTTTATTGAGGAAGTAGATAAGCTGTTGGCGAGTGAAAAGCTCAGAAAGCAAGTAGGAGAAAAAGGACTAGCTGTAGCAAGGAGTAGATTTAGCTGGGATAGTATAGCCTTACAGCTAGAGCAATATTTCAAAGAAATAGCTTAAGGAAACTAGTTAATCTATTTTGAATAGCATAAGTGAGCTAGTAAGTTGTTAGAGGATTTTTCTTTTGGTCAATATAAATTTTAACTTTTTGAAAGCGGAGTACACAATACTGGAAATATGGATAAAGCAATAGAACAATTCGGGCAAAAAAAAGCCCCGAGATAAATCTCGAGACTTCGTTAAAGTTTTCGAAAATATATATTCTAGTATCTACTTTCTCTTCTCTGTGGTCTGTCTTCAGCTACCTTTACTACGATGTTTCTTCCTTCGAAAGAAGACTCATTAAGCTCAGCGATAGCATTTTGAGCAGATGCGTCATCTGCCATTTCTACAAAACCAAATCCTTTAGATCTGTTTCTGTCTCTGTCAAAAATTACTTTAGCAGAAGTTACTTCACCATAAGGTTCAAAAATCTCTCTAAGGTCTTGGTCGTCTGCGCTGAACGGCAAACTTGCTACAAAAATGTTCATTATATAAAAAAATTAAATTGATTAGACGATGACTGCTATGGTTAGAGCATTAAGATTAAATAAATTTTGGACCATTTCGTTTCGTCTTATTATAGCGCAAAGTTACTCTAAATCATTGAGATAGCTATTATTTATTTGAATCATTGTCGAAATGTCGACTTTAGTGGACCAATCTATCCCGTACAGAAATACAAGAACGGATGGAATTCCCTCTTCTACGAGCGGTATTTAAAGAATTAAACCGCTAATATTGCACACATTTTTATTGAGAGATGATTACAGTAAACGATTTATCGATTCGCTTTGGAAAGCGAGTTTTATTTGACGAAGTAAACCTTAAGTTCAATACCAACAATTGCTATGGTATAATAGGTGCCAATGGAGCTGGAAAATCTACGTTTTTGAAGGTACTCACCGGAGAGATGGAATCTACCACTGGCCACGTGAGTATAGAGAAAGGTAAGCGCATGGCTGTCTTAAGCCAAGATCACTTTAAGTACGACGAACATCCGGTATTGCACACCGTCATGATGGGGCATAATGAGATGTATGCCATTATGCAGGAGAAAGATGAATTGTACGCTAAGCCAGATTTCAACGAAGAAGACGGAATCAAAGCATCTGAGCTGGAGGAGAAGTTTGCAGAGATGAATGGTTGGATGGCTGAAAGTGAAGCGGGAGAGTTACTGAATGGTCTTGGTATACCTACGGAGAAGCATCATATGCTTATGAAAGATTTCAGTGGAAATGAAAAAGTACGTGTGTTAATCGCACAAACCTTATTTGGTAATCCAGACATATTGGTGATGGATGAGCCTACCAATGATCTAGATATTGAGACGGTTTCTTGGTTAGAGAATTTCATCCTTAACTTTCCAAATCTCGTAATCGTAGTATCTCACGATAGACACTTCTTAGATGCTGTATCTACTCAGGTTGTTGATATAGACTTCAATAAGATTAGTCAATTTGGAGGTAACTATACGTTTTGGTATGAAAGTTCGCAACTGGCTCTTCGTCAGCAACAGAATCAAAATAAAAAAGCTGAAGAACGTAAAAAGGAGCTTCAAGAGTTTATTGCACGTTTTTCTGCCAACGTAAAAAAATCTAAGCAGGCTACTTCGAGAAAGAAGATGCTTGAAAACCTAAATCTCGAAGAAATAAAACCTTCTAGTAGAAAGTATCCAGCCATTATATTTACTCAGGAGCGTGACGCTGGAGATCAAATATTGAACGTCTCAGGACTTTCATTGGCTCCATATTTTGAGGATGTCTCTTTCAGTATAAACAAGGGAGACAAGGTTTTCTTTTACTCAAAGCATAGTATTATCACTACTAAGTTTTACCAAGTGTTGAATGGTGAAATAGAATCAGATAGTGGAAAGATAGAGTGGGGAGTGACAATCAATAATGCGTATCTGCCTAATCACAATGATGAATACTTCCAATCTGACCTCAGTCTAGTAGACTGGCTCAGACAATACTCAGAAGAGAAGGATGAAACGTTTATTCGCGGATTCTTAGGGAAGATGCTTTTTAGTGGAGATGAGGCATTGAAGCAGTGTAATGTACTCAGTGGTGGAGAAAAAGTAAGATGTATGATTTCTAAGCTGATGCTTTCGAATCCAAACTTACTGCTTTTAGATGAGCCATTAAATCACCTAGATTTGGAGTCTATCACAGCGTTCAATAATAGTCTGAAGGACTTTAAAGGTACAGTTTTATTTACCTCACATGACCACCACTTCATACAGAGTATAGCAGATAGAATTATCGAAATAGGACCTGGTGGAGTAGTAGATAAACCTACAGACTACGACTCGTACAGAGAGGATAAAGAATTAACTGAAAGAAGAGCAGAATTATATCAAGGCTTACAATTAGAAGAAATTTAAAACCAACACACGAATGAAATACATATTTATAATCTTAACAGCAGTGGCATTTGCAAGCTGCACACAGAATGGTATAGTTGTCGATACGGATAAACCTACCGAATTAGCTACTGAGTTAGACACAATAAGCTACCTGCTAGGAACCAACCTAGCAAAAGACTTAGCAGATAACGGTGGTATGACTGAGATAGACAAACGATCTCTTCTGCACGGTATGCAAAGAGTATTTGACGGTAAAGAAATGGAACTTAGTGAGGCTGACGCAAAGGCATTTATGCAGTCTTATTTCACTAAGGTAAAAGAAAAGCAAACAGAAGAAGCTACCTCTAAAGGACGCGAGTTTCTGGAAGAGAATAAAACAAAAGAAGGAGTACAGGTCACTCCTTCAGGCCTTCAGTACAAGATAATCACTAAAGGAGAAGGTGCTATACCTACTCGTGAAGACGATGTGTCTGTGCACTATACAGGTATGTTTATAGATGGTAAAGTATTTGACAGCTCTGTAGAGCGAGGTCAGCCACTTACGTTATCTACTACAGGAGTTATCCCAGGATGGACAGAAGCACTTACTATGATGCCAGTAGGATCTAAGTGGGAGCTTACTATTCCTTCTGAATTAGGATATGGTGAAAGAGGTTCAGGACCTATTCCAGGCAACTCTGTACTCGTATTTGAAGTAGAGTTGCTAGACATCTTTACTCCTACAGAGTAGTATGTCTAAACTACTTTTACTTAGTAATTCTACCAACTACGGTGAAGACTATCTAGCCTGGTGTGATCAGACTATAGCTGACTTTATCGAAGACGATAAGCAGTCTATTGTCTTCGTACCCTTCGCTGTTATCACAGTAACTTCTGAAGAATATACAGAGAAGGTAAACAAGGCACTGTCTAAGTTTGGTATCACTGTTATTAACCTAGACAAAGTAACCGATAAAGTTGCGGCTGTCGAGAATGCATCTGCTATTTTCATAGGAGGCGGTAATACTTTTCATTTGCTGAATAGCTTGTATGAGCACAAGCTTATGGAGGCAATTAGAAAAGCTATTGACAACGGTGTGAAGTATGTGGGATGGAGTGCAGGTTCTAATGTGACTTGCCCAAACATCTGCACGACCAATGATATGCCCATCACAGAACCACCTAGTTTTAATGCACTACAGTTGGTACCTTTTCAGATCAATCCTCACTTTACGGATAAGTCAATAGATGGGCACGGTGGAGAGTCGAGACAAACGAGATTGACAGAGTTTATAATCGCAAATCCGGGAGCTAGAGTTGTTTGCTTGCCTGAGGCCTCATATTTGGAGGTAGTAGATAATAAGATTACTTACTTTGGAAGTGAGCATGGACTCACTATGGACAGAAAAGGGGTGATTCTTATAAAAAACAATCAGCAACTTTGAATATCAATTTTACTATAGCGGGTTAAAATTGGTATTCGAAATACAAATAACTTTGTATAATTGCACAGCATTAAAAAACAAATAATAAGAGACAATATGAAAAATTTAAGCTTTATCCTTTTAGTATTATTTGCAGTTGGATTTGCGGTAAGTACAACGAGCTGTGGAGGTGATGACACTGGAGGAACTCCTGTTCCTACTGATACAACAGAAGTTGTGACGTATGAGAATACAATTCAAGTAGGTTTTGATTTGTATGAGTTAGACGTTCGTGCAAACTTGACAGAAGGATTTTTCGAATCTGCGACTAACAACACCGTAATATTTGTTTCTGGAAATGATGGTTCTGAAGGAGATGCCGATTTTAACATTACAGTTCCAGGTAAAGATCTAGGTACATATACTACTAGTGGTGATGGTGCTACTTTCGAAGCAGGAACAGGTGCTGTAGGAGATGTAAGAAGAACGGAGTACAATGCAGATGCTACTCCTATGACTATAGTTATAACTGAGTATGGAGATGTTGGAGAGAGAATCAAAGGGACATTCTCTGGTCAAGTAAAAAACACTTCTAGTCAGACTTTAGATATTAAGAATGGTAAGTTTGATGTAGAAAGAACTCCAGACAAATAGTTGAGAAATATTCTTAAAGATAGAAGCCTTTCTGAGAAATCAGAAAGGCTTTTTTTGTTGAGGTCGGAACCGGATTCGAACCGGTGTAGAAGGTGTTGCAGACCTCTGCCTAGCCACTCGGCCATCCGACCATATTTCGATTCCTTATGGGTTGCAAACTTATGACTTCTATTCTTTTTTCCTACAAATATTTTTTGTGAAAAAAGAAGAATTTTCATTTTGTACATTTGACTAACAATAGCGGATAATGAGCAGTGCCGATTTAAAAAAATTCGAAATTCTTTTTAAAAGTTTACGGCCTTCTCTTGTCCACTTTTCGATATATATATCAGGGAGTAGACACGATGCCAATGAGATTGTGAATGATGTATTTGTGAGTGTATGGGAGAAAAGAAAGAAACTTTCTTTAGATGAGTCCTTGAAATCATATCTTTTTCAAGCAGTCAAGAATAGGTCTATTAATCATCAGAAAAAGAAGAGAAGCATACAAGTCCCTCTTTTGGATACAGAAAAGCAAAGCTCATATACTGCAGATGGTTCTTTATTGGATAATGAGCAACAGCAGCTACTAGTTAGTATTTTAGATAGTCTCCCGCCTAAATGCAGGCAAGTTTTTGTGCTGAGTAGAATGGATCAGCTCAGCTACAGTCAAATAGCAGGCCTCATGGACATCTCGGTGAAGACTGTCGAGGCACAAATATCTAAGGCATTAAAAATTTTTCGAAAAAAAATGAATAAAGAGTAAGGGTAGTGACTCATATTCTTGTATTACATAGTAAGAAAGCAGTAACTATGATTTGGGAATCAAATATCTTATTGAAATTTATTTTTGGAAAATGTGATCCAAAAGAAGAAAGTGAAGTAAATGAGTGGTTACTAGAAAGTGACTATAATAGAAACACCTTGTCTCACCTAAGAACTACAGTAAGTCATCTTAAATAATGAGTTTACACTCTGAAAATAAGATAATTAAACTAATAACACAAATGATGAATCCTAGGGAGGAGGAATCATTTTTGAAAGAAATAGAACAGTCAAAAGAATTGACTGAGATATACCAGATCTACGTGAAAACGTGGGATCTAACTAACCAATTAAATTATTCCCATGATGACTCAGACACATCGTGGGAACAGTTTAATTCAAGAATAAAAGCACCGATTAAATTACTGGGCTTAGATTGGCGAAAACTTGCTGCAAGTATTACCCTACTTGCAGCGTTTTCATTTGGTATGTGGTTTTTTGGCTCTACCAATGTAAACCTTGCTACAAGGGATAATGTAGAGACTTATGACTTAGCGGATAATACATCTATAAAACTGAATAGAAATTCTTCGATAACATACGAGAAAGGTGACCTCAAAGGAGTTGAAAGGACGGTTTGTTTGACTGGAGAGGCATATTTTGATGTAGCTAAAAGTGATAAAAACTTTCGAGTGAAGACGGCATTAGGAGATATTGTTGTGCATGGTACACAATTCAGTGTTATGTCTTCCGAAAATCTGTGTTATGTAGAACTCTACGAGGGTAGTATTTCATACGAAAATGAAGGCATTTCCATAGATCTCGTTCCAAACGAAAGATTGATTTTCAGTCACGATAGATTTATTAAAGAAGAATTCTCTAAACCCGTTTCTTGGACTGAGGGTATCAGTTGCAATAATGTCCCACTAAGCTATGTACTTGGTCAATTGCAATTGACATACGGAGTAAGCTGTGATGTTGCGAAAAAGGTGCAGAACGAAAAGTATACAATCAATCTACCTTTAGATGATATTGAGATGTGTATCAAAATTCTTCGTAATGTGTCTGGTCAAAACTTTGCATTAATAGATAATACCATTATCGTAAAAGATTGATTTGTCGTAATTTGCGATGATTGAAGAGAACTCTTTTCATAGCATTATTACTTTGGTCACAGTGTCTTTTAGCTCAAAGTCTTGAGCAATTAGATTCTTCCGTCTTTAGGTTTCAGCACAATGGAAACC
>ENA-UZXB01000952-UZXB01000952.1-metagenome-genome-assembly--contig:-Day-2-1m-contig-952_pt2 | contig 12165 bp, 11 predicted proteins | sample MGYA00260339_ERZ794899 | MGnify/ENA metagenome assembly ERZ794899 | reverse complement strand
CGCCGCCGCGGTAAGATGGAATCGTATTTCGACTAAGCGGCGCGCGTTGTTCGCGCACTACCCAGACTTATGACACTCCTATGGATAACGCTTTTCCCGCTACTGCTGACCGCCGCCTGGTTACGCTACTGTGCTATCGCCGCGGGAAGCGCCAGGCCTTTACCGCCTAAAACCTTTCTCAGTCAGCCTGCACCCAGAGAGATCTGGGGGTCTCATCATCATCAAATAGGTGCGCGTTGGCTACACGAGATTTTTGAGCGCTCAGCAGCACGGTTCCCTGACCTGATTGCCCTAACCGTCCCCGAGTCGGGAGAGTCTCTCAGCTACGCTGAGCTCGACGCCAGGGCCAACCACTTCGCGAGCCACCTCCGTCACCACCTCAGTGGCAGCAATGAGGTCGTGGCGGTGCACTTACGACAAGACTCTGCCGATATCGTCGCACTGCATCTAGCGATTCTCAAAGCCGGGGCGACGCAAGTCGTTATTGACCCGGATTCACCCAACCACCTTTACCAGCAGATACTGGCGGATGCAGCGCCAGCGGTATTGATCACTGAAACGAAACTGGCAACCGCCACTGACGCACCCCTTGCCACACCGGGCATGACGATACGTACTCTTGAATCACTCAAGGTCTCCGATAGCCGCGCCGGCTCATCGCAGTCTAGGCCGTCTTCTCACGCTGGGTCGTCGTCTCACCCCAGCGCTTGTCAGGATTCACCATCCCAACGAATCGCCGCCCTCTTTTATACCAGCGGTACCACTGGCACACCGAAGGGAGTTGAATGCGCCCACGCGGGCTATATCAATCTCGTGCAATCTTATGCAACGTATTACGACTTTGTACCCGGGAGTGACGCGACCTCGCTCACCTCTTCACTCGGTTATGACGGCAGCATTTCTGAACTGTACAGCGCCTGGGTCGCTGGTTGTGAGGTCGTCTTACTCACAAAAGCGGCGCTGCGCTCTGGCCCCGAACTACTCCCCATTTTAAGAGATCACTCTGTGACCGCGCTGTTTTGCCCGCCCGTGTTGCTCTCCACCTTAACTGCTAACCCTGAAGTCGATCTGCCCTACCCCATATGCCGATATATCGTACCAGCAGGAGAGGCCTTCCCCGCCTCACTGGTTGAACCCTGGTCTCGGGCGCGCCGGCAGATCGTCAATACGTATGGTCCCACCGAGGTCAGCACGGACACCAGTCGGCAACTTTTGCGGCCCAACGAACCGGTCACGATTGGCAGCCCTTTTGCGGGAGTAAGCTACTTCATTTTGGATCCCGCCACATTGGAACTGCTGCCGCATGGCACAGAAGGCGAGCTCTGCATCGGTGGCTGTCAGCTGGCACAAGGCTACCGTAATCGACCGGAAGCCACCGCAACACAGTTTTTCACACACCCCGAATTCGGTCGCTTGTATCGATCGGGTGATCGATGCCATGTTGATCCCATCACCTTGAGAGTTCATTTTCACGGTCGTCTCGATGCGCAGCTCAAGGTTCGGGGATTTCGCGTCGAAGCCCAGCCGATTGAATCGCTGTTGCAAGATCACTTTGCGGAGTTCGACACTGCGGTGCTCGATTGCCAAAACAGCGAGCTGATCGCCTTCATTCGCGCGCCATCGCTGTGGCATCAAACCCATGCAAACACAAATGTGCAGCTGCTCGAGCAACCACTACTGGCTCAGGCGCAGGCGCTCGTAGGGCAAAAATTCCCTCCCTATGCCGTACCTAGCCGGGTCTTTCTGATCGACCAATTTGACCTCCTCGCCGCGTCCGGCAAGATCGATCGACGCGCGTTACCGAGGATTGCAGCGCTTTCAAACACAGCTAATGAGAGACCGGTATTCAGCCCACAACACGATGACGCGCTAAGCGAGTCGCTCGACGCGGATGTGCTGGCGCTGTGCCGAACGCAATTGGGCAGCGAGCTTGGTTGGCGCGACGACTTTGTTGAGTGGGGCGCTCATTCGATTGCCATTGCGCAACTCACACAAACACTGCAATCGGCGGGCTACCCTGTGACCGTCCGAGCTCTGCTGAGCGAATATCGCTGTGCCGCCGATATCGCGGCACTCACTTGCGCGATTCAGCCCCAGGCAGGACTCGCCAGCAGTCAACCCAACCCGCCCACTCTGGACAACGCTGAGGTCGAGAGCCGGGTGTACTCATTTCGCTCGTTCAGTGCACTACAAGCGAGTGCCTCGGTTTTACTGCGCGTACCGCTGGTACTCGTTGCGGGACTGGGACTGGCGATTATTGATCCAGAGGTCCTCCTGCTCGCGGGCGACGTGTTGGGCTTTTTAAGCGCCACCATTATTAGTTATTGCCTCTATATGATTGTGCCCTTCGTGAACTTGAGCTGGGTCGTTCTCCTCCGTCTGGTGCAACGTGGAATGGGGATAGAACCCACCTTAGAACCGGGGCGCTATCAAAAATATTCCCGTCACCACCTACAGGTCTGGTGGATGGAACAACAAGCGGGCTTTGTCTTGAGGCCGCTGGTGAATGGCCTAAGAAGCCCGAACCTTTTTAACTGGGCTTTGCGTCGTCTTGGCGCGCACATTCACCCCGGCACCTTTATTGCACAAAGCACCGAATGGTATGGCCCGCTCTCTCTGATGACGATTGAGGAAGGCGCGGTAATTCAGGCGGGGGCACAAATCAGCACGATCGAATGGGAATCTTCTGTCTTTACGTTGAACGCCATACACATCGGGCCCCGCGCTCGAGTCGGGAGTCGAGCCATGGTATCCGCAGGCGGCACCCTCGGAGAGGGATCTTGGTTGACACCCTTGTCTTCGCTGCAAAATGCGTGCGACGCCTATTCACAAGTCAGTGGTGTTCCGGGCGCCGTGGTGGGGACGTTTGATCAAGTGAAAACGCCCGATCAGCCGCAGCGCAGCAGGCTCATCATGGCCGCCATCGATGCGCGCAATGTCCTACTACAGCTGGCACTCGAGCTGTCATTGGTAGTGATCCCCGGCGCGTTTATCGCGCTCATTGCGTCGTTTTTTCTCGGCCTAGACGCGCTCAATACGCTCAACGCGGAAGATACTGCACTCACCCTCGGTGGTATTCTCAAAATAGGGGGCGCTGGCATCGCCGGTATTTGGATCGGCGTGTTGTCTAGCTCGCTTCTGCTTTGCCTTTTCCTTAGGCTGACGCCTACCCCGCCAGGATGGATTAGTGCCTTCAGCCTTACGGGGACTCTGGCCCGATATCGACAAACCAAAATGAATCAAATTCAGCAAATGTGGGGTTGGAGTCTGACAGGGCAGTATCTGCGGGCACTCGCCGGCGTGAAATTTTCTCGAGTCGGCGCATCAGAATGCGACGCGCTCGTCAATGTATTACCCGAACAACTCGACGCCGATGCCAATATTTTTATCGCTCAAGGGTGTTACTGCAACGTGTTAGACGAACACGGCGCATTTCTTTTGGTCAAGCCATTGCGATTACCCGCGGGCTTTTTTGCTAGCAATAACGCCATGATTGAGCCTGGCGCGATGCCTGGCAATTTGCTCCTAGGGGTTTCGACGCCAATTGGGCCCCACGACTACCGAGAGCAGTACACAGATCGTCCAGACCTGCCAAGGGTTCTCGCAGGGAACCCGCCGCTATCGCTCGGCGCGACATCGCAGCCGGCGCAACCTGTTCACCCTAGGCCATCCTGGTGGGTCTTTATGATGCGTTTTGTATTAAATGATTTTGCCTCCGTTGGCGTTGTACCGGGCATCACCGTCTTTCTCGCCACCACGCTGCTGGTATCCCTCAATGCCTTGGGTTTAAGCAATATTGGGGCGGCACTGGTCACCAGCATCCTATTCCCGATCAGCTTGCCGCTCCTCGCATTGCTCATTAAGTATCTGCTCGTAGGGAATTCCTGGGGAGCCAAAAGCAGTGCTCCTTTTTGGTCGGTGCGACACTTTGCGTACTTTCTTGCACAAGATTGCTTTTTTAGACTCATGTCGAGCTTTATGAGTACCATCGCAGGCACCGCGCTGGCTAACCCGTTGTTGCGGCGGTTTGGCTGTCGAATCGGTCAACGAAGCCTGATCGGGCTACCCATTCAGCTCTCTGACTGGCACGCCGTGGACATTGGTGATGACTGCGTGGTGAATGGCCAAATGCAGCTCCACAGCTTTGAGAATCGCATACTGAATGTGGCGCGAACCAAGATTGGCAACAACACCGTGATCAACCACGGCTCAATGCTGATGGGCGGCGCCACGCTTGCAGATCATGTCACGGTGTCTCCGCAGTCATTGATCCTAAAGGCGATGCAGCTCCCGCCCGGACTGCACGCAGGCAGTCCGACTCAACTCGTCAATCCCGAGCCCCTGTCACACTAAGACTGGCGTCTTTTCAGTGAGCTGTTCTAGCAAGGGCCGCTGACGGGGTGGCACCTGCAGTGAGCACAAGGTCACGCGACCGCACCTATCGAATCGACTCCCAACGAAGATTGGTGAGAGAGCGCCATAGCCATTCCATCGGTCCGAGGCGGAATCGCTGACACCACCAGTGGCAGACCACCAACTGCGCGAGGTAAACCATGAGCGCAAAGGAGCACACCGCGAAGGGCCCCCATTGGAAAGCTTTGCCGAGGCCGTAGCCATAGAATACCGTCGTGAAAATAAGGGTCTGGCTGAGGTACGCCGATAAACTCACCCGACCTGCGCTGGCAACACGCGTACGAAGGGCGATAAAGCGATCGCTTCGGGTCCAGCACCAGACACTGACAAACCAAGCACCGACCAGCGCGAAGAGTGCGCATAGGTAGACCACGTCACCTAGCAGAATCCACAGCGCTGACGCCTCTGACTTACCAAATACCTCATAGCCCCAACTTGCCGCCAAGTAACGCTCTCCTCCCATCAAACAGAGGCCAACTAGCCATAGGATCACCGCCAACCCATAACATGACCGAATAGAAAGCAGCTGTAACCTTGGCCAACCAACGCGCATGAAATAAATTCCGCACAAAAAAAAGGTCAGCACCAACAGTCCGGAATCTGGATATTGCCAATCAACCCAGAATCGCTCCGGTATGTTTTCTGAATGATAAGCAACCACGTCGGCGAGACGACCGACCGACAAGGGTGAGTGGGTCAAGTCGTCCTCTAACCACTCAGTGGCCTCCTCTGGGCTCTCCGGCGGCCACTCGTCGCCACGATCGTCTCCCAACAGGTGTCCGAGCGGAAAACTGAGACTGAGAAAGATCATGACGCACAGGAGCCAACGGTTGGATAGCGCATTAAGGAACAACAAGAGCACCCCCAGCTCCGCATACAGCATAAGAATGTCGCCCTCAAACAACAAACCATGGAGGCAACCCAAAGCCATCAGAACCAGCAGCCTTCGAACCGCGCGCCCCAACGTGTAGGTGGGCGACAGCCTCTGCAGATAAAATCCAATGCCAAACAATAAACTGTAAAGAGCCCAGAATTTAGATTCGAAGAGAGTGTGCTTGAATGTCCAGAAAGCGCGGTCTAGGGGCCCTGCCCAAGCGATTGAATCCGCTCCGAAACTGAACACATTGACGATCAAAATGCCGAACAGCGCCACCCCCCGGAGCACATCAAAAAAGGCAATACGCTCACTGGCATGTGTCACCACCATCAGCGAAGTGCTTCCCGCTCAAAACGCTCCATGGATACCCACCCTATTCTCAGTCAACTTGTTATCCGCACTCACTCTCGCATGAGATTGTAGCGTGCGCGAATCGAGCCTACTGATAACATAAGAGACGCAGGATACTCGGATGTTGGCTGTGTTTTTAGCCGACAAACGGTTCATATTGGCCTGACCATAGCTAAAATAGAACTACGCAAGCGTTGTAAGCAGCGACTGCGGCTGCCCCACTGCTCATCATGTGTGACTTGTTTGTATCGTGATGAAGTGTTCGCATAGTATTCGGACGCGGGACTGTGCCGATCTTTTTCAAGCGAAGTAGACGGAATCTCACGGCCAGTGCCAAACGCTTCAGAGGGGAATAACATGAGACATTCCCCGCATTTATCGTATGCTGACGCTCGCCAACATTGGGCCATCGTAAGACGGGCTCGTTGTTCGCCACACTCGCTCGGATAGGACCCCGATGATGCACTTTACGCTGCTCTTATTTTTACCCATCACGCTACCCGTGCGGGTTTCCGGTCTGCTCCTATGAGTACGGAGCGATCATCACCCGTGATCAGCGGCGCTTTGGGCGCCCTACCGCTCTTTATCCCCGCGATTCCCTTTGCGTTTGTCTTTGGCGTGGTGGTTGCCAATGCCGGTATTCCAGAATTGCTGGGCTGGTCTTCGTCCCCCATTATATTTGGCGGCGCGATACAGGTAACGCTGTTTACNNTTGATTGGTGAGGGCGCATCGGTCGCCGCCGCGGTGAGTGCGGCTTTGGTGGTCGGCGCACGTCATATGCTCTATTCGGTTGCCTTGGCACCTCAATTTCAAAACCAACCCACTTGGTTTAGATGGGTCGGACCTTACGTCCTCATTGATCAGGTCTTCGTGTTGAGTCAACTCAACCCCATCAAGGAGCCGGATACCTTCCGACGCTATTTTCTGTCTGCAGGTTTCACCTTTTGGTCATTGTGGATGCTGTTCACCGCAGTAGGCGTCATGCTCGGCCCTGCTATTCCCACGAGTTGGGGTGTTGAGTTTGCCGCGCCAGTGCTCTTCGTCAGCCTGATGATGGCAGCCAGTAACCGCCCAGATAAAATCGGGGCGGCACTGCTCGCCATGATCATGGCCTATGTGTTCGCCGAACTCCCTAATCGCTCAGGGCTTTTGGTGGCGGTGCTCATTAGCGTCCTCATCATGTTGCTGGTAACGCGTCGAGGTGAGCCATGATTCTCACTGCGATCATCCTCACAGGAATAGGCTCCTATCTCATGCGGGCCTTTTTTATCTTTGCATTGGCTCGCTATCAATTCCCACCGATCATGTTGCAAGCACTCGAGTATGTTGCCCCGACGGTGATGGCCGCACTAGTGGTCTCGTTATTGACAACACCCGACGGCGAACTGGTCGCCGGTGTGCCTGAGATCGTGGGCCTCGTCGGCACTGCGATCGTAGCGAAAGTGAGCGGAAATCATATTCTTGCACTGCTCACCGGAATGACGACCTACTGGCTCATCGGCTGGATCATGTAGGCCAAATCGAAACATGTCTCACTATCCGCCTACTGTTGCCGCCGCAGTCGTCATTGCCAATATGATTGGCACGGGCGTTTTTACAAGCCTGGGCTTTCAGTTAATGGATATTCAATCAGCCCCTGTGCTCATGATGCTGTGGATCGTTGGAGGATTATCAGCACTTTGTGGCGCCTTGAGCTATGCGGAGCTGGGGGCGGCCCTCCCAAAGTCGGGAGGCGAGTATCATTTTCTGACTGAAATCTATCACCCCTGCGCCGGCTTCATTTCTGGGTGGGTCTCTGCCACGGTCGGCTTTGCCGCCCCGACCGCGCTCGCTGCGTTGACACTGGGCAGCTATTTGGCGGCCAGCGGTTTATCCGTGAATCCAACGTGGGTTGCCACCGTTGCCATTGTGTTGCTCACCACGGCTCATTGCACCAGTCACCGCCGCAGTGGCGGGACACAAACCATTTTCACACTGCTGAAACTCATCTTGATTCTTGGGTTCTCGGCAGCAGCGTTGCTGCTCGGGTCAACCGATCGTCAGGCGGACTTCACCTGGACAAGCGACTCGGGAGCGCTGTTGGGTAGTGGGGCATTTGCGGTCTCACTGATTTATGTGAACTACGCCTACTCTGGTTGGAATGCAGCGACTTACATCAGCGGCGAGCTGGCCTCGCCGCAAAAGAGTTTGCCATGGGTTCTCGGCATCAGCACCACAGTGGTAGCGGTGCTTTACTGCGTCCTTAACTACGTATTTTTGTCGGTGGCACCGATGGACGCCATGATCGGCAAGGTCGAAATTGGCGTTATTGCCGCAGAGTTTGCTTTCGGTTCCACATTGGGGGCCTCGATGGGCCTGCTGCTTGCCTTGCTCCTGATCTCGACCATCAGCGCCATGATCCTTGCTGGCCCCCGGGTATTACAGCGCATCGGTCAAGACTATCCGCGATTCGCTCCCCTGGCGCGACAAAACCAAGATGGCATCCCTGTCACCGCCATCCTGTTGCAGTCATCCACTGCACTACTCTTTCTCTGGAGCGCCTCTTTCGAACAGATTCTCATTTTCTCCGGTGCTACCATGGCACTCAACACCTTCGCCACGGTACTCGGACTGTTCGTACTGCGTTGGCGACAACCCGAGCTACGTCGCCCATTTAAGGTCTCGTTTTATCCGATCACGCCAATCATCTTTCTGGGCATTACAGGCTGGACACTGATCTATATTGTGCTGCAGCGTCCGGTTGAAGCACTCATTACTGCGGCCATACTGGCCAGTGGGGGTGTTTTTTATCTCTTGATTCGCGCTCCCCGTGGCTCTGTAGGGTGACGTCCTCCCCCTGAGTCGGTGTTGCATTATTGTGACACCAAAGCGCTCAACTAGTGCTTTACCGGACGCCAACACCCCACTTAATTTTTGACCGCCGCGACGACGCGGTGCACACCGTCGACACAAGTGTGTTGAAAGTGATTCTCATTGGCATTATGTTGGATGGTGGGGACTCCAATAAAAACCAAAAAAAGGACTACACGATGCACATTTTTAAATCAGCTTGGCGCGTCCTGATGGCTCTGCCAATCTTAACTTCCTCCTTCGTTCTCGCCGATGACCACCTGCTGAATGGTATGAACGTTCAACAGCCCTTTAATCTGCAGGCGAATCTATGCAAACTCAATCCGGGCGTGAGCCTTGAGGACTACCACGCCATGGTCGAAGACTATTTAGCGTGGGCTGAAACAAACGATGTTGACCCGGTTTTCGTTCGGCAATTTCCACTCTTTTCACACCAGACGCTGCAGCGTCCCTGGCCCTATGATTTTGTCGAATTTTTGGCCAGCGACTACGAGCGCTGGGGCAAATCCTGGGACCTGTGGCTCACTTCAAAATCGGGGATGGCACTGAACGAACGTTGGCAAGAACTGGCAGTCTGCGATGTCAAACAAGCGCACTCTCAAGTGCTTTACGCCAACCGTGAAGCGCTTGAAAGCGATGATGAGCGCTACGTCACTTGGAATTGGTGCACGCCGAAAGTAGGCTTTGAACAGCTGTCACAAAAGCATGCCCAGTACGTGGCAGAGCTCACTGATAACCCAACCGGCATGATTGGATGGGCCGTCGTCTTTCCTCACACCGGTGCAGCAAATATGCCTGGGGAGTTCGCTCATTTAGCTGTTTATCCCGATATGGAGTCATTTATGAGCCGACGAAAGTCGGAGGCAACGGGAGGCTGGCGCGGTCAACGTGAGTACGAGCAGAACTATGCTGACTGCACCGGGGAGCAGCTGAACATGGAGACAGTCCTTCACCGACCCTAATTTCGATCACATAAACCAATGGCGTCGCACCGCAGCAATAACGGTTGCGACATCTGCACCGAACGGAAAGGAGATGTTGATGAATTTTCGACTACTGAATTTACGACTACTGATTGGGGTTGCTGGTATCGCCGCCGCCACTTTGACTCTTGCCGATAACCATGCGGCTAGCGAACCGGAATGGAGCATGGGCAACCCCGTAGAGATTTACGGCTGTAGCTTCAAAGACGGAATAAACGGCTACCAACAATCCATTAAACACGCAGCGCTCGTCAATGCCTGGGCAGAGGAACACGATGCGTTTCAAAACCACGTGGGACAACTCATGTGGCCAGATTTTTCCGATGGCCAGTACGCCACAGACTTTACGTGGCTCGGCTACTGGGAAAACTATGCTGACTATGGCGCCGACTTGGACAAGCGCGCCGAGCATGGCGCAGAGCTCTTTGTGGAGGCAAACAAGTTTCTTGAGCAATGTTCGCACAGCGAATGGGGGGCTTGGGATGTGCTCCCGGCCAACGACTGGACGTTGGGTGACCACATAACAGAGTTTTCAGACTGCTTTTATCAAGACGGCAAAGGGGATGCGGACTTACTCGTTGCTAACATTGCCTTTGCTAAAGCACTGACCGCTCGCGGACTGACTGGCGCTGACCTTGGGATAGTGCAATTGTGGCCACGCGCCGGTGCACCCGCAGGCCTCGACGACGCCATTAGCTTCAAATGGATCACGGGCTACCCAAAACATTCGGCGTACGCCAATTACACCCAAATCTGGTGGAATGAAGGTCTCACAAACGAGTGGAATGCGCTCTATGGTGATATCGTCAGTTGTGACGCTGGGCGGGTCTACCAATCGCAAGTCATGAACACACCCTGAGGCAACTCAGACTCACGTCAGCCTCCTTGCCATCATGGGCGGAGGCTTGTACTCACGCAAAACCGTAATGTCTTATTAAGATAAATTAAGGGAAGCAATATGAGAACACTAACAACTTTATTATCGGTCATGGTACTGGCATTCACAGGCATGCTGGCACAGGCTGATGACCACGCTACACCCACTCAGCCAGTGGGTATGGTTTATGCCATGGATGTGTCAGATCCGCCTGCCTTTGCAGCCGCAATGGCCAAATACTGGGACTCCCCCACCGGTAAACAGTCGGGTGGTATCGCTATTCTGAGGCAAGTTGTCGCAGCGGGCGAAAGCACCATTTCTCACATGGTTTCCGTTGCACACCCATCCTACGACAGCATGGATGCCTCCTTTGCATTGAATGCTGCATCGGCGGACTGGGCAGCTTTTTTATCCGAGGTCGAGGGCATCGCAACCGTGGTCACTTCATCCGTCTTTGAGGGTACCGGCCTAGGCTCCATGAAGAATAATATCGGTGCCGGCCCCGGGGTTGCCACACTGTACATCTTCATCTCGGTGTCTAACCCGCCAAAGTACGCTGCTTCATGGCAAAAAATGATGGGAGATGCCGATTTAGGCGAGACCGATACCATGCTCTTCGCGATCCCCGCCGGTGGTGTCGACGATACGACGCATGTCGCCTCTATTTCGGGTAAAAGTGTCGGGACGGTGATGGCACAGATGAATGCCAATAGCGCCGACAAAGCCTTCCAGAAATTCATTAAGGAAGTGGCAGACATCCGAACGATCGAGCGGAAAATTGTGACAGTCGATCTTGCGGTTTTCGGCAATACCGGAGGCTAGCTTCTGTCAGCAGGGGCAGACTTCCGTCTGCCCCTCACCCTACTCCGATCTTCAAAAACGCTCAATTTACCGGCCCTAATATCAAGGATCCTGTTTTAAAGGGCGCTCTTTTAAAGGGCACTCTTCTAAGGGCACTCTTCTAAGGGGATTCTTTTAAGGACCGCATGTTTAAGGGCCGCATTTTTAATGGGCCCTATCTTTATCCAGCCGATGGCGATTGGCACTTGCATTACAGCGCCTGTCTTGGCTCCGTACACCACCTCTTGGCGCCCGCTAGCATGCTGGGTCATCGCGGCGATATAACTGTTGTCGCCGATCAGTTCAAAAAGCGAAATCACCTTCCACGGTGGTCAGCCCCAAAGCATCCCAGTCGAGCATACCGCCCCGATAGTAGGATATTTTTTCAGCGGGAAAACCATCACGAATCATCGCCTTCATTGCAGTTGGGCTCTGAGGACACACAGGGCCATTGCAAAAGCCCACCACTTTCTTAGCCCCGCTACAGTCCCAAACGTCATCGGCCCGGCTGCAACCGAGCTCGTCCATTCGCATCGCGACCTCGGTGTAGGGTATGTTCACCGCGCCCGGGATCGTCGCGTCAATAAACCACTCCTGAGTTCGCATATCGATCAAAATGGTGTTGGCGTCTCCAATCGCATTGAGCACTTCCATCTCTGTCACCGGCACGATACCGGGCTCGGGCACCAATGGCTGAAGCCACCCTTTATTTTTAGCACAGGGCGTCATCTGCCGCGTTATCGTGATCTCCTCACCGGAAGGTAACGTGGTCACGAAGGCCTTGTCCTCTCCGATAATCCGCAGATTCTCTGCGACCGAGGTGTTAGCGCAAAAAATGGTAAGGCAGACAACACTCTGTATAAACAACTTGACCATGACCCTATCTCCTTTCTTATTCGTATTGATTATTTGATTAGACCGATAAAGCATACACCTGAAAGACTACAACAGCGTCCCAGCGGGTCAAGTAAAA
>ENA-UZXB01010100-UZXB01010100.1-metagenome-genome-assembly--contig:-Day-2-1m-contig-10100_pt1 | contig 12222 bp, 13 predicted proteins | sample MGYA00260339_ERZ794899 | MGnify/ENA metagenome assembly ERZ794899 | reverse complement strand
CTTATTGGCTGAGTCATTTGGAACGTGTATTCACCATCTGGAGATTTCTCAGTCTTATTCTCCGCACTCATCAATACGATAAGTGAAGGGTCTGTTTTAACTTTAGCATCATATGTGAATTTCACTCCTGGTCCATCTTGACAAGGCACCCAACTCCTAGCAAGAATTGCTTGAGATTGGCTAAACAAGAAAGGGTGTTTCTTTCCAAAAGTCTGTTCTGGTGTTAGCCATTGCAGTGCAGCAGACTCAGGACGAGTAGAATAGTACACTTTAACCGTTTTACTCGTAGGTTGGATTTTGATTTTTAAAGGCTGTCCAAAAACATCGCTTGCTTCTCCGAGAGAATACTTTGTAAGTGACTCATTATCCAACTTTACAGAATCAATATCCAAATCCCGTGTATCAAGAATTAACTCTTTTACACCTCGGTAATTGACTATAGATAATTCTGCCCATCCACTCAGTATATTTTTTTCAAAGTCAGTATCTAAGTCCAGGGAAATATGACTGACCCTAACATCATTAAAATTAGCATACGAGTGTGCGTCTTTAGCTAAATCGGTATCCAGTGCTTTCCTATCCTTTTCAAAAGGACCGCAACTAGAAATAACCAAAAGTAAAAGACAAATAACGTTTAGTGTGATTTTCATTGTAAAATACTTTGATGCAAAGAGATGTATAATCAAGTTAACTGCCAATACATATGACCATTTTTTTGGCCTTCCAAAAAATGTTATTTACTTGTTTGAAACATATATTCATTTATTTTCGTGAAACTTTTGAGGAAATGGTACAATAATTGTTCAATTCTCCACGTAATTATACTACACTGTAATGAAGAAAATACTTTTTACTCTTTCGATTTTATGCTTTGTATCTTATGCTTCTTTCGGGCAAGGATGGGATGACTCAGGAGATTCTTGGGGCGACGACAGTGTTGATGACGGATGGGGTTCTGATGATGGAGCTTCCGGAGATGATGGATCTTATAATTATGATCAAGGTTCAGGTAGTACTGTAGGCGTTGCTGATTCTTCAGGGTCAGATGATTCTTGGGGCGATGGTAGTGCTTTTGACTATGGCAGTGGCGGAGACTATGTACGTAGTGCTAGGCCAGCAGTTGTGTCAAAACCATACGAACGCTTTACCGGAATGCCTTATGATAGTACTAGTATGCTAATAACGTATACTGAGATTGTAGAAGTAATTCCTCCGGATAGATTTTTAGACCTAGGAGGTGAAGATTACTCCCTTTCTGATTCATTGTATGCAAGAGCAATCAGCTGGATGAACAGCGAGTTTGGTAAGAAAAAAGCGAAAGAGATGATAGACGCTGCCGGTATGGATGATAAAGGAAGAGAAGGAAACACAATAAATGCATATGTTTCTATTCCTCTAATTGTGCAGGTTAATGAATATAAGTCTTATGAGTCAGGCACAATCGAGTTTGATATGGAACTTAGGTTCAAGGATGAAAGATACAGATACAAATTTGAAAATTTTGTTCACGTAGAAAGCCATAGCCCAAAAGGAAAAAATCCAGATGCTACATATATGGAGTATTACCTGACTTCTAAACGAGACATTAGGGGAAATGATAAAATCTTAATCGCTTGCGACAATCAAATGAATAAAATGATTGATAATCTCAAAGCCACTTGTGAAGCAACACCATTTGTGGATGATGATGATTGGTAAAATCTGAAACTTGAATTAACTAAATTATTAAAATCCTTTTCGATTGCCGAGAAGGATTTTTTATTGGATCATATCCGCACTTATTATATTGCCATTTACCAAAAGAACGATTGAACTAATAGTGCAACTCAGATGAAAAGTACACTAACTAAAGATTGGAAAAATGCTCTGACCCACTTGAGACTGCACTTTTCTTTATTACTGATGCCTGTCTTTCTTTTTGCCTTATCTCAAACCAAAGAAATAGACCTATTCAATACCGTGCTTTCGTTTCTCATACTACATTTACTTGTATACCCATCTAGCAACCTTTTTAACAGCTATAACGATAAAGATACAGGCAGCGTTGGCGGATTAAAAAATCCACCGCCTACAAACAGAAAAATGCTTACATTGGCAAACTACCTTGACATCTTAGCACTTCTAGTCTCATTTTTTATCAGTTCATCATTTGCGATATTTGTCCTTATCTACATCTGCTTTTCCAGACTCTACAGCTATAGATACATTAGGCTTAAACAGTTCCCAGGTATTGGGTTTTTCGTAATCTTTATTTTTCAAGGAGCTTTTACTTTTATCATGAGTAAATTTGGCATTGTTCCGTACTTTGAAAATTTTTTATACCGCGACAACCATGAACTCGGATACTTTACATTCGCTGCTATAGCTACCTCTTTTCAAATAGGTGCTATCTATCCGTTAACCCAGATATACCAACATAAGAGTGACTTGGAAGATGATGTGATTACTCTGAGTTACAAGCTCGGTTACCGCGGTACTTTCGTATTCTCAGCGATAATGTTCGCTGTTTCAAATTATTTTTACTACGTACACTTTAAAGATTCAGACATCCAAACGTTCTATCAATTGATTCTTGCACAGGCACCCATTGCTCTTTACTATATTTATTGGGCAATTAAAGTTTGGATAGACTCAAAAAATGCAAACTATAAGCATACTATGAGGTTAAATATAATAGCAGCAACATCATTAAATCTGTTTTTTCTATATCTAATATTCAAATAAGACGTTGAGTTACATTCAAGACATTGGGACCGCAGTCCCAAAACATTCACTGAGCCAAGAAGAATTTGCTAAAGTCTATTCTTCACTGACAGAGGAGTCTGATATTCAACGTAAAATAAAATTCTTAACTGCTCGCAGTTCAATAGATAAACGACATAGTGTTGAGCCAAACATCAAAAAGTTGGTAGCGACATCATTAGAAGACAAACTGGCTACTTACCACACCAATGCGTTAGAACTAGCTGAAGAAGCCGTTATAAATAATCCTGCATATTCTAATAATAAAGAAAATATCACAGATATCATATTTGTAAGCTGTACAGGCATGCAAGCACCTGGAGTAGAAATAGACCTCATCCAAAGACTTCGGTTGTCCAATCGTATAAGTAGATATAATATAAATTTTATGGGGTGTTATGCGTCTCTAACTGCTCTACGTATGGCAAAAGGCATCTGTGCCTCGCCAAAAAGAATTGTGCTCATCGTTTCTGTAGAACTTTGTACTCTTCATTTCCAACAACAATTTACAGATGATTATCTCTTGTCAAATTCCATATTCGCTGATGGAGCGGCTTCAGCTATAATCACCTCAGAAAAGCACGATGCAAAAATTCAACTAACAGACTTTGAGTCTAGGCTACTGCCGACATCAAAAGAAGAAATGAGTTGGAAAATATCTCCCTCAGGATTCTTAATGACTCTCTCTGGTGAAGTGCCAAAAACCATTAGCAAATCACTAAAAGATAAGAATCTTTTCAACCTTCGACCGAATACCATTGGGTGGGCAATACATCCAGGAGGAAAGCAAATAATAGACGGAATTAAAACTACGCTAGACTTAGATGAATCCGAACTAACTGCTTCAAGGAAAGTGCTTCAAGAAAATGGCAATATGTCTTCAGCTACTATCCTATTTGTGCTTGAAGAAAAGTTAAAAAACAGCACTACCAGTAAAGAAGAGTTCATAGCATGTGCATTTGGTCCGGGACTCACATTAGAATCGGCTTTGATGAAGTATGTTTAAATACCGATCACAAGAAAAAGAATTATTGGATGGTCAAGTCGATCACAAGAACTTAGTGCTAAACTTGAAAGAGTTGCGTTCAATAAACACACTATTAGGTGGTTACAATATATCTATAGACGCATTAAACAAAATAAACACCCAAAACAAGACCATAGTAGATATTGGATCAGGAGGAGGAGATACATTAGAAGAAATCAGAAAATGGAGTCAAAAGAAGGACCAAAACGTACTCCTTTTCGGAGTAGATCTTAAATTAGATTGCGTAGAATATGCGAAAAGTCATTTGCCTAAAGAACTCATTTTTATCCATGACGATTACAGAAACATTCATAAGCATTTGGACAATGTTGACATTTTACATGCTTGTTTATTTACCCACCACCTCACCGACCAGCAGATAGTAGATCTGATACGATATGCTAAAAAAATAGGTAGCATTTTAATTGTCAACGACTTAGAACGAAATCCTCTAGCACATTATAGCATAAAGTGGCTGACTCGATTGTTTTCAAAATCACAATTAGTCAAAAATGATGCACCTCTTAGTGTACTCAGAGGATTTAAAAAGAAAGAGTGGTTTGAACTCTTGAGGCAAGCAGGTGCAAAAGACTTCTCCGTTAAGTGGAAGTGGGCGTTCAGACATCAAATCATTGTGCATGGATAATTATGATGTTGCTATAATAGGTGCCGGAATTGCTGGAAGTTCGCTTGCAATTCTTCTTGCCCAAGCAGGAAAAAGCGTTGTGGTTTTTGAAAAACATTCACTTCCATCACATAAGGTTTGCGGTGAGTTCATTTCTTTGGAAACTTATAGCTTTTTTGAATCCATAGGTCTACAAGTAGGTGAGTGGAACCTACCCATAATAAAGAATTTAAAACTCACTTCTCAAAAAGGAACCGTATTAGAAGACAAATTGAAAGTTGGTGGTTTTGGGGTAAGTAGATACAAACTAGACTTTGAGTTATGTAAACTTATGCAATCCTCTGGAGTCAAAGTATATACTAACGAAAAAGTGATGTCTGCATCTGCAGATAGTTTAAAGACACAACACCGAACAGTAAAGGCTAAGCTCGTTGTTGGTTCACACGGAAAGTATGCACCGTCATATATTAGTAGTCTGCATTCTAAACCTCTTTCAAAAAAGTTCATAGGTGTTAAATATCACATAAAAGGTGATTTTGAAGAGGACTTGATCTCACTTCATTCTTTTGATGGCGGCTACTGTGGAATAAGCAAAATAGAAGATGATTTGTACTGTCTTTGCTATTTAGTTGATGCCCAAAAACTGAAACATAATAACAACGATATCAGTTTATTAGAGAAAAAATTACTTTCAAAAAACATTCATTTAAATCAAATTCTATCTGAAGCAACGTATGTTTGGAAAAAGCCACTTGTGATATCCAACATTCAATTTGACAAAAATCAAATAGTACAAAATGGCATTCTATTTTGCGGAGATTCAGCCGGCTCTATTAGTCCTCTGAGTGGTAATGGTATGAGTATAGCCGCTCGTACAGGCTTGCTACTTTTACAGGTAATATTAAACAATAAGGATAAGCAGTTGATGGAATTACAGTATGAAAAGAATTGGCATCGACTTTTCAATCCCAAAATCAAAAAAGCTAAATTTCTGAATTATATTATGCTCAACCCTAACATTCACGACGTTATTTTAAATCTACTAAAGTTAATACGTCCACTTAGACGAAAAACAATTAATGATATGCAAGGTGAACCCTTTGTAAGGGAAACAAAATTGATACGTTAGTTCACAGAACTAACATTAGATTGTTTCACAAAGCATACATATCTGTAATACTTCTTTGTTCAATATTTAATGCTACTGCACAAGACAGTACTAAAAGACTACGAATAGAACCCCTACCAAGTATATTTCATACACCGGAAACCAGTTGGGGTTTTGGAGCTACGCTACTTGGCTATTTATCACAAGTGGACAGTTTTACCAGCAAATCAAACTTTCAGATATTCTTAGATGCTACTCTGATGAGGAAAGCTTCATTTCAAACCGCCAGTTAGGCTAAGTACTTTTTTCACACACGTGCATCTAGCGGGTATTTATCACACAGCTTAGACGCAAGGTATCTCACCCGTTTTGACAAAACAATATTCAATTCCAGCCTCTATACTGTTCACAATAGTGGTATTGTAGCATTTAGAATGATGCCTGCAATTGGTGGTACACATTTTCTGAGAGGATACTATGCTGGAAGGTTTAGAAATAATAATATGACTCTTGCCCAAATAGAGTTTAGAAGACCTCTCTTTTGGAGAATAGGAGTCGCTGCTTTCAATGGTGTAGCACAAGTGTATTCTGAAATTTCAAAATTTCATCCTTCTCGTTTTCATTACAATTACGGAGGTAGACTTCGATTCAAACTAAACAAACATTCAGAAGCAAATATTAAACTTGACTATGGACGTACTGCGGAAAGTGATGGATTTTACATCGTCTTTGGCGAGTGTTTTTAATATAAAATTATGTTTACATTCAAATATTCTTTAGTTCTAGCCATAAACTCCTTATACTTTTTAGGGTATTCGCAGACGTTCAAAGAAAATCACGACTTTGGGTTAGCTTTATCCCAAACCAATGCTGAAACCAACATATCACTTTCTTGGAAGCAACTCTATCCAGCCACGAAGAATCAAAAGCTCAAAATTGGGTACTGTGCAAGTTTTAATTCATACTTCTCCTCAAACCAAGACTACATCACTGCACCAGCTGAACTAACAAGTGGAGAAAAGGGACCACAGGTTTTCTTTACTGAAAACATCAATGAAAATATAGATACCATACGCGTTTTCAAAACACAACACCACTCACTGAATGCGGTGATTTACATAGAATATAAAATCACTGATAAAATTGGTATAGGTTTTAACATTGATGCCGTGGGTTTTTCCTTCGGTCCAGAATCTGATGGACATCTCATTAGCAGCAATAGTCCCAATAGTAGTACAGAGATTATAGTATCTAAACCGACACCTTATAATGTCTTGTTAGTGAGTGATAATGATATTGTAATGCTAAACAGTGAACTGTTTGTAAACTATGATTTCACAAATCGGCTGTCAGTAAATTTAGGCTTTACGTTTCTATTTACAGAATACACTACCGATGCACCAATCAGTTACAACTTTGACAATGATAGATTCAGAAGAAAGTCACTTCTCGGTATGATAGGAATAAATTATAAACCATTTAGAAAATAGAAAAATATGAAAAGGATAAACACAATATTAGTAGCTGTATCGCTCACACTTATGGCAATAGCAGCTACAAGCTGGGTTCCAACTACGGGTTCTGTAAAGTTTTATATAAAGAATGCTGGAATAACGGTAGATGGTTCATTATCAGGAATTAGTGCTTCTGTAAAATTCGGCGAAACAGATCTAGCAAACTCTAATATATATGCATCTGTAAAAGTAAACACTATCAATACAGGGATAGACAAACGCGATGAGCACTTGAGAGGAGAAGAATACTTTGACGCAGCAAATCACCCAAAAATAGAGATGCGTTCCAAGTCATTTACCAAAACTACTAAAGGATATAACGGTGTGTTTGACGTGACTATAAAAGGTAAAACTAAGCAAATGAATGTACCATTTACATTTGATACTCAAGGTGAAACAGGTACCTTTCAAGGGAGTCTAAAATTGGACAGACTAGATTTTGGAGTAGGTGGAAATAGCTTTGTTCTAAGTGACGATGTTAGAGTGAACATCAAGTTAAACGTGAAGAAAAAATAAATTGGTGATTTTTAAATAAACAAATTGGAAAGCATCACAAGAAATTGTGGTGCTTTTTTAGTCTTTAAAAAGTTCTACCTTCTTCATTTGAGTAGTAAGATCCGTGAATTTTCCCTTATACTTGGTGGCTCTCACAATATGATTGTCTATCCAATGATAGTTTCCGCCTCTAGGTTTACCATATAACACTCCGTGATGTTTGAAGCCATGTTTTTTGAGCCAAGAATCTGTAACCTCCTTATGCTCTATAGTTCTAGAAGTGAAAAATGTAATGACATGGCCTTGATCGTACCACCTGTTGAGTGTTTCTAGAGCATCTGGAAAAGGCTCACATGTTGCCATTCGTTCCGGCTCTTCATTCGGAACATCTTCTGTGATTGTTCCATCTATATCTATCAGGTAGTTTTTGACATTCTCTGGCAGTTGTGGACTGATCAGGTTTCCTTCATCATCAAAAAGGTCATGTAGTTTTTGTTTATCGGACATCTATTTACAAAAGTACTTCGGCATCCTGAAAATGAGTGTTTTCTTTATACTTTTCTAATTCACCTTTTATACGCTTTACTGCCAGTGCTAATACAGCTGCATCATCTATGAAACCTAATCCTAATATCATATCTGGAATCATGTCTACAGGACTTACAAAATATAACATACCAGCTATGACGTATAGGATAGTTCTTTTGGAGAACTTATAGCTTCCAGATAGCCAAGCTTTCAACATTGATTTGAGCATCTTCAGGTCATACCATAATCCAGATTCTATTCGATCTTTATTATTAGCAGATTTCGACTCTGTTTCATTAAAAAGGTCTTTTATACTTTCTTTATTTCCGAATATTTCTCTAGCCACTTTTAAGGCTCTCTTTAGTGAATTTATTTTCATTTGTCTTTTCTAGTTTAATTAAAATTTAATATTGCTGCCACCTTGGGCTCTGTAAGTAATAAACAAAAAGCGTACCTTCAACTGCATTTGGCAGTGTTTCTCTTTGGTTTTACAGCCATTTTAGGGAAATTAATAACGCTAGAACAAACCGCCTTAGTTTGGAATCGCTTATGGATAGCCGTATTAGGACTTATTTTCATTCCTGGTGTGTATGTCGGAATAAAATCTATCCAAAAACGAAGTTTTTTGATTTTTTGTGGCATTGGTGTCTTAGTAGCACTACACTGGCTTACGTTTTATGGAAGTATAAAAGTGGGAGATAGTGCCTCAGTGACCTTAGCTTGCTTAGCAACTTCTTCTCTTTTTACCTCTATTCTAGAGCCCATAATTACAAAATCTAAATTCCAATGGGTAGAATTAATCCTTGGAATTCTTGTCATTTTAGGCATCTACTTTCTAAGCGGAGTAGGAGAAGCCTACTTCTGGGCAATTGTGATAGGATTGATTTCAGCCTTATTAGCTGCACTTTTCTCAACCTTAAACAAAAAATATATTTCCGGTCAAAACTCACTCTCAGTTAGTACGATAGAACTGGCTTCAGGCTTTTTATTCATTAGTCTTACCTACCCCATTCACCAACGACTATTTCCTCAACCGGCCTGGATACCGATAGGTAACGATTGGGCTTGGTTATTAGTCTTAGGATTACTTTGTACCAGTTTAGCCTTTGCTATATCTCTAGAGGCTTTGAAAGAATTATCTGCCTTCGTTTCTAACCTCAGTATAAACCTAGAACCCGTATACGGAATTTTACTCGCTATCTGGTTGCTAAACGAGGATGCTGATTTAAACACAGATTTTTACGTTGGTACTGGAATCATACTCTCTGCCGTATTACTCCATCCCGTGCTGAACAAACTCCTGAAAAAGAAGGCTTGAATGCCATCACTAAAGAATCTCAAGTCAACATACATTTGTCTTATTCGCTTTACTTATTGGAGTAACTCAAATTCTGAAAAAATTGGTAATCACGCCTTACCTTTGCAGCCATGCCAAAAAGACATCTCATCACATGTGCACTTCCTTATGCCAATGGGCCTGTTCATATAGGCCACTTAGCAGGATGTTTTCTGCCTTCAGATATCTACAATAGATATCTCCGAATGCACGGCAAAGATGTACTGTATGTGTGCGGAACAGACGAACACGGTGTACCCATCACCTTAAAGGCTAAAAAAGAAGGAAAGACTCCTCAACAAGTGGTAGATGAAAATCATAAAATTATAGCAGAGAGCCTAAAGTCGTTTGGAATTCACTTTGACACTTTCAGCAGAACTACAAATAAGCTGCATCACAAGACTGCCCAAGAGTTTTTCAAAAATCTTTATGATAAAGGTGTTTTCAAGGAAGAAGTGTCTGAACAATTCTATGATGAAGAAGCAAAGGAATTTTTAGCAGATCGGTATATCGTAGGTACTTGTCCCAATTGTGGAAATGAAAATGCTTATGGCGATCAATGTGAAAAATGCAATAGAAACAATAACCCACAGGACCTCATCAATCCTAAGTCTGCTCTTACGGGCAATTCTCCAGTATTGAAAGAAACTAAAAACTGGTATTTACCTCTTGACACTATCCAAAGTGACTTTTTAGATAATTGGGTAGCAGAAAAGAAGGATAATTGGAAATCAAATGTATTCGGACAATGTAAAAGCTGGTTAAATCACGGATTAAAGCCTAGAGCCATGACTCGCGACCTCGATTGGGGGGTCAAAGTACCGGTAGAAGGAGCAGATGGTAAAGTAATGTATGTTTGGTTTGATGCCCCGATTGGATATATCACAGCAAGTAAAGAAGCCACAGGAGATGACTGGATCACTTGGTGGCAGGATGAAGGAACAGAATTAACACATTTTCTAGGTAAAGACAACATTGTTTTTCATACCATCATATTCCCCGCAATGCTTCAAAGTCATGGTGACTATATACTTCCTAACCATGTGCCTGCCAATGAATTTCTAAACCTAGAAGGCGACAAAATATCTACCAGTAGAGATCACGCCATTTGGCTTCACGAGTATCTCACCGATCTACCCAACAAAACGGACGAGCTTAGATATGTGCTCACTTCTATATTGCCAGAGACTAAAGACGCAGACTTCACTTGGAAAGACTACCAAGCAAAAGTGAATAACGAGCTAGTAGCTATACTTGGAAATTTTGTGAATAGAGTTGCGGTCCTAACACATAAATATTACAACGGCGTAGTGCCAGAAGGTTTAAATCTTTATTCTGACAATGAAAATTTATTAGTTCAGAGCGTTGTATATTCTAAAAACATCGGAAGCAAAATTGAAGATTTCAATTTAAGGTCCGCTCAAGAAGCGTATATAGAACTAGCTCGAAACGGAAACAAATTCCTTCAAGATACAGAACCATGGAAGCTGATAAAAGAAGAGTCTAACAAGCAAGCAGTAGCTGATTGCTTAGTTACTTGTATTGACATTGTAAAAGAGATAGGCAGATATGGTCAAATATTTTTACCTGAGACTTCTGAAAAAATTCTTAACCTTTTAAATGTCAACAATTACGAAGAGGACATTAAAGCAGGCCATGTGATTAATAACCCTGTTCTTCTTTTTGAAAAAATAGATGATGAGTTGATTGAAAATCAAATTGAAAAACTGACATCAAAAAACACAGATTCGAAAGAAGAAATATCCGCTAAACCTTTAGAAAAACCAATGATTCAATACGACGACTTTACAAAATTAGATATACGAGTAGCCACTATAAAAGCTGCCGAAAAAGTGAAAAAAGCGGATAGGTTACTGCACATCACATTGGACGTAGGTTCTGAAACACGAGAAGTAGTAAGTGGAATAGCGGAGCACTATAAGCCTGAAGATATTATTGGTCAACAAGTAACCTACTTAGCAAATCTTGCTCCTCGAAAACTTCGTGGAATAGAAAGTAGCGGTATGATCTTGATGGCAGAAGACTCAGATGGAAAACTAATCTTTGTTTCTCCTAGCGATGCTACATCTGCAGGAAGTATAATAGCATAATTCATTATTTGTGGATTACTCATCTAATTCCAAATGAAAAAACATCATAGAACCTGGCTTCTTTTTGCCGTTATCGTATCCCTGGGCCTTCAATTGAGTAAAGCTCAAGATGCAGACAATATTTGGGCTACCGGAAAGATAAAAGGCAAAGTTCTATCATTCACAGAAATATCGTACGAAGCATTAGAAGAATCTGACTCTATAACTAAAGGCGAACAGAAAAGAAATTACTCCTTCCTTAAGGATAAAAAGGTTACTTATTTATAACGTTACAACTTAGAGGTTCGATAATTTTAATAAAATGGATATGTTGTTTGGGGAAATACTTTGCTAATACATTGATTTTTTATTGCATTAATTCAATGAGAATGTAAAAGGTGATATAACACTCTCAGTGTTTACAGGGTTTAAGTAGTAGAAATCAATCGATTTATCAATTTATCATCGTTGTTCGATAAATAGGGTCTATCGGATTCGTGCTGGGAGCAGGAAGTCGTTTTTAATTTCAAATCTAAAGATATAGTAAATTGCACTAGTTAATGCAACAGAACCCAAAAGAAACAATATGAAAAAATTAATCCTAATTACAACCCTTTTAATGGCTATTGCTAGTGTTAAAGCCCAGTTAATATATTCTGTAGATGCTGATTACAAAGCGGATATTAAAGTTTATGTTGTGGACGCAGCATATAAAGCTGATCTTTTGGTTTACAAAGTTGATGCAGCATATATGGCT
>ENA-UZXB01021931-UZXB01021931.1-metagenome-genome-assembly--contig:-Day-2-1m-contig-21931_pt1 | contig 12223 bp, 8 predicted proteins | sample MGYA00260339_ERZ794899 | MGnify/ENA metagenome assembly ERZ794899 | reverse complement strand
CTCCCGCATTGCAGCTTCTCTAAGTTGTCGTGCGACGATGTCGTCGTCATTACCGGTGGGAATGTCCTCGGGTGCCTCGTAGACCGCGGGTGCCTCCGGCGGGGCGCCCGAGCGTCCGCCAATACCACCACCAACAGATCCACTGCCACGTTGCTCTGCACCCTCATAAGGATTTCGACCGCTTGATTCTTGTTCAGTTCCCGAATCGACCGAGCTTTGCGCGGCTGCGCCTTGCTCGCGGCGACTGGCTCGTTGTTGGCGCTGTTCTTCTCGAATAATCGCATCAAACACGCCCGTACTGGCCTCGAGTTGTCGGTCTAATACGGCGACCCGCTCTGCGGTCGTCATCGTGTCAGTGGACCCCCAGTCGGGCTCCATACCGTCTTGAGCGCGCGTACCGCTTGCAGAGCCGCGGCCCGACGTGGTTTGTGCGGTTGAGGCGCTCTCGCCTTCCCCGCTTGAACCAGCGTCACCCCCCGATTGTCCTTGTGACCCTGAGTCCCCCGCACTCTGTGCATCGGCGGAGGAGGAACTACCACTGTAGGTGGGAACTTCGTCGATGAGGCTGGGAAGTGAGAGGTCACCACTCGCCGAGTCGCCAAATCCGGGGTCGCCCGAACTGGCACCATCACTGCCACCTGCTGAAGTTGGACCGCTCGATCCACCGTCACTCGCGCTCGAGTCGCCGCCACTACTCGACGTGCCTGCCCCCGATGAGGCTCCACCGGCTGAAGGCGCCGACGCGCCCCCTGAGCTTGAAGATCCGCCCCCTGAGCTTGAAGATCCGCCCCCTGAGCTTGAAGATCCACTTGAGCCGTTACTCGGCGATGACGACCCGCCTCCTGAGTTTGATGATCCGCTCGAACCGCCACTGGATGACGACGACCCACTGGTGCTGCCACTTGATCCCGAACTGCTCGACGGCGGCATGGAGGCAGAAGGTGAGGACGGTGATGACGGAGTGCTGGCCGAGGGGCAACCCGAGAGCAGCGGTAGCAGCAGGCAGAGGGCGAGTAGCTCCTTATGGATCGCGCGCTTCATGTCGATGTCTCCGAATGGGTTGAACCGGGCATGGCCCAGTGTTTAGGCTCAAATGTCCACGTAATAGTGTCGCTTTCAATGGGTTCACCGTCTAAAAACACAGGGCGAAAGCGCGTTTTCCGAAGCCGTCTGATGACGCGTTCGGGTCCGCGGGGGCCGGTAGTGACGGGCAGCTGAACTCGCTCAATATTAACCACTTTGCCCGTGGGACTGATATTAAAACTGACAATTAAATCGCCGTCTGCAGGTTCGCTGGTTTTGATATCAAGTACTGGACCGAAGCCCGCAATCGCAGGCAGCGCGACGGGCGCCTCGAGTATGCGAAACGTTGGATAATCAGGATTTTCTGGTGTGCTGACCGCCTCGTCACTTGGGGCACTGTCCGTGAGCTCGTGTTCTATTGCTGCGTTAACGGGTTCTGTCTCGGCATTAAGCGGTTGTGTCGTCGCGGCGCCCTCGCCTGCGTCGGTCTCGGGCGTGTTGGGCTCTGGGGCGGTAGCCTCCGGGTCTACAGGTGCGTCCACCTCGGTCAACGGCGAGGTCTCATTGGCGACCGGCGCGAGTGACTCCCCGTTTGCGAGTGCCAGTGCAGTGTTGTAGAAATCTAAGGCATAGTTTCGGTTGCCGGTCCACCACGCCCAGTCGGCGATTCGAATCAGGTCCTGGGCCTGTACTTCCCGCGTTACACTCAGTCGGTCGCGATTGAGTTGCTGCATGGCAACCAGCACTGAGAGGCCTCGTTGAAAGGTGCTCTTTCCGGCGGCGAAGTCGCGCCTTTCGCGGTCCATACGACCCGGCAGGGACGCACCAATACCACGGTGCCCCGCAAGGAGGTATTGCGCCCTCACCATACCCTCGAGCGCAGGCAACAACTCCGCGGAATCCTCTCCGTAGGCTGCGATTGATTCATTCAGTGCGCGGCGATAAAAATTCCACGCCTTGCCCATGCGTGCGGTTGCTTCTTCGTCCTCATCAATATCTTCAAGCAAAGCAAATTGATGCCACTCCGCTTGTCGCAGCAGCGCAGTTATTTTTTCCGGGCCTGATGGCAGTGCGCTGGCTTCAATCCGCGACAAATAGGCGTGGCGTTCGTCGGCGGTTACGAATTGGTTGAGCGCCCGATGGCTTGTAATTTCGGCGCGCACGAAGGGGAGCTGACTTTTAGCGTCTAGACCCTCATTAATGCGACTCAGGTGCGCGGCGCGTTTTAACTTTTCGATGGCCTCTTGGTGGCTGCCGTTTTGCTGAAGTTCAATGGCCTCGTTCCATAACACTTCTTGCAGTCGCGGATCATAGGCACCAAAGAAACCAGTCTGGCCAAACGCGTGCGGCGCGGCTGCAAAAAGCAGGGCATATGTCAGTGCGGTCGTTACTGCGAGACCTGGCGAAAATACTTTCACGAATCAGTCCTCTGTTACACCTCAGTATAGAGATAATTCCCTCTTAGTCTCTACGTCTTAAGATAAGGCATGTACACTTCCGCCGCGCCGAAGGGCTGGGCGCGATCTGGACAGTCAATAATACTGGGTGAGCACATGGGCAAATTTTTAAACGACACAGCATTGGTTTCGCTTGGTGATAACCGATGGCAGGCTGAGCTTCACAAGGGCTGGCGAATTGGAAAAGTGCCTAATGGCGGTTATGTCATGGGTGTGATCGGCAGAGCGATTTCACAAACCTTAAACGATGCTGATCCGCTGTCGATCAATGCTTTTTACTTAGAGCCCACCATGCTTGGACATGCTGAGATCGACGTTGAGGTGCTCCGGCAGGGTAAAGGCACGCAGTTCGCGGCTGCGCGTCTGTATCAAGAGGGTGGGCTGAAGTTGGTCGCTAACGCCGCTTTTACGGACCTTGATCGGCTGAAGGGTCCCACCAATACGCTATTGGAGCCACCGCAGGTTCCAAAGTTTGATCCAACCCAAGCACAGCCGCACGGTGGTCTTGAAATTCATGACACGGTGGATATTCGCGTTGTAAAGGGGGCCGAGTTCTTTGAGCGTCGCGAGCCGACCAATACGGGCGAGTTCATCGCGTATATGCAGTATTCAGACGGGGCTGAGATTGGAACGCTCGACCTATTGATGTTCGTCGACATGATGCCACCCCCGGCCTTCACGCTGGTGCCAAACGTTGGGTGGGTACCCACGGTTGAATTGACGGTCCAGGTGCGAGGGAAACCGGCTCCAGGTCCGATTTTATGTCGCGCACGCTCGACCACACTAATGAACGGTGTGACTGAGCTCGACTGTGAAATTTGGGATGCAAACGGCGCACTTGTCGCACTGGGGCGCCAAACCATGAAAGTTCGCTCAATGAGCTGAGTTACCAGGTCGCCACGTGCCCGCCAGGGCGTCTGGGGTCGGCGTAACCGTAAAACCAGCCGTCCTCGATTTGCACTGAATTGACGCGTCCAATGGTGCTGTTTGAGCGGAAAATCTTGTGATTGCTGCCTTCTAATAGTTTTACCGTATCGGGTGAAATGCCCGGCTCGACCATTGCCACATCCGGCATCCATTGATGGTGGATCCGCGGTGCGGACGTTGCCATGCCGAGTGTCATATCAAATGCCATGACGTTCAGCAGTGTTTGTGCCACCGCTGTAATAATTCTCGAGCCACCCGGACTCCCTGTCGCGATCCAAGGTTTGCCGTCTCGGAACACAAGCGTTGGTGTCATTGACGATAAGGGCCGACTGCCCGCCGACACGGCGTTCGCTTCACCTTGAACCAATCCATAACCATTGGGGGTCCCCGGTTTGGCGGCGAAATCGTCCATTTCATTGTTCAGTAGCATCCCGGTTCCAGGAACAACGATGCCAGAGCCAAAACTAAAGTTAATGGTGTACGTATTGGAGACCACATTCCCGTATTGGTCAGCGACAGAGTAATGTGTGGTCTCTTTACTCTCTGCGTCGTCGAAAGTACCGGGACGAATATCACTAGAGGGTGTCGCCCGATCACTCTTGATCATAGCCCGCCGTGTGCTCAGATAGACCTCGCTCGTCAGTTTCGTCATCGGTATTGCTGTTCTGTCGGGATCCCCCAAGTATTCGCTCCGATCCGCATAGGCGAGTTTCATGGCCTCGATCAGCACGTGGAGGTAACCGGCGCTGTTGTGGCCCAACTCCTTCAGCGGGAAGGGCTCCAAAAGCGTTAGGATCTGCGAGACGTGGATGCCACCCGACGAGGGGGGCGGCGCACTCACAAGCTCGTAACCCCTAAACATTGAACGCACGGGTTGGCGCTCGATTGCCCGGTAACTCGCTAAATCCGAGCGCGTGATAAGGCCACCGTTACGCTGCATTTCCTCAACGATGAGCGCCGCAGTCTTGCCTTTATAAAATCCATCCGTGCCGTTGTCTCTGATGCGTCTCAGTGTGGCTGCTAGGTCGGGTTGTTTAAACAGACTGCCCATCGCCGGTGCTGTCCCAGTACCGGATAAATAAATGCGGTTGGCTTCTTCGTTACGTGCAAGCCGTTTTGTGGCTGCGCGAAGGTTTAAGTGCAGTGCCGCGGGCACCTTAAACCCTTGCTCAGCGAGTTCAATAGCGGGCTGTATTACCGTCTTAAGGTCCAATGCTCCATAGTTCTCTAGCGCGTGAATCATGCCGGCAACGGTGCCCGGAATGCCCGCAGCACTGGGACTGTTGTAGGCCATTTGCTTGTTCACGGTACCGTCCTCATTGAGGAACATGTCTCGTGATGCGCTCGCGGGGGCCATCTCTCGGTAGTCGATGAAGACTTGCTCGTCCGTTTTGGCCAGGTGGACCAACATGAATCCACCGCCTGCAAGATTGCCCGCGCGCGGTAGCGTCACTGCCAGCGCGAACCCGGTCGCAACAGCCGCATCAACAGCATTACCACCGCGCTTGAGCATACTTAGTCCGGCCTCTGACGCGAGCTTTTCGGGTCCTGACACCATGCCCTTGGCGGCGATCTCGGGTATGAATCGCGTTCCATAGTCGATTAGAGGTCCACCTTGGTTGGCCGTCTGAGCAATAGCGACGAGCGGACTAAGGGTTATCGCCGTGGCGAACAATAAGCTGACAAAACGCATTGAGAATTCTCCAAAGATCTGGGAGTGGAACGCTACCACAAGATGCCGTTTACGCAGAGTACCCTCGACATCGATTACCATAGGGTCACGAGGAGGCGCTATGGAACTAAAAGACTACCGCAGGCAATACACAAAGGGTGGGCTGGCGCGCGCAGCACTTCCTGAGAATCCCTTGGACCTGTTCACGCAGTGGCAGTCTGATGCGGCTCAGGCAGGGTTGGCCGATCCCACGGGTTGCGTTGTCGCGACGGTGCAGCCCGATGGTTCCGTCCGTCAGCGGTTTGTGCTGTTAAAGGGCTTTGATGAACAGGGGTTTGTTTTCTTCACGAACTACGAGAGCGATAAGGCTGTGGCGCTTGCGAGTTACCGACGAGCCTCGATGCTTTTTCCTTGGAACGAGCTCGATCGACAAGTCAGTATTTCTGGCGAAGTGACGAAAATTTCTGAAGAGGCCTCCGACGCTTACTTCTCAACGCGCCCTTACGCGAGTCAAATCGCCGCCTGGACGTCGAATCAGAGTCGACCGATAGCCAGTCGATCGGATCTCGAAGCACAGTATCAAAGGGCAGTTGAGCGATTTGAGGACACCGATGTTGCGCGTCCACCGCACTGGGGCGGCTTTAGGTTAACGCCCCAGCGGATCGAATTTTGGCAGGGTGGGAGTGACCGGTTACACGATCGATTCGTGTACGACTTTGATGCGGCATGGGTTCTGACGCGACTGCAGCCTTAAGTTATTCGCTGCGATGAACGAAGCGCTGAATGTAGTGTGGTATTGGCGGCAGTTCGAGCAGTTGTCGGCGCATTAAATCCAAGCCGATCGCGGCTACTAAAATTTGGAAGCGATCGCGTGATCCCGGAATTTGCAGTCTGACCGCGCGATGTTGATCGTGCGTGCCCCATGCCATCCATACGGTACCCACGGGCTTGTCGTCGCTACCGCCTCCGGGGCCCGCAACGCCTGAGACGGCGATTCCGATATCTGACTCGCCGTATTTCAGTGCGCCCAAGAGCATTGCAAGTACAACCGGTTCACTGACAGCACCGTGCTTGACGAGCGTGGCTTTGGGCACATCAAGGATTTTATTCTTACTGGTATTTGCGTAGGTAACAAACCCGCTACCAAAAACCTTGGAGGACCCGGGTTCTCGAGTGATCAACGACGCAATGAGGCCGCCGGTGCAAGACTCAGCCGTGGTGACGCTCATGTTCTTAGTCACTAGCGCGCGTTGCAGTGACAGAGCAAGCTGATCATTGTCTTCGCCAATAATATGATCGCCGATCAGTCTGTGCAGAAGCCGCTCTGCCTCAGCGCGTTGCTCGAGGAAGCCGTCATCATCGACTTGGAGTTTGAGTTCCAGCTGCGGCAAGCCTGATCTGAAGCCAAGCGTGACCGCGCTTGGCCACTCTTCACTGCAGGCGTTGACAAGCTCTTGGATCGTTGACTCACCAATACCAAACGTTTGGAGTCGGCGGATAAAGGCGGTACCACCCCCCACTCGAGCTGTGATTCGCTCGCAAATTTCAGGGAGCATGGCGGTTAACTCGACCGGTACACCGGGCGTGGCGATGACCAGTGCTCCTTCGATTTCGACGGCAAAACCAACCGCACTACCGAGCGGATTGGCCACGAGCTCAGCGCCCTCGGGCAGATAGGCTTGCTTGAGGTTGCTGGCATTGAGTTCGAGCCCTCGACGCTCACACCAGTGCTCTAGGTGCGCAATGGCGCCGGGGTGTTCGACTAAATGGCACCCGAGCACCTCAGCGACAACAGCGGCAGTCAGGTCGTCCTCTGTCGGACCCAGACCGCCATTGATGACCACAGTGTGAGACTCACGGCATAGGTTACGCAGACTCTCGGCAAGCAACTGAGGCTCATCACCGACCGTAATTTTCTTGGCGATACCGATTTTTTTCTCGCTCAGTGCGAGTGCGATACGTGACGAATTGCTATCGACTGTATCGCCGCTCATCAGCTCGTTACCGGTGAGTAACAGTCCGACCTGTGCGCGCTTATCCATGGTGAGCCCCTGAAGTCCCGACTTTAAAAATCGGCATTTCCGGGTGTCCTTGGAAATGGAATCACGTCACGCACATTTTCCATGCCCGTGATGTAGGCGACAAGACGCTCAAAGCCAAGGCCAAAACCGGCGTGTGGAACCGTTCCATAGCGTCTGAGGTCGCGATACCACCAAAGTGTGTCTTTGAGGGCTGGGTCCATGCGCGCATCGAGTATGTCGAGGCGTTCTTCTCGCTGACTGCCGCCAATGATTTCACCAATGCCGGGTGCCAGTACATCCATCGCAGCGACGGTGCGCTCATCATCGTTCAGTCGCATGTAGAAGGCTTTGATGTCACGGGGGTAGTCTGTCACAACAACGGGCGCTTTGAAGTGATCTTCGGCCAGAAAACGCTCGTGCTCGGACGCCATATCGATGCCCCATTGCACAGGAAACTCAAATGACTTCCCTGACTTTAATAAAATATCGATGGCGTCGCTGTAGGTGACGCGGACAAAGGGCTGATCCACAATATTACTCAGTCTGTCCATTACCGTGTTGTCGATACGTTGCTGAAAAAAGCCCAAGTCGATTTCGCATTCGTTGAGTACGCGTTGAGTGACTGACTTTAATAGTCGCTCCGCGAGGTTGGCGTTGTCGTTGAGGTTCGCAAAAGCCACTTCGGGCTCAACCATCCAAAATTCGGCCAAATGACGCGAGGTATTGGAGTTTTCAGCTCTGAAAGTAGGTCCGAAAGTGTAAACCTTGCTCATCGACAAGCAGTAGGATTCGACGGCAAGTTGCCCAGAGACCGTCAGGTAGGCGTCGCCGCCAAAAAAATCGGCCGTCGTATCGACCTGACCTTTTTCATTCATCGGTAGGTTATTGAGATCAAGCGTACTCACTCTGAACAACTCTCCTGCCCCTTCACAGTCACTGGCGGTAATGATCGGGGTGTTCACCCAATAAAAATCTTCAGAGTGAAAGAAGTCGTGGATTGCATTGGCAAGGACGTGACGAACTCGGGTGACCGCACCAAAGGTATTGGTGCGCGTTCTCAGGTGCGCCTGCGTGCGAAGGTACTCAAACGTGTGTCTCTTTTTCGCGATCGGATAGGACTCAGGATCATCAACGTCGCCCACAAGATGCACGGCCGTGGCCTGAATTTCGACAACCTGCCCACCGCCTTGCGATGTAACGAGCTCCCCGGTCACAGACACTGCGCATCCCGTGGATAACTTAAGAATAACGTCCTCGTAGTTAGCAAGTGCATTGGCAGCGATGCACTGAAGACTGTCAAAATGGCTACCGTCATTGACGGCTAAAAAGGAAATACCAGCCTTTGAGTCCCGTTTACTCCGTAACCACCCCTGAACAGTGACGCTTTGGCCAACCAGTGTGTCATCGGCTAAGAGGTTTTTTACCGGAAAGATGTTGGACATTGTTGTTAGATCCTAAGACGTGTTGCGAATCGGTGAATGAGACTGCCATGGGTATAACGCTCAGAGCGGAGTATCCAGTGCCGTAAATGCAGGGTGTTCGCCGCGGGGCCTCTCGTTCGTGACGTATTGCACGCGAATCCGCTGTCGAAGCTGATAGCGCCTGGAGGGGCTCGTTAAGGCCATTTCCCATTTATCAAAACTAAATTTCTCACTGTCTTTGCGCAGATCGACGACGCCCTCTAGCCCTGAGTCGTCAAGTTTCACCGTAAAGCCAGAGGTGTTGATGTGCACAATTTCGCCATCAAATTGAGACGTATCGGCAGCAGCCTGAGCGTTTAAGAAATTACAGGTAAGCCAGTTATGAGCGCCATTAACCGCCTGGCGGTTCTTTGCGCTGGCCTGGTTAAGCAGGTCAAAAACAGTGGCCGAGGCCGGCTCTACAGACGTGTCTCCGAGCATGGCTTTGAGTTGCAGATGGACGCAGTAATCCAAGGCTTTTCTCAGCGGTGACGTCCCATTCGTATACAGTGATAAGGCCATTCCCATGTGCGGCGCGGGCTTGATGCTCAAGCTTGCGCGTGCCATCAGACGATTAACCATGGAGCGCAATGGTCGTTCGTCGCTCGACGCATTTAGTGCGGTGATTAGCGTTCTAAACCCTTCCAATGTAGAGAATTCCAGGCCCTCTAGATCAGGCTGATAGCGCTTTAGAAATTCCTCGGCTTCCTCGGAGCGGTCTCGTCGTATCCCCGCGTGGGTGACGAATGGACCAGGCCTCTGAGCCTCTTTAAGCGCGTTGGCAATGGCTCGATTGGCGGCGACCATGCATTCCTCAACCAGCAGCTGTGATGACTTTTTCTCCACCCGTTCAATACTGGTTATCTGTTTTTCATCGTTCATAATCCAGCGGTGCTCTGGTCGGTGCTCGATCACAAGCTCACAGGCCTCACGCCGCTGACGCAGTGCTCTGAAACAGTTTTGCAGGTGTGAAAGCTCTTCAGTAAACGTGTGCGGGGCTTTTTCCTGAAGCACATCCTCAACTTCGGGGTAGCTTAATTTTGCTTTCGACTGAACGAGCGCAAGTACAATCTCGGCCTGTGTTACCTCACCCTCTGCGGAGACCGTTAGGCGACAGACCACGGCATTGCGATCTTCCAGCGGTTTCAAGGCTGAATGTTGCGACAGTGTGTCGGGTAACATCGTAATGGCTGTGCCATGAAAGTAATGAGAAGTACCACGTTTGGAAATTGCGGCCGTAATGTCAGCAGCGTGCCCAGTAACGGCTGTCGGGTCTGCAATGGCGACGGTGAGTTTCCAGCCATTATCCAGCGGTTCGGCGCAAAGCGCATCATCGATGTCCATGGTGTGGACAGAGTCGATACTTACCAGCGGCAAGTGCGTTAAATTTTCTCGAGGAAGGGCGTTTTCTGGGGTCGTGCTCAGAAGCGACTCAATTTGATTCAAAACTTTTTTGGGAAGTTGACGATGAATGCCGGCGCGAGCGGCGCAATACTCGTTTTCAAGTCCGGGTGTGCCCTCCGGGCCAAACGATCGCAACACCTTGACCGATGGCTTCCCGTCAGCGAAGGGGTGGCGGTTTAGTTGACACTGAACCAGATCGCCTTGCTTCGCGCCTGATCGTGCATTGGGCGGAATGAACAGCCAACGTGAGAAATGCATCAACTCAGGAATGTCAGGTGCTACAAAGAATGCCTTGCCCTTCTGCACGACCTCGCCGACGAAGGTGTCGACCGACGTCGTCAGTAGCGTCTCAAGCTCGCCTGCGGTCTGTGCGTTACCTGATTTGTCCTTTCCCGAAACGGGTTTGATCGTAATCGAGACCCTGTCTCCGGGCAGTACGCGCTGCATCTCATCGGGTGGCAGAAAGATCTCGCGCGCGTCGTCAAGCACAACAAAACCAAAGCGACTGCGTGTCGCTTTGACCGTTCCCTCGGCGGATTCTTTCTCTGCTTCTATTTTGTTTTTAAGGCCCTGAAGCTGGTTTAGGGCATTTTTATCTAACATACACCGAGAGGTCTCTTGAGCCTGATTTTAACTGCGGTAGCGACAGTCGCGACTTGCCGGACAAATCCTAGCTGACGGGCCCCAATTTTTCACGCTTTTGTCATGGCGAAAAAAAACTACCAATCGATGATTGACATCAGTTGCGGTCATGGCTTTACTCATTTTTGCCCGAAATAAAAAGAGTAGGACGGTTTATTGGTAATGATGTTTGCTGGTCACACCTTGACGCTCGACATCACCGTTACCCGCTGTGAACCAACAGCGACGCTCTTTTCTTCCTCATCCGTTACTCAATGCCCGCAGTCTCCTCGGAGCGCCGTGGGGCCACGCTTTGATTTTTGTGTCCTTGGGGGATCGCATGCCGCAACCAGTCGAGTTGATCGATGACGTTACACGCCTTGAGTCTGCACCGGTGAAGACCTATGTGCTGGACACCAATGTACTTTTGCACGATCCGACGGCCATAGCGGCGTTTGCGGAGCACCGTGTGGTGATTCCCATGACGGTGCTCGAAGAGCTTGATCACATTAAGGACCGTCGCGACAAGTCGGTGAGTCGTGAGGCACGGATTGCGATTCAGATGATCGATAAAGTAGTCGGCTTGGCGTCACCTCAGACGATACAAGTCGGTGTGGATATCCCGGGCTCAACCCTCTCGGGTAGCCTGGGACGACTGGCCATTTTTCCCGATCAGCTACTGGGTGCCAATGAGAACGTACCGTTTTTAGACAGCACACAAGATCAGGCGAATGACAATCGCATTATTAATGTGGCGTTGAAATATCAGGTCGAGCACCCAGATGAGTTTGTGTGCTTAGTGACCAAAGACATCAATATGCGAATCAAGGCCAAGGGCTCTGGTCTTTTGCACGTCGAAGACTACCGTCACGATCGAGTGCTTGATGACATTGATTTATTGGCCACGGGCTACCGACGCAGTGACGGTGAATTTTGGGAGGACATCGATCGAGTCGATACTGTTCGCGAGGGCAGCATTACCCTTCACAGAATTCCCAAGTCGGAGCTCCCAGACGCTTACCCGAACCAGTTTTTATATGACGATAATGGGTTCATGGCGTTTGTTGATCATGTGGATTCGGAATACGTCTTTCTTGCCGTGGACAGTCGCGATAATTTAATGAATCAGCGTTTTTGGGGTCTTGCACCGCGCAATCTTGAGCAAGCCATGGCGATGCGACTGCTTGACAATGATGATCTCGACATGACCGTACTGACGGGGCCTGCCGGGTCGGGTAAGACCTTGCTGGCGCTTGCTTATGGCCTGCATGCGATCCTTGAGCAAAAAAAATACAAGAAGCTGATCGTCGCGCGATCGACCCCGCCGATGGCGGAAGACATTGGTTTTCTCCCGGGTACGGAAGAGGAAAAGATGGCGCCCTGGCTTGCCGCTTTTGACGATAATTTGGAAATCTTGCACGGCGCAGATGAGTGTTCAAATGGGAGCATCGACTACGTGAAGGAGCGCGCAAATATTCAATTTAAGTCATTGAACTTCATGCGCGGAAGATCATTCAATGGCGCCTATATTATTATCGATGAGTCTCAGGGGCTGACTCAGTTTCAGCTGAAGTCGATCATTAGTCGCGTGGGTTCGGACTCTAAAATTGTCGTGCTGGGCAACTTGGCGCAAATCGA
>ENA-UZXB01018943-UZXB01018943.1-metagenome-genome-assembly--contig:-Day-2-1m-contig-18943_pt1 | contig 12297 bp, 8 predicted proteins | sample MGYA00260339_ERZ794899 | MGnify/ENA metagenome assembly ERZ794899 | reverse complement strand
CACCATCTTTCCTTTGGAAATTTTTACTTCCAATATAAATTTTCTAAAACCAACTTCTTGAGTGAAATTATATCCCTCGTCATTTCCCCAAGCATCTTCATGCAGCATTTCTTCATCAGTTGCATTCAAATTTTTCAACTCTTTTGTTTTGATTCGAATCTTTCCATTGTCCCAATATATTTTTAACATTGGAGGTGCATTGTTATCATCTTCCCCTATTAAATCTCGTTGTTCATTTGTCAAACGTCCATGAATCTGCATAATGATCGTTCTATGGTATTTACCATTACTATCCTTAGTACTTTGCTCCATGGCTATCTTCCCTTTCATGTAGGCCCCATCCTCAAATGTCCAGTTCACATTATTATCACCAGGAACCATTTGCTCTCTAAGCTCAGACCTGGTATATTTCGTATTCTTTGTTTTGGATTCTGTGGGCATTGCATGAAAAACAATCGCACCTTTTAAAGAATCAATGTACATGTAAGGTTTCGCGATCTCATTATTTGCAAAATCAACTATCTCTGGCGGACTAATCTCATAAGGTTTTCCTTTCTCATTCGCTACTGGAAGTGTTACTTTCCAATGACTCAAATCAATATTTGGGAGTTTGATTTTTTTTCTCTTTTTCCTTTTTTTCCTTTTCTTTTTTTTTGTTTCAATAATAACATCCGATTTAGCAGCGTCGCTTTTTTGCGCGAAACAAGTAGTGCTGCTAAAACAAATCATCATTACCAAAAAAAATGACAATTTTTGTCGGATGTTTTTCATTATTGAAAGAATTGAATTATGGTGCCAATGTAACTTTTACATTATCAATCCAAGCATCTTTTGGTGTTACTGCATAAAACATAACTGCAACTTCACCCGTTTCATTTGATGTAAATGGGATTTGAACTGTAGTTCCTACAGTTGAAGAAAACTTTCCTCCAGCGATATATCCAACATGACTACCCAAGTTAGAGCTAATCTCACTTACAGCATCAGCACCATCAGTATAATGTCCGTTCAATACCGTACCAACGAGTCTTCTACCTCCGATTGGATCATCAGCCGAATCGCTTTTGATTGTGTATTCATATTCCAAAATGTAATCCGTATCCGGTTCCAATTGAAGTGCTTGGTATGCATAACGTGAGAAGGCAGACTTAAGAGCACCTGCAGACTGACTTGACGTCCATTTTGCACCGGCGGTTTTACTCCCGTTATCTGATCCATCGTAATTTGACCAAGAACCATCTGAACTAGATCCAAATGGAGTGGTAATTCCGTCTGTAAACGTTGTAAACTTCCAATGGTCTGTCTTTGCCGTAAAGTCTCCATTCAGAATAACCGAAGTTACTGGCTTTGAAAAATACACATTATCCACATGTAGAGTTGCCGCATCATTTGCTGTTCCTCCAGCTCCCAATTCAAGTTTCACTTCACTGAACTGAACAACTGGTGCAGAAAAATCGGAAGCTAAGTCCAAATCTAAAGTAATCCACTCACCGTCAACTAAATCCTGATTGTATACATATTCCGTACCTCCATTTACCAATGAAATTTTCAATTTATCAATTCCAACTGCAAAGGAAGAATGCACATCCAAATGTAGGTGTGTAGCAGCGACTCCTGCCTCAAAAGCATCTGAGACTACGATTTCATCATGGGTAATAGATGCTCCCACTGAGCTACTCATTCTTGAATATTGCAACACCTTGTTACCAGAGGCCGTAGTAACCTCAGATAGTTGTGCGTCACCATTGCCAGCATTGATACCACCCACTACATATCTGTAACCGATCGTAGCATCGTTGTATTCGATACCACCACTGTACACAGACAATACTTCCTCCAAACCAATTGTTGGTGAGCTCGGTGCAGCACTCACTGCTGTCGGCATATGTTCAATTGTAACATCTGCTGTTTTCACAACACTTTCAAGTCCTTCATCAGAGTTTGCAGTTACTGAAATTGTGTAAGTAGCTTGTTGAAGAGTATTTGAATAATCATAAGAAGCAGATTCTCCTTGACCAATCGTTACTGCCTCTCCACCTGCTCCAAAATCGATGGTGTAAGAACTCACACCAATTGCTAATGGCTCTACCGTAATAAACGTACCATCTTCTAATCCATTCGCATCAGGACCCACAATGGCACTGAAACTAGAAAATGATATTTCTGTTAGACCTGGACCATCCGTTGATTCGGCCACATTTTTGAAGTCTTCATCTTCACATGATACCATGAACGCCATTATTAAGGCGGCACCGGCTATATTTTTTAATACATTCATAATTGTTCGTATTTTGTTTGTATAATTTAAATTTACTCCGCGCTTATTCGGCCGCATATACCTTCACATTATCCACGTAAACATCCACATCTGTTACAGCGCTAAACATGATAGAAACCAAGCCCGTCGAATTTGTAGTAAATTCTTGCTTCACAGTTGTATGTGTTGTCTTACCCTTTACCTCATCGGCAACGAATGTTGAAAGATACTCACTTGCTACAGCATCTGCTCCATCAGTAAAATGCCCATCCAAAATGTTTGAAATGATCCTGTTACCTCCTGCTGCAACACCTGCTGCTTCTGCTGGTGTTTTGATAGCGTACTCATACTCCAAAATATACTTTACTATACGGTCAGGATTGGATTCTGAAACAACGATTGGCTGATAAGCATATCGCGTATTCGAACTCAAATAAACTCCTGCAGAAGTAGATTTTGTCCATTTCGCGCCTTTTGTTTTCGCACCGTTATCGGTTCCGTCATAANNTTACCTCCTGTAAATTCAGCGAACTTCCAATCGGCTGATCCACCATTGAAATCTCCATTCAAAATTGTAACTGGAAGCGGAACAAATTTATCTTCTAAAAGCACACTAATCGTGGAAATCGCTTCCGCTCCATTCGCATCCATTGATTTTAATGTAACATCATAACTCGCCTTATCGTATCCATCTACAAAATTGAACGATGGATCTTTATCTGTTGAGGTATTACCCCCACCAAAATCCCACTCATACATGGTAGATTCGGTTGACAAATTCGTGAAATTTAGAATTTTAAAATTCTCTGCATCTGGTATGTAGCTGAAATTTGCTGTAGGCAAACTTTTGTCTTCAATAGAACCAGTTTCCGGTAAATCAAACTCAAAAGCTTCTTCACAACTCACAGATAAAGTGAGTGCCGCAAAACCTAATACTGCGCTGAGAGTTTTTTTGAAAGTGTTTAATTGATATATCATAATCATTCAAATTTTTAATTATTATTATTGAGGGTTTTGAGTCAAAACACCATCACTTAAATTAATTTCTCTTGCTGGAATAGGCAATAATAATCTTCTTGCGTTATAGCTCGTATACCCTTTAGCAGAAGCGTGTGCACCCAAAACAGCATCAGCTACTCCAAATCTTAACAGATCAAAGAAACGATGGTTTTCAAATGCCAATTCTACTCTTCTTTCTAACAAAAGTGCATCTTTCGATAGTACTGTTGGCCGATCAGCAACAGCATCAAATCCAGCTCTCTCTCTTACTTTCATGTAAGAATCTATAGCACTTGGATCATTGGTGTTTTCTCCACCTGCTAAAATCGCTTCAGCGTGCATCAACAAAACATCAGAATATCGCAAAATAACCCAATCATTTCCAGCATTTGCGGGTCCACCTCCATAGGTAGGCAAATTTGAATCTGATATATCAGAACCTTCAGGTAAAAACTTAATTACTTCAGCATCCTCTGGTACAGGAAGCGCAGCATCATCTCCAAAAGCGGCATAAGATGCAGCAGTTCTGTTACCACCGGCTGCGATAAAATCTTCAGCCAAGTTTGGATTTACAATATTCAAACCATCTTGTCTTCCTTGACGGCTGTAGGATGTAAATTCTGCTGAGAAACCTTGACTTTCATCTGGATTACCTGCAATGTATTGCACAGCAAAGATGATTTCATCGTTTAACTCGTTGTAAAAAACATCGCGAAAGTCAGCTTCCAAAGCAAATCCAGAAATCGACTCACACAACTCTTTGGCGCCAACATAATTTGGTGTCGGTTGCGTTAAATAGGCTTTCGCTAAGAGCGCTTTCGCTGCCGCTTTCGAAGCTCTTGATTTGTGAGTATTGTCTAAATTTTCAACCCCTTCTAGCAAATCTTCTTCAATTTGAACATAAATATCAGCAACGGCAACTCTTGTAAAAAGTAAGTCCTTTTCATCTGGTACGACTACTTTGGTCACCAAAGGAACCTCACCATACAACCTTACCAAATTGAAATAAGCGTATGCTCTTAAAAATTTAGCTTCTGCAGTATATTTCGCAATATTCTCACTATCAGCAACAGAAACGTTGTTTAAGATACTGTTGGCTCTAAAAATAATCTCGTACATCGACTGGTAGTAATCTTCTGACTGAAGATTGTCTGGATCCACTCTGTATCTATGGAAATCAGCTCTTGTTCCTTCAAGGGTTTTACTTCTTGTGTTGTCCGAACGGTGCTCTGTCAAAAGATATTCTAGTTGAATCCCTCTGTTAAATCTCGCTGAACTTGACTCTGTATTTTCATTCACACCTTGAATCGCGTCATAAACACCAACTATTCCTGAAGAAACATCTTCGTCTGACTTGAAAAAGTTGTCTACCACGATCGCAGAATCCGGTAAAGGATTTAAAAATTCTTCTGAATCACAGGATACAAATAATGCTCCTGCAACTACTAAAGTTAAATATTTTATATAATTCATAATTATTGCTTTTTTTTGATTAAAAATTGACGTTCAAACCAAGTGATAAAGTACGGAATAATGGCGTACCTGCTCGCTGTGCTCCATAGGAAGTCGGCGTATTGTTACCATCTATATACTCAGGATTAAATCCTTGATATTCATCAGAAGTAATGTAAAGTAAGTTCTGACCTGTAGCGTACAATCTCATAGACGACAAGCCTAATTTGGAAATTGAATCTTCCGGCACAGTATACCCAATATTTACATTACGAAGTGAGAAATAACCTGCACTTTGTACTACGTCATTTGTATGAATTCTAGGCTTTAAGAAAGAAGCATTTGGTATGATTCCCGCATCAACAACTGCTTGTTCATCCGTTGTGCTTCCTGTCCAGTGTGTAAAAAAGTATTGATCCCCAATGTTTTTAACTTCAGCTCCTTGACTCCCTTGAATCATGAAAGAGAAATCGAAATCTCCTAACTTGAATTCGTTTGTCAAACTCCAGACAATTTCTGGGTATGGATCACCCAAAATAGTTTTATCTGCATCGGTTATAATACCATCTCCATTCAAATCTTTCACGATCACATCTTCAGACTGTCCATTGATAGGTATCCATGGAGAATCAAAATACTCATTCGCTAATTCTTTGTCTACAACATAACCGTAGAAAGAAGATATTGGATTTCCTACTGAATTTATCCACTGAGAACTTCTACCAAAACCATCTTCTGTCAGAGCCCCGTTAGAATCTCCGTAATCCAACAACTCGTTTTTGTTTGTAGAAGCGATCAAAGTCGTTGCCCATGAGAAATTCTCGTTCGCAATGTTCTTCGTTCTTAACTCTAATTCAAAACCACTGTTCGCAACTTTTCCTAAGTTTACGATACCGTTGTTAAATCCAGTTACATATGATACAGGATTGTTCAATAACAATTGATCACTTGTTCTCTTGTAGTAATCCAAAGAACCGGTGATTCTATTGTTCAAAAATCCGAAATCCAAACCTGGGTTGAATTCTTCAGAAGCTTCCCATTGCAATAGTAAATTTGCAATATTTTTTGGAGAGTTCCCTGTTGTAATTGCACCATCAACAATCGCATTCGTATTGTCCAATTGTGCCAAATAAGGATATGCATTGATAAGATCATCCCCTACATTAAAGTTCTCTGAACCGGTAAGACCGTAACTTACTCTTAATTTTAAATTATTTAAGACATCACTCTCGCTTAAGAAATCTTCTTTAGCAATATTCCATCCGAAAGATGCTGCTGGGAAATTACCCCATTTAGAATCAACTCCAAATACAGAACTACCATCACGTCTGAAAGAAACGTTGAACAAGTATTTGTCCGCGTATGCGTAAGCAATTCTACCAAAGTAACCAATTTTATTTTTCTCAACATTTACTTCACCTTCCGAAACTACAGTAGTTGCTCCTTGAAGATTTTTCAACAAATCATTTGAGTAACCAGTACCTTTGATCTGGCTAGTTTCCCATTTTCTTTTCTGAATGGTAACCCCTGCCAACGCACTAATTTCATGATCTCCTATTTCTTTTTCGTAGGACAAGGTATTGTCAGAGATCAATCTCGTATTGAACCTGTTTTGTAATTCATAAGCTGCTCTACTTGTACCAGAAGCATGGTGCTTCGTGCCGTCCCATCTCGTTCTCTTACGTTGCTCTAATGTAACACCTAAAGATGTTCTAGCAGTAAGATTATCTGATATCTTGTAATTCAAATAAGCAGAACTCAAAACTTTTGTTTTGAACTCATAGTGCTCTCTTTCAACATACTGTGCGTAAGGGTTTGAATCCCCTGACGTCCGTGGTCTTGAATCACTACCATTATTATCTAAATCCAATTCTACCAAATGGTTTTCATAGAAATAGTCTCCAACTCCCACATTAGGATAGGCATCTCTATTTATAAATTGTAATGTCTCAGCACTGTGGTAAATAGGCAACCAAGGTGATTGACGTATCGGATTGTGTACAGAAGTTGGCAACGATCTCTTTTTGGAATATGAAGGTGTTGCACTGATACCAAATTTCAACTTGTCTGACAATTGAGAATCGATTTTTAACTTTGCAGTGTACAATTTATAGTCATCTGTCAAAACAACTCCTTCATCATGAAGATATCTCAAGGCAGTACTAAACTTTGTACTTTTTGTTCCACCTCTTGCAGATAATGAATGACTTGTAATCATTCCTCCATCAAAGAAAACATCTTGCCAATCTCTATCAATTCCAGTTACCTCAACAATTTTCTGAGCATATTGTGTTGTTTCGGAAAGTGCACCAGTTGCTGCCAACTCTTTGGCCGCCCAATCAGCGACACTCTTTTTATATCCATCACTTCCAAAAGCCTCTTTGAAACCAGTATAGGTATCATAATTGAATTTTGTTTTTCCTTCCTTACCTGTTTTTGTAGTAATCATGATTACTCCATTCGCACCCTCACTACCATAAATAGCAGCAGATGCAGCATCTTTTAAAATTTCAAAAGATTCAACATCATTCATATCGAGGTTTCCTAAGAAATCTGAGTCAACAACAATTCCATCAACTACAACAGCAGGACCAGAATCCGCGGTAATAGATCCAAATCCTCTAATTGTGATCGTGGGAGCACCACCTGCCTCTGCATTGGTTGCTTGTATGTTTACACCCGAAATCTGACCAATCAAAGCATCGTCTACCCTAGCTACAGCAATTTGATCGAGAGATTCATTTTTCACTTTCGATATTGCTCCAGTTAAATGAGACTTTTTCTGTGTACCATAACCTACTACTACAACTTCATCTAAGGAATCTGCAGATTCTGTCAGATTTATATTTAACGTCTTTTGATTTGAAATGATCACAGTTTTTGTGGCATAACCCACATAAGAAAACTGCAATACATCGCCTTCAACAACCTCAATAGCAAAGTTACCGTCAAAATCCGTTTCCGTTCCTTTATTTGTCTTTACAACAATAATTGATACTCCAGGTAATGGAGCTTTGTCTGCTTCCGCGTTCACTATACCCGTTATCGTATAATTTCCTTGCGCATAAAAACAAACATTCACTAACATTATTAACAGTAATGTTATCTTAAATTTTAATTTCATAATTAATTGTTTATGTTTAATGATGTAATTTTTTTTACCTCAAAAGGTAAGTTGTTTTATTCTCCTATTATTTTCCAATCCGTAATATGAAAAGCGCACATCCACAAATCGTTGTAAAAACTGAAGTATTGTGAATGGTACGGTTGTTTTGAATTACGAAAAAAAAGAGCTTATAAAACAGGTGATCACTATTTCTTTTTCGAATTTACTTGGTTCTGATTTTATCCATAAGTTTAGTTTAGTTTTACCTTGTTTACATTTATTTAAATTCCCAATCATCAATTTGGCGTATCATTTAATTGGTTTACCAAATTGGTTTACCAAATATAGTTTTTTTATTTGAAATAAAAAAAAATAATTGTTTTAAAAAAAAGTTGTGCCTTTTTCGCATTTAATCTCCCATAAAATCCTCTCTTATCGGACTAAAAACATCAATTAATGTTCCTTTATCTCGACAAATTGCTCCGTGCAGCACATGAGGAGGTATGTAGACAGAGTCACCACCTTTCACTTTTTTTGTTACATCTCCAATGGTAAAGTCGAATTCGCCACTTTCAACATAGGTCACCTGAGAGTGATGATGTTCATGCGGACTTCCTTCTGCACCTTTCTCAAATTCAACTACGACGAGCATAATTTTATCATCGTATCCTTTGATTTTTCTCTTGACTCCTTCCGCCACTACTTCCCATTCGATCTCCTCTGCTAAAAGAAATTCTTTACTTGCTCCAAATGTTTTCATTTTTTTATAGTTTTTGTTTTGTGATAATAACATCCAACCCAGCTATGATTGTTGTTGTTAATTTCTAAATTGTGTGTTTTGGTTTTTGAATTGTCCTGATTCGCTATAATAATTATTTCTTGTTCTCCATTTTTCTTTGATACCTCAATCGCTGTATACAATTCACTGTCAAACAATACGTCGACTTTAGAAAAAGCACTGTATGCATTGGTTGCTTTCTCTGTTACAAAATTGTAGGTTCCATGCGATTCGATAAGGGACGCAAAAACAGCACTCTTTTTGTTCTTTTTCCTAAAGATTACTGCTGGATTTTTACGCAAATTGTATTCTGGATCATTGGCTCCAATTCTTGCCAAAATAACTTCGTCTCCTTTCTGGGCAGCAGTAGTTAGACTGTAAAAAGTGTTGTTTTGCATCCAAGTAAATTGAAGGCCTGTTGCATCGACTTTTCCCATCCCTTCCATCCATAGATGCTGATATCCGTTATTGTTCCCTAAAGGAAACAATGCATCGGGTGCCTTAATTTCTAAATTTTTTGAAATTATTTGCCCAAAATAATAATAAGGCAGGTCGTATTGATTGGACTGAGAAGCGTTCACTCTAAAAATATCCAACACGTAGGGTTTCTCATCATCACTGTCGTCAATCATAATCATAGTTCGGTGTAACTTTGTTCCAGGATATGCATTGAATTCCTTCGCACTTACAATTTGAAACTTGGGATTGCTAACATCAAAAACATATTTGTCCGAATGATGCTGACTACTGATGGAATATTTACCCTGGAAATGAGATTCCTCATTTTGAACAATTGTATTGTGCGCAATTGTTTGTTTTGCCCATGTCTTGTTCTCTTTGAGGTAACCACCGCCATTTTTCTGTTCTATATTTACAAACCTCGCCAGTCCATAATCCTGGATTACTTCCTCACCGTTTTCATACAGTGACATCGAAAGTTTGTCGTAATGACCATGACTCAAACCTTGGGCGGAGTACTTTAGCAAAAAAGACAGTGCATTGCCGTTTTTATTGCTTCGAACAATTCCCAGCCCTCCTTCATCTCCTTTGGAACCGTCTTTAAGCTCTAACGATTTTTTGATAAACGGCTTTTCCTCACCATTTTTCAAGCCCATAGCCACAGCCAAACCCGTAGCATCTAACTGGACTTGATTTTGCTTTTTTGCTATTGACAATAAAGCGGGATTTTTACCACCATAATAAAAGGCAATATCAACAGCTGAAACTAGAGAAGCTGTAAAATAAGACATTCCTTTTTGACCATCATTCAACGGAAAAAACTCTCCGTCCGCATCCGTCAAATTTAGCAACGCATCTACCGATTTTTTCAATACTCCATTTTTATATTCAAAAATTTTAAGATTCGGCTTCTTGTTTTCTAAAGCTTCGGCAAAAATCAAGAAAGGGTACATCGCATAACGCTGGTAATATGGTCCTTCTGTGTAATAGCCATCTGGAGAAAAAGGAAAATCCAAGTTTGCTAAGAAACCTGCCTCTCCATCTTTGCTGTAAATGAACCCACCGTCGTTGTCTTTTGCATTCAAGTCAACCTCCTTCTTTTGCAATCCATACAAAGCTCTATGGATGAGTTCTTCATCATCTATCACCAACCCAATCATCCCTACTGCAACGTTACCCCAGGTACTGTGGTTGTGCACACGATTGAAATATTGAGGTGTTTCTATCGATAAAAAATCGGCATAAGGCCTGAACAATACGCTGTTCAAATACGCTGTATCTTCTGGTGACAACCAATCGTAAATGCAATCGTATGCTTGACTTGTATACACCAACCAATTAGAATCATTCAAACACTGCCAAAAAAGCTTGCCTCTTGCGTAACTTCTAATCTGCGGGTGTCTTGACAAAGTGGGAAACAACTTCGCGTATTCCATCAACATACCTTTGATATATATTGCATATTTTTCATCTTCCAAAAGCTGAAACAAAACCCCTGCCTTTTGCATGGTTGCATAATTCACTTTGTGCTGTGTATGCGTGTAACCGCCCGCCATGTCTTTTGGAACTGGAACATCGATCCCTTTCAAAATCTCTTTATCTACCTCAAGCCTTGTGTCCTCAAGTGTTTTGTCAAAAAGGGGAATCGCACCTAATTTGGATCGGATTTCTGAAACACTTTTATGCGTTAAAATTAAATTCGGATGTGAATTCGATACTAACGAATCTTGACTCTTTTTCTCATGGCTGCATGAGACAAAGAGAATACACACGAAAAATCTGAGAGAATTTTTTAGAAACCTCAATTGGTTTGATGTCATACTTGAAAATAAATAAAAATAGGTTTTTACTGCTGAATTAATTTCTTAGTGATAGAAGCTTTACCACTTTTTAATTGCACAAAATAAACTCCCTTTGGAAGATTTGAAATATTGATTGTATTGTTTGAAACATCGCTAAACTCCAACATCTTTTCACCTATGATGTCAAAAATTTCAACAGTATCAATGGTTGCTTTTGAAGAAATTTGCACCACGTCATGGGCAGGATTTGGATAAATACCAAAATCATCGCCAAAAACATCTTCTACTGAAGCTGTTACTTCTTTTTTGATCATACTAATATTGTCATAAAAAACTTCAGTACTGGAATCAACAGCACCCATTGCTCGGACATAGATCACAGCGGTAGCATTCGTTGCAGTAAAATCAAAGCTATTGTTTGTAAAAGTATTGTTACTCACACCACCGCTGCTTGGATTGTGATCATTTGTGATCTCCAAATAATAATCTACTCTCGTATCACTTGCCCCATTTTCAAGACCTACTTCGGTTGTAATTTCCTCGTTTAAAATAAAAACTTCTGACGGAACATTTATTGCCTCAGAACGAGAATCTATTGAAAAGGTATATTGCTCTCCTGCTTCTACCACTATTTTTTGATACAAACGACGTGAGGACCCTATGATCGCAGGACTTCCATCATCATACAATTTTACTGATCTTGTTTTCACACCATTTTCATCGTAGGTTCCATCGCTTGAGGAACCTGGTTGTTCGTCTAAATTTCCTCCACCGTTGTATGTGTCACGCAAATAAGTATCTAAAGTAGTATTATTCCAAAGCGCTTTGTAAGGACTCGGAACTGTCGCACCTGTATTGTCTTGCACCGTAGAATTTGGAGTCATGTCAAAAGCATCTGAGTTGTCCCCTGTATTTAAAGTGTACTCATCAGTAGTACCGTTTAAAACAAGTTCCTGTTGACTCCATCCGTAGTTTGCAGTAAAACATGCAGCCATCGCCAAAATATAGACTTGTTTTTTTCTTGTAAAAAGTAGTTTTTTTTTCATTTCATCACATTTAAGTTTAAAAATAAGCGACAAAAATATTTGGTTAACCAATCTGGTTGACCAAATATACAGTTTATTTTCGAAATAAAAAAATGAAATAGAAAGTCTAGAACGATGGCTATTTAAATAAAATTTAGTGAACTCGTGTTGGAAGATTTATACTCAAACGATTTTATCCTAAAAAACATTCATTGCAGGCAAAAGATTATTTAGATATCGGAATTAATCGAGACACTGTTTTGAAATTGTTTTTTACAGTAATTACATACAAACCGCTTTTTAAATTAGAAAGATCCAACTTATAAAAATGAGTGGACTCGTCTATTTCAATTATTTTTTTCCCCCTCAAGTCGCACAAGGTTATTTGATAAATAACTTGCTCCTCATCTGTGATGATG
>ENA-UZXB01006034-UZXB01006034.1-metagenome-genome-assembly--contig:-Day-2-1m-contig-6034_pt1 | contig 12373 bp, 24 predicted proteins | sample MGYA00260339_ERZ794899 | MGnify/ENA metagenome assembly ERZ794899 | reverse complement strand
TTTTATTCTGGAAGATTAGCTTCTTCTGCTGCAACACGCTCTGTCCGTGTTAAATAATCATCACGTGCAGTAACAAGTGTTACAAAGTCAGTTTGGTTTGATGGAATAGGATCCGTAAAACTATCGTCATTCATTAACTTAGTTGTCCACTCTTGTTGCATGCGTTTCCAACAGTGTGCCTTTTTTCCATTTACAGCATTTTGAACCCAATCATCTATGCTCAACAAGTCATTATGCATAATAGCCTGTTCTGTGTCTGTTATATCTACTGTTATTGTTATTGTTGCCATAATTTTTATCTCCTTTAAGATAGGGTTATTTCGCCCGTTATTAACCTAATAAGTATCCCATAAACCAAGTCCAAGAATCATCTACTACAATATCAGGATTTGAACCAACAACTGAACCATATCTAACTCCAACCCATGCGGTATCTCCTGCAGCTAAATCAACGATACAATGTGAGCCTAGTGATAGATATGTTGGATTTGACGCGTATTTTATTGATTGTATTTCACCGATGTTTCCATTGCTAGTATTAATTCGCATCCAATAATAATTGCCTCCTGTTTCTGTACCAGTTAACATACATTGAGCTTGAAAAACATATTTGCCTGCAACAGGTGCTGTAAATTGAGACCCTGAAAAATTACTACCTATATCATATTCTTCACTTGTAAAGGATACTTGATATTCTACGTTAATGGTTGCACCTATAGGACTTTGATTTGTGCCTTTAGTTACGTGAAATGCACATTGGGTTGGTTTTGTAACATTGCCTTCACCATTTATTTTCATAGCAACATTAGCTTCGTCGTACCCAGTAAATAATGCCGTAGTATCAGTATCAGCACTCCCAGCTCTAACAAATAAACCGTTAGCATTTACTGAGTCCGAACGAGCCTGTATTGCCCAGTCGCCCGCAGTGTTATTATAGGCATTAAGTTGACCATTACCAGTAACGCCACCAACACCAGTTGAGCTTCCTCCAACATTTACTTGACCTGTACTGAAAATCCGCATACTTTCTTCAATGGCATTGTTTGATGATTCAGTATAGAAAACCATGTCTGCTGCATCGGCTGCGGTAGAAATACCTCTAATCATTGCTAAACTTCTATCAGTAGAGTTACCAAAGTTTAACGAACCTAAATTTTTACCAGCTGCTGGTGTATCAGAACCTTTTAAATCAAGTAGAGCACCACCTTCATTGTGTGTACCTTCTACAGTAATGCTAGTATCTGTCGCTCCTTCAACATTGTTTGTAGCAGAAATAGTCAATGCAGTACCAGTACCATTATCTGCGATAGAAGATGTACTAGCAGATAAACCTTGNNATACCTTGCAGCCCTAGTGTACCTTGAATACCTTGGAAACCACCTGCACCATCTGAGCCTGCATCACCAGTATCACCAATTGGTCCTCTTACACCTTGGACACCTTGTATACCACTAGGACCTATTGTACCGTCGTCACCTTGTTCACCGACAAATCCTTGCGTACCCTGCGGTCCTTGTACACCAATAGCACCCGGTCCACCAAATCCTTGAATACCTTGGAATGCAGTTGGTCCTTGAGAACCTTGCGTACCTTGATTACCTAATAGACCTTGCGTACCTTGGAAACCAGCTGCATCAGTTCCGGGTTGACCCTGCAAACCCTGCTCACCTTGTAATGATAAACCTTGAGTACCTTGGTTACCTTGAATACCTTCAGGACCTATTGTACCTGTAAAACCTTGTGTTGAACCAGCTTGACCTTGAATACCTTGAAGTGATGGACCAAAGTTTCCTTGTAGACCAATAGGACCAAGAATACCTTGTGTACCTTGTTGTCCTGCACCAGTTGAACCTTGAACACCTTGCACATCTCCGGGAAAACCTTGTACACCAATAAAACCCTGTACACCATCAGCACCTGTGCCAATAGGACCTTGGAAACCTAAATCGCCTTGTACACCTTGTGGTCCGTCATTACCAAGTTGACCTTGTAAACCTTGCAGCCCAAAACCATCATTACCTTGGAAACCGTCAGTACCTTGAAAGCCTTGGAAACCGTCAGTACCTTGAGCACCTGCTCCATCAGCACCTTGCAAACCTGCAGGACCGTCTTCTCCTACTTCACCTTCAATGCCTTGGATACCTTGAATACCTTGTGAACCAAATCCTGCTGGACCAACCGTACCTTGAATACCTTGAATAGATCCTGCTGGTCCCTGAGCACCAGTTGTACCTTGGTTACCAAATCCGTCAGAACCATCTGGTCCTCTTAAACCTTGAACACCTTGTGTAGATCCGGCAGCACCCTGAATACCTTGAGCACCTTCGTCTCCATCAGTACCCGTACCGGTGGTACCTTGAATACCTAAACCAGTTAAACCTTGAGTACCAATAGTACCTTGTAAACCTTGAACAGAACCAGCTGGACCTTGGATCCCTGGGTCACCTTGTTGTCCTTCGTCACCTGTTGTACCAGTCGTACCTTGCGGTCCCGGATTACCTATAAGACCTGGGTCACCAGTTGAACCTTGTAAACCTGGGTTACCTGCAGGACCAGCATCACCGTCAGTACCTTGAACACCTTGAGCACCTGGGCTTCCACCACCGCCTCCAGCGCCACCAATGCTTGACCAAGTAGTTCCTTGAAATCCTTCAAATTGTTGTGATGCGGTGTTAAATCGTAAATGACCTTCTTCACCAGTTGGTCTCTGTCCAGTTGTACCTGCGGGAATTTTAAGAGCTCCAGTTGGACTTGTCTGTGGCGCGATAGCATCAAAGTTATCGTCCATCTCGTTATATGTTAAAGCACTACCCTTATCGCCGCGTTTAGTAATTGCCATTATGTTATTTCCCCGTCATTATTGTAGTATTCACCTACGAAAGCAGTCCAGCCACTTTCATTAGTTATACCAACTCCGTTGTTCTCTATATTTATATAACCGTCTATCACGTAATTTGGCAAAACATATGGTTGTGCTGCAGCCAATGCCGTATCAGTAATATATCCATTTGCCACATAGTTTACTGCAACATATGGTAAAGATGGATTTGCTGTTACGTATCCTGGGTTATCTTCTATATAATCAAAATGGCTATATTCAAAAAGTTCTATCTCATCTCTAGATAATGGAGATGTAAATACTATTTGTGCTTCAATCTCTGCCCTAAGTATAGGATCAGTTTCAGCAGCCAAAGCTGTCAATAATGCCAAGTAATCCGGATTTGATCTCGTAAAGTTTACGAACCCCGTTGCCTTACCACTAATCATTATGTTATCCTGCGTTTACGTTTGGGTGGCCACCAGCAGATGCATTCGCTACGAAGTGACATGCATGTCCACCAGTTGCGTCGTTTAATCTATGTACACCTTTGCCACCAACTTTAACTTTACTTGAAAAGGCAGCCACAGGATCTCCACATTGTGTTGCATCACCTTGTCGGATAACTGGAGCTCCACCACACTTAACTTTGTTTTGACTTGCTACATAATTTGTCTTATGAAAAGGTTTTGGGTGACCCGGAGGTGGACCGTTACAAGCATGTCCAATATGAGTATATGCATCTGTTGTGACTAATGGCATTACATTATCCTTTTACTAAAAATGCCTCAGAACTAATCCAAGGCATTCTATTTAGTTTATTTATACATACTTATGCTACATCTTCGAGTATTTGTTCTTTCGCCATAATGTACTCCTTTACTAATCCGGAGCGAACAATGTCATTAATCCCAAATCTTACAACGTCAAAAGACGGTATAGCATATAAGACTTTTAGGAAATCGTGTAGTCCTGTAATGTCTGCGCGATTTCTAGATGTTGCGAGATCGTCTTGCTTTGTGTCTCCACAAAATACAATTTTTGATGATTCTCCGACCCTTGTAATAATACTATCAAGTTCGTGATAAGTCATTGACTGACATTCATCTACGATTATGATTGCGTTATCAAAGGTTAATCCTCTGACAAATGATGAAGTTTTAAACTCAATCATTCCTTTTGATTTCATTAGATTATATGCATCTTTTCTATCGAATAGATCGTTTACGATATCGGTATATGGTGCTTCAAATACCGCTTCTTTCTGTGCCTGAGTGCCCGGCATAAAACCTTGCTCCCTAGTCTGAACTGCAGATCGTATTATGACGACTTTTTCATACTCTCCTTTCTGTAGTACATCATTGAGTGCCAAGTATGTAGCACACATTGTTTTTCCTGTACCTGCTGTTCCGATGGCTGCTAAATTATATCCTTCGTTATACGACTCGAATAAATCTGCCTGTGAGGGCGTGAGTGGTCTTATTTTGCGCATTGAAAACTTAGTGTTTAAAATACCCATCATATGATCTTGATCTCTTTCTATTCTGCGTTTTTCCTTGCGGGATAGTCTTCGCTGTTTTGCCATGAAACCTCCTTGTGGATACTACCAAGTATTGATGTTATCCTTTTTGTGATGATGTTGAACATTTCTTAGTACATCTCGAAATCCGTCATCAGGCTTTCTAAGGCCTAAACGAATTGGGTCACCGATTGACGGTGGCCTTCCAACTAATTGTGTTATGTTTGGATTGTCTGTAAGGAAAGTTTCCCTCTCGGCCATAGACATGATCGAGTCAAAAATTTCATCTGTTTCAATATTCTTAAAAGTGTAACTGGGCAATTAAACTTCCTTCCATGGTTGTATTTATAATATCAGTTCGTAAATTTCACGCCAATTTGCAACTTTAATTGCATTTCCACGATAATTTTTATTATGATCATGTTGGATTAATAGAGAGTTTAAACCAAGTTCTAGACCGAGATCAGCATTCTCTTGCTTATCTTCAACCCAGAAACATCCGCTATCACGGTATGGTTCTAAAGCTTCATCTTTGTCACCGCCACATTCTAAGCAAATCACTTCTTCAAAAACCTTTTTACCAAATAGTGCTTCAAGGTTTTTAGTCCGTAGTTTACCAGCATATTTATCTGTAGACAAAGATGTGATACAATGAAACACAAAGCCATGTTCTTCATGTAACTTACGTACATATTTCACTGCATCTCGGAATGGAGTTAACCAACCAATTGCAGCTGAACAATTAAAGTACTCACACATTTTCTTTGCATCATCATATGACATATCAAAAACTTTACCCATATCATAAAGACCATCGGTAACTGGAGTATGACCACGTTGTGCCATCCATTTATAGAAGGAGTATTGCCAATCAAGCAATACCCCGTCACAATCTACAAGTATTAGTTTTTCGTTTAACTTCATATTATATTCTTTCTTAACTTAAGCTGCGAAACGTGCTTTGATACCACGCTCGTCAGTCTTATACAATTTTCCTTTAGACTCATATACGAATGAGTATTTTTGAGCACGTGTTTTATACTCTACAAGTTTATCACCTGCGTTATTTTCCATTTTTAGACCAAGACGATCAACTTCCATTTGAAGAATTCGGTCAGTCATAGTAACTGCACCTTTTACTTTTGCTTGGACTTTAATATTGACTTCAGCATCTGAGAAACTCATGTTTCCTACAGAGATCTCCAAATTAGTTTCAACGCCATATGCCTCAAGCAATGCTTGCATTTCAACACGAAGATTGCGAAGTGTTGGTTTGTCGAATTTTGTGATAGTCTTTGTCATTTTATTATTCCTATTTGTTTTCATTTGATATATACAATATAACTGATTCTATTGAGAATGTCAATAGTTAATTTCATTTAATTTAATTTATCTTCCACTAATGACCACTTACGGTTTTCTAGATTTTCAGTTGAAGCAATCAACCAATCTTCACCATCATAAAGGTAAAGGTACTGAGCGCCGGTGTAGCAGTCGCCATTCTCTATGAATAATTTTGGAGTAAGATATACTGAAGGTTCTTCTTTGTGAACAGCTTCAGATTTAGAGACTTCCAAGTCAGCTTTTAGACCAGAAAGGTAACCAGTTTCAGCAACTTCTTTTGCTTTTTCTGGAGTGTTAAATGAATCTAAAAGAAGACGGCCATTGTATTCTACATAGCCATCATAGTGACAATATGTAGTAGCAACTGTACCGTCTTCTTTAATATAACCGATCATTGATGAAGTACCCATAGTATTGATTCCTTTTTGTTTACCTTATAGAATCAATATACACTATTAGAACTCAAATGTCAATAGTTATTTTCGTTTCATATCAACTTTTTCATCAAAAGTTTTGTTCTTTTCTTCCCGTTTGTTTCGCTTACGATCTCTGCGATTTTTAAGGCGTTGTTCTTTCAACGATACATCATCGTCTCCTACCTCGTCCCATTCATCGTAATCTTCTCGGAATTTTTTAAATGTTTTTGCCATAGACCTATTCTTCTATTAAATTTGGAAATGCTTCATTTACGACTGCTTTAGTTAAACCTTTTACTGGTGTTTTAGAGATCATATGATTAGCCAATAGTTCGGCATCACCATTATCTACATCCTCAAGTAAACTAATAAACAGTCCTTCTCGTTTAATCTGATTTAAATTATCATATCCTCCACCTTTGATAAAAATATTAAGTCTTCGGGCTTCTCTAAATAGTAATGATTTTGCCTCATCTTCGTACTCATTAGGAGTCCAAGGTGGTGGCGTATCAGGTACTAAAAATTCAACCTTACTATCATATATATTCTTTAACACAACTTGCAATGGCTGAGATGTATTTTCCTGCAGCCATGCAACTTTGTCACTCTTACTTTTAATGGTAGAGCAGTGGTTAATTATTTCTGAAATTGATCTACGTATTGCCATTAGAAATCCTGTATATCTGAAACTAAGTTTTTAAGTTTTTTCTGAACAAAGAAGTTAAACAGTTGAGACCGTCCAATATCTTTTTCTTGGTTAAACTCAGAACGAATTTGATCTTGGTACTTTTGAGGAATTTGAGTAAGGTCAATCATCATTTTGTTTCTATGAAAACGACGTAGTGTTTCCTCGTCCATTTCATCTGTGCCACCTTTATATTGAGCAAGACGTTTCTGAGTCATTGGTTTTTGTCTCTGTCCAATTGCTAAACAATTATCTGGAGATAAAATATTGGGTACACCGTCACCAGTATCACCTTTTAGAATATGTTCTTCAAGGTATGTGGTTGGGTTGTCATGTTTAATCCAACGCTTACGAATTGGGTCAAACTGTTGAACATTTGCGTATTCTTGAAGCTGAATGAAATCTTTATCAGCTGACAAAACTAAGAATTGTTCTGCGCCCATATTTAGTTCAGTTCCATGGTCGTGAATAATAGTACCGATAACATCATCGGCTTCACAATGGTCAATATGAATTACTTTGTATGGGAAGTGCTCTCGGAGCTCATCGCGAATAGTATTCATAATACTAAAAAGGTTGTTCCAATCCAAATCAGACTCGTCGCGTGATTTTTTACGGTTACCTTTATAATAAGGATATGCTTCTCGGCGCCATGTATTTTTGCCATCAGCACATATTACGATTTCACCAAAGTCTTTGTGAAACTTTTTACGGTTGTGTCGTATTGAATTTAAAAACATATGACGAATGATGTTCTCGTCAATGTCGATGTTGTGGTGGTTACCAATACTCGCGAATAGCGAGGCTAAGATAACCTGATTATAGTCTACTAATATAGCCATTTCTGATTCTCATGTTATAGTTTAATTTATAGATCCATTCTAATCTATATCTTCATCAATGTCAACGGTTATTTCTTGTTCTTCCCTATAATCATCAATATTGATTGAATCTCCAGCGAAGTCTTGTAAAGGGTGATGTATCCCGTACGTTGACAGGTGTAGTGATTTAATTGCCTCTAGTACTAAAACCATTGCAGGGAAATGTTTATTTGTCTCTGCAGGTCCTTCTGAGGTAAAGATACATCCAGCTCTAATGAGCTCTGTTAATACATATTGCCAAAGTGCTTCTGCAATCTGGTCCGCATGTCCCAATTTAAATTCAAGCAGCTTTTCAGCAACTTCTTCTTGGGACTGCGGTGGACCATTTTGCTTGTCTTTTGGAAATTCTATAATATCAGCCATTTAGTTCTTTCAATAGTTTATTCCAACTATTCGTAAAAATAGGAATACTGTTCTTGGATAAAAATGCTCTATCCGTTGTAGTAAAACGTTTAAGGAATTCGTTATCTTCCTTTTGCGTATTCAATACTTGGTCAGCAATACTATAAGCAGCATTTGCATTTGCGTTGTTATCCTCACTGTAATCATACATTAATGTTTGACCACCTGATACTTCTGTTAAAGCGCCATAGTTTGGATGGATACATAACACACCAGATTTAATTGCTTCAATAAGAGCAATACACGACGTTTCTTTCCAAATATTTGGATATAAGAATACATCTGCAGATTTCAATGCTTTAATGATTTGAGCATTTGGAACTGATCCATGGTAAGTCATGTTTGGATGGTTATGAATAGCAGTAAACAAATCAACATATGGTTCATCTCTATTTGCCCAACCATATATAGCAAATGATGAATAGACATCGAGATGGATGTTGTCGTGATGTTTACTGAGTTCATCAAAGATTGGATATAGTAATTCCAATCCACGATGTGGAGTTGTATGGTAAATAAATCGTACTTTACCTGTATGACTCATATCCTCTGATGCAGAGAATTCTTTCTCTACTGCATTTGGAATTACTGTACATTTTGCGTATGGTAGGCCTGGGAATTGAGTAATGTACTGGTCTCGCTGCCATTGTGATACGAAAACAAAATGGTCAAATTTCTTCCAACCACCTTTTAATAAAATATGGTTTTCTGGATCTTCAGCAAGATCGTGGCAGTACAAAATATTTAGTTTAACGTCATTAGGGATTTCCCTCGGACGTGAAAAATGAATTGCTACGTTTGATAGCAAGTCAAAATCAACATTGTCGAGTACGCGTTTGCGCATCATTTCAGTTCCACCTTTTGAGTTTTTAGACAGTTCTGACTCGACGATATGACCTTTATGAATCATACTCATATGTTAGCTCCAAATTATGTATTGATTGATAGCAAGCTATCCCATCGGAATGAACGCCAGCCTTGTGCTTCAAGATCAAAGACTGCTAGTACATCTGGGTTAACTTTGCGTGATTGTTTTTCCTGACCTTCTTCAAGTGGAAGTTGAGGAGGAAGCATTGAAGCTTCAAGTGTACAACGCATTTCGCGCCTGTCACCATTCTTTTTTGTGAATACTACATTGCATGGTCCTGCGACCAATGATGCGATTGTTTGTTCTTTGTTGATTTCCATAATATATTCCTTTTCATTCTCAACAGTTTTATTTATACTTAGTCAGTGTATTCAAGTAATTTTAAATCTTGGTTTAAAACCTTGAACGATATGTCAGCAGTATCTTGTAATGGATCTATTCTCATGTGAGTGATAAATCTATCGACATACTGAAATTCTTTTCCATGTTCTATTGCGATGTTCATTCCTTCAAAAAACGTTTCTATATCGTAGGGGTTTTCATAAAATATTGGTTTGGTTGCCGTTTTAGGCTGCTCTGCTTTGCGATCCTTTTCCATAAAACTCTTTCTTATGTATTTGTTCTAATACTGAATAAAATGATTCAATAGAAGAATTGTTGTGAACTCTGTAAGTTTTTACATTAAACTTATGGGGTAACACATACTTTTTGTTTATTTCTGTACGATGGGAATTTATGTATTCCTGTTGGACATCGCCATCAAAATATCTTCGAGAGTCAGTAGAATAGTCACAGCCATCTCGTGTAAGTTGAACAAGTACGAAATTGTTATCTCCAATTTTATTTATAATTGGTATGAGTTCGTCAACAAAGCCACCATCAGAAATTGCGTAATTTTTATTCAAATCAATTTCGTCAGCAACTTGTTTGCCAAAGTAATCCAAACCACGTTTAGGTTTTACTATTGTTTCTGATACGTATATCATAGCTTCACGGCATGACATATGACCAAGATCCATATGAGGAACTTCTTTTACGCTACGATCATCATAACGTTCCATAAACCAGTCATAATCAACACCAAAGTATTTTGCTGTTTCTTTATATAATTGGTATTTAAACGAAAGATGTTTCCAACCTTTTTCCTTAAAGTAATCGGCTGCAGCATCTTTACCTGACCGAGGAGGACCATTAAATAAAACTATCATGCAAACGTGTCTTCTACTATTGCATTGATTTCAGCACATGCTTCTTTCCATTCTGAGGGTACCATACCTGACAAAATAAACTCACGGTCTTCAGTTGTAAGATAAGGCATAACCTCATGGATAGATGCGTAACCACCTTGGTACATTGCCCAATCTTGTGGATCTACAGGGATATTCTTTTGGCGGACTTTGCCGCTATATGCTGATGAACGTTTGATGATCATAATCTGCTCCATGGTTTGATTCTTTTGTTAATACTAATATAAACCAAGTATTATGAAATGTCAACCATTATTATCGTCCATTAACCATTTTAATCCCTTAACGTGGCTGCGGTGGATTTTTGCTTGGCATATGCCGTTGTAGTATGAATCATCTAATAGAGCATGGCGTGTTATTTGCTCGTAAAGTTCGAGGTAACCCATTTCACCCTTTTTATCACAAAGGTGGATTATCTCTCGGTAAAAATTACCTGTGCCTTTTTCCTCAACCATAAGTTTGACTTCTTCTGATGAACCATAGTACTTTTGCCAATCTGACTCAACTATCTTTGTTCGTCGTCGTTTCATACCCTTTAGTGGTTTGAGTTTTCTTTTTGATTTGAAAATCTTTTTGCCGATATATTTTCTATCGTTTGAACCGTCAGTGATTATATAAACAAATCCAATATAATCACCAATCATTTCAGAGGTGAATTCCTCACCTTTGTAGTGCCACATATAATAACTCCATAGTAATAGAGCTATTTATCAATCTATACAGATTTCCTCTTCGTCTTCATATGTGACCATTACTTTTAATGTTTGGTTATCATCTTGCAAGGAAAGCCATACGCGTTCAACATTATGTTTGGCATATGACCTTCCTTTATTATCAATTACTTCAACTCGAGTAACTTTCTCTAAATCAATCTTGCCAGTCATATGTATACCACACTCTCACTTTCTCATTAAAGTTATCACCAAAGTTAGCAAACTCTGCCATTGGATAACCTTCTGACATAAGCCATAAGTTTAAACTCCACGGTTCCGGCAGCGGATTTGGTAATGCTTTTGGAAATCCATATGCCCACCCTTTAGGTGGATCTACCCACGTTGTTTTCATATCATCTCCTCATGTTTGCGATGGCAACAGCATCTTCTTTACGTGTAATGGGAACACCATTACTTTTGTGCATTTGACCAATACCGATAATGTAATCACCAGTATATTGCGTGGCTTCTCTTGCAGGACCGTTCTCAGCAATTTTGTTGCTGAGTGGTACTTTGTTTTTAGATGCGTAATCTGGAATTGTATTTGTATTCCGAGCTTTGGTTTTACCAACACCCATTTTCTTAAGGAACTTCTCGTGCTCGATTGCAGCCAAACGATCCTTTGGTGTTAGTTTCTTTTTCATCTTGCCGTGGACTTGAACTCCACGTATCATATGCATACTCATTCTGTATATCTCCTCGGAACTGCGGACGCATCCCATACATAAGGACAACGTCTCTCATCGTCAAAAATCACCATGTCTTCTGGACCAACTTCAGAAAATACTCTGTCGTCCATTCTACGGTGAAAATATGCAGGACCACCAAAGATCCTGCGTGCACGTTGATACTTTTCTTCAGTCATACCAACGTAGTGTACAACTCTAACCATTTTATATCCTACTACCAGTAGGCGTCAACCCTACGGTCTTCTATTTCACACTCAACCAAAAAGTCAAAAGACTCTTTAATATATTGAGCACCATGTGTTTCTGATAAGTCAATATACATATCAGATGAAACACCATTCCAAAAATCTTTTGTGTTAAACCCACTTAAAAGATTATTTTTATTTGCGACTGCTTTTTGAAAAGCGAACACGACGTCTTCAGTAATAAACTGCATCGTATTTAAATTAGTCATTTGATAAGACATTATTTTACTCCCCACTGAATTACGTCAGCTGAGTTATCATCATTTGAAACTGTTGTTATAGTATTCCAACTAGAATCATCGACGGTGTAGTTATCATCACCACTTGACTGAACATATGCAATAGCCGCTACTAATGCTTTTTTCTTAGATGAATAAATTCCTAATGGACCATCGTGAGAACCATCTACTTGATATACGTTAAAATTTGACATATTATATATTCCTTTATTTGTTGATTCTAATATACCAAATATAAACAGGAATGTCAATAGTTAATTTCATTTTAATTTCATATTTTTTAAAGTTTCAACAATTTCTTTACCGA
>ENA-UZXB01004336-UZXB01004336.1-metagenome-genome-assembly--contig:-Day-2-1m-contig-4336_pt1 | contig 12377 bp, 8 predicted proteins | sample MGYA00260339_ERZ794899 | MGnify/ENA metagenome assembly ERZ794899 | reverse complement strand
AAGCAAACAGCTGTGGTCTCTGGGATCTATTTTGTAAATCAAGAACTCAACTCAAAATACGTCTTTAGTGATTTAAACTTTGCCAGAAGTCTCTTGTCTTTAGATAGCACGAAAATTTCTGCTCTAGAAATAAAACTTGCTCCAAATACCTCTGCAAGCAAAACAAAACAAAAAATAGCAGCCTTGTTCAAAGAAGAGGTGCTCATAAAAACCCGCATACAACAAAATGATGCGCTCTATAAAATGCTAAACACAGAAAACATTGCTGTGTACCTTATTTGCACCCTAGTAATGATTATTGCCTTATTTAATGTCATTGGAGCTATTATTATGATGATACTTGACAAAAGAAAAAACATTAAAACATTATATAACATGGGTGCAACCATCAAAGAAATAAGAAGTATTTTCTTTTTGCAAGGCGCACTAATGACGCTTTTGGGTGGAGCCCTAGGAATTACCCTAGGAATTATAATCGTATGGCTGCAGGCGGAGTTTTCCCTTTTATATATAACCCCTAATTTGCCCTATCCAGTAAAACTACTAGGGTTAAACATACTTATTGTGTTTTGTACTATTTCTGGCCTTGGGCTATTGGCAGCCAAAATTGCAGCAAGTAGAGTAAGAGAACAACTACTAGAGTAGCTTATACAAACTGATGGTCTCCAAATCTCTCTAAGACCTCATCAAAAGCCTTGAAAACATCTTGGCTATGATCACTAGTCACCATTTTCATGCGGTACTCTTTAAAATGAGGAATCCCTTTAAAATAATTTGTATAATGCCTTCTGGTTTCAAAAACCCCAAGGACTTCTCCTTTCCAGTCTATGGCCATTTCTAAGTGGCGTCGGGCCGCCTCAACCCGCTGCTGCATTGTGGGAGGGGCTGCATGAGTACCTGTTTTAAAAAAGTGTTTTACCTGGTTGAAAAACCAAGGGTTTCCTATACTTGCGCGCCCTATCATGGCGCCGTCAAGACCAAATTTATCTCGCATAAGCATGGCCTTCTCTGGGCTGTCTACATCTCCATTCCCAAAAACAGGAATGTGCATGCGTGGGTTGTTTTTAACATCTGCAATAGGGTGCCAATTTGCCTCTCCTTTATACATCTGTGCTCGAGTTCTGCCATGAATAGAGATGGCCTTACAGCCCACATCTTGTAAACGCTCTGCTACCTCGACAATTTTAATAGAGTCTTCATCCCAACCCAACCGTGTTTTTACCGTTACGGGCAACTTAGTATGTTTTACCATTGCCTGGGTAAGAGAGACCATAAGATCTATATCTTTTAAAATACCCGCACCAGCACCTTTGCTCACCACTTTTTTAACAGGACATCCAAAATTAATGTCTATAATATCTGGGCCACTAGCCTCCACAATTTCTATACTCTTTAGCATAGACTCCAAAACAGCTCCAAAGATTTGAATCCCTACGGGTCGCTCTTTTTCATAGATATCTAGCTTCATAACGCTTTTTGCGGCGTCACGAATAAGCCCTTCGCTGGAGATAAACTCTGTATAGACAACGTCTGCGCCCTGTTCTTTACAAAGTGCTCTAAATGGGGGGTCACTTACGTCTTCCATAGGCGCAAGTAATAGCGGAAATTCACCAACATCTATGTCTCCAATTTTAGCCATGTGCTTTACTCATAGTACCGAGCAGTTTTTTATTCTTATTATATATTGCAAAAATAGTAAAATTATGTTCTGAATCTTTCAAAAAAAACAGCCCGCTTTAGTTGAGCCTGTCGCTCTCCTTTGTGGTGCTGGTGCGGTTGTTGTCTTGAAGTTTTGAGTTCCCGAAATTGTAGGTAAAGCCAACTCTAAACAATCTAGATTCTGGCCTGGCAAAATAACTATTGTCTTGATTTGCATATCTTGAGGCAACAGGAATGTTGTTGGTGTTAAAAATGTCATCTACGCCAATGGTGATGCTGGCTTTTTTATCCCATATCTTTTTCTTAATAGAGGCAGAAAGATTAAACTGATTTTTATAGGTGTAAGAGCCAAAAATAAGATTTGAGATATACAGCATTGTAATATCACTGGTGATATTTGCCTGTTCACTTACAACAAGGCCACTGTAGATTTGTCCATAAAAACCATAAGTGTTTACAAGGGCTTTTTCTTGGGCGCTTTGCTGAGCTAAAAACTCATTCTCTATAAAAAATCCAGAAGTGACTACCTGCAAATACCACCATGAACTTACCGATTTTGCGTAGGTTAGATCTAGGCTGTATTGGTAACCCTGTAATAAGTTTGATTCCAGATTTTGTAGTACCCGCATAGTATTGTCTTGAAATCTTAACTCCTCCAAAGGGTTTTGAATGTGCCAATAGTAAGCCTCCAAAAACCACGTGTTTTTATACGTGTAGCTTACGGTGTATTTTGAGTCTATTTCTGGCACCAGATTTGGGTTTCCGTCTGTGTAATTATTTTCATTAATAAAATATCTAAAAGGATTTAAACTCTCATAACTTGGTCTGGTGATAGACCTAGAGTAACTAGCGCCAAAGCTGCTATTTTGATTGGCGTCATACAGCAGTGACATGTTAGGAAACAACTCAAAATAATATTGACTGTTTACTTGTCCCGCGTTTTTTGAAGCCCCTCTTACATCTGTTTGCTCTGCACGCAAACCAAGGTCTAGACTCCATAAATCCCACGCTCTTGATATAGTAAAGTATGCTGCAAAAATATTTTCTTGATAATCAAACTCATCAGAGAGACTTTGGTCTACTACTGCCCCTTGAGTTGTTTGATTAAAAAACTCCTGAGTGCTACTTATTTTTATATCACTGAACTTTAAACCCCAATCAAGGGTCCCACGGGTAAGGGGAGCGCTAAGGTCTATTTGCCCTGTTATAATAGAACTATCTTGAGTGCCATCTGTTGTAAAGTCATTGCTTCTTGTTTGCTCGCCAGTGGGCAGAAAATATCTAGTTTGTACGTTTTGTGATCTATCTGCGCTATAGCTTATGTAATTTGCCTGAGAAACTATCTGGGCTCCACTATCATCATTTTTCCAACTATGATTTGCATTAAGCGAAATGTTTGATGTATTTCTAATAGAGTTTCCTTTGGTTGTAAAGGTAGAGTCTAGTTGCTGGGTGTTGCTTGTGTTATAACTAAGTGCTTGGTTATTAAAATCCTTGTCTGGAGAGATAAAAACAGACGCGTTAATCCCAAAGGTATGTTGCTGGCTTGCTTCGATGTCTAAAACCACATTTGCCTGATGGGAGTTGCTGTTAGTTTCTCTAGTAAAATAAGAGTCTCTATATCCGCTTGTTGTGATTTCATCGGGTTCAAAAAAACGCGTATTATTTTGATCTTCTTTAAACTCTTTTCTTGGAGCGTATGAATAGTTTGCATAGCCATTAAGCCACTTGTTTTTGTAGAATTGAGAGGTCGCTATATTGTATTTTGCATACACAGATTGCTCGTAAGTGGTTGAGGCAGAACCCTTATATCCAACAGCAACAGCCTTTGTGGTATTGAGGTTTATTACCGTTGTTGCATCTGCATCATATTTTGAAGATGGATTTGTAATTACCTCCACAGACTTTAAGAGTGTTGCGCTTGTGCTTTCAAGTAAAGAACGTGTTTCCTCACCAGAGAGATAGACTCGTTTGTTGTTTATGTAAATAACGGGGCTGTTATTTTTTACAGATATCCCTTGTTGAGAGACAACAACTCCAGGGGTTTTTTTAAGCACATCTAAGGCGCTCCCGGAAGCAATAGACGTATTTTCTATATTAAAAACAAGCTGCCCTGGCGCTTTTTGTATCGTTGGTCTTTTTAAAGTAATAACCGCCTGGTCAAGCATCTCGCTGCTTTCTAGAAGAACAATAGCTCCAAAAGATACTGGATTTATGAGGTTTACTTGCCTAGTCTGTGACTGAAAGCCTATAAAACTAAAGTGAAGGGTTTAGCTGCCGTGTGCTAAGTTTTCTAGCGTAAAATTTCCTGAGTCGTCTGTGGTGGTTCCTTTCACAAAAACAGCGCCAGAGGCGCCTTTCTCCTCAGAGACTTTATTTGCTAAGACCGTGACAAAAGAAATAGGGGCGTTGTTTTGGTCTAAAACAGTTCCCCTTACAGTGCTTTGTTGACAATAAGACGTTATTGGAAAAAGTATAAAAAACAAAAACACTGCCTTTATAGCGCTATAAAAACCCTTGAGCCTTTGGAGTGAAAAAACTAGATTATATTGCATAAATAGGGGGCAGAATTCATGAAGCTTAATTTGGCGCTACAACAAAGATGTAGAATTATAACCAAACATTTTCATGGTTTTGCTAAAAATCGATTAAAGGTATGGTGTGTACATGATGGCCTTTTGTGGTATCTTTACAGCCTTAAATTTGCTTGATATGCTTGCAAATTATTGTTTTCAAACAACAAGCTACATGAAGAACATTCGCAACTTTTGCATTATTGCCCATATTGATCACGGTAAAAGCACCTTGGCAGATAGATTATTAGCCGCCACGGGCGCAGTTACCGAGCGTGAATCTCAAGCGCAATTGCTTGACAATATGGATATAGAACGTGAACGCGGTATTACCATAAAGAGTCACGCCATACAAATGAACTACACCCAAGATGGCCAAGAGTATGTATTAAACTTAATTGACACCCCTGGCCATGTAGATTTCTCTTATGAAGTCTCTCGCTCTATTGCTGCCTGTGAAGGCGCGCTGCTAGTGGTAGATGCTGCACAAAGTATACAGGCCCAAACAATATCTAACTTATACCTTGCTCTTGAGAACGATTTAGAAATTATTCCTGTGCTCAATAAAATAGACCTTCCGTCTGCTAATCCAGAAGAAGTAACAGATGATATTGTTGATCTTTTGGGTTGTGATCCAGAAGAAATCATTCCCGCTAGTGCAAAAACTGGAATTGGAATTACAGAAATATTAGCTGCTATTATAGAGAGGGTTCCTGCCCCAAAAGGAGTAAAGGAAGAGTCCTTGCAGGCTTTAATTTTTGATTCTGTGTACAACCCTTTTAGAGGCGTCGAAACGTATTTTAGAGTTTTAAATGGAGAAATTAAAAAAGGCCAACATATTAAGTTTATGGCAACGGGAAAAAACTATTATGCAGATGAAGTTGGCACCCTAAATTTAACACAAACACCAAAAAAAGTAATTTCAACAGGTGATGTTGGGTACCTTATAACAGGTATTAAAGAAGCCAAAGAAGTAAAGGTTGGTGACACCATTACAGACGCTAAAACTCCAACTACAAACATGATTGAAGGGTTTGAGGATGTAAAACCAATGGTTTTTGCGGGTATTTACCCTGTAGATACAGAAGATTACGAAGAACTGCGCGCCTCTATGGAAAAACTACAACTCAATGACGCATCGCTGGTTTTTGTGCCAGAGAGTTCTGCAGCTCTTGGGTTTGGATTTAGGTGCGGGTTTTTAGGGATGCTACACCTTGAGATTATTCAAGAACGTTTAGAGCGAGAGTTTGACATGACTGTTATTACAACGGTGCCCAACGTATCCTACAACGCCTTTACCAACAGAGAGCCAGATACAGTGCTTTTGGTAAACAATCCAAGCGATTTACCAGATCCCTCTAAGATAAACCGAATGGAAGAGCCTTTTATAAAGGCAACCATTATCACAAAGTCAGACTTTGTGGGTAATGTTATGTCTTTGTGTATAGAAAAGCGCGGGCAAATTACCAACCAAACCTATTTAACTACAGAGCGTGTAGAACTTACTTTTGACATGCCTTTGGCAGAAATTGTATTTGATTTTTACGACCGCCTAAAGACTGTCTCAAAAGGATACGCATCTTTTGACTATGCGCCCATTGGCATGCGAGAATCAAAGCTAGTGCGCCTAGATGTTTTGTTAAACGGTAATATTGTTGATGCCCTGTCTTCTTTATTACACCAAGACAATGCCCAAGATATTGGAAGAAAAATGTGTGAAAAACTTCGCCAGCTTATCCCAAGACAACAATTTGATATACCAATACAGGCAGCCATTGGCGCGAAAATTATCTCAAGAGAAACTGTAAAAGCAGTTCGTAAAGACGTTACTGCCAAATGTTATGGAGGGGATATTTCTAGAAAAAGAAAGCTTCTAGAAAAGCAGAAAAAAGGAAAAAAACGCATGCGCCAAGTAGGTAATGTTGAGATTCCACAAGCGGCTTTTATGGCTGTTTTAAAACTCAATGATTAACCCCCAAGTTAGTTACAAGGCAGGGCGTCCAGCTCTGCGTAGGCGCTTTGATCCATGCCCGCGCAACCATTATTTATATACGCTAGTAATGCTGCCTTATACTCATTACAGTTTTCTGTAGAAGGATCTTGATTGTAGGCCTGGGCTGCATCATTTAAGTCAGGGATTGCTGTTATACAATCAAAATTTCCTGTTTCGGTGCCGTCACAACAAACAAGAAAAAAGACAAAAGCGCCTGCCATAAAAATTGCTTTTTTTATTTCAATAAGGCGTGTAAACATAGCAGTTAGATTCTCTTGGTGTTCTTTATTATTCCTGTGATGGAGATTGTGGCGTTTTGGTAGTCATTACATCTTCAAAATCCATAGGCCTTCCAATATAGGCAATGATAGTTTTTTCTTCTATTGCACTGTCTTTTACCGAGCCTACTAGGCTAATGACACCCTGCGGGTTTTTTACAAATAAAGCAATAGCATCTTGGTTGTCATTAATCAGGTCTATCATGTCCTTATATATTTCTGGACTTGAGGCTTGAACCTCTTGTATGGAAGGAAACGCCTCGGCAACACGCATTAATTCAAGATAGTCATGGGTGGGGCAAAACAAATCACTGCTCTTGATTTTTTTACTTCTCAACTCCTCAGAGCTAATAAGCCTGTAGGTGCCATTTTGGCCAAAATCTTTTCCTAGCTTATCCATGGCGTATCTATTAATAACATCATTGCCAGTCATTGATAATAAATATCCCATGTCACTGAGTTCTATATTGTCGCTCAAATCGTCATTATAAATATTTGCAGCCAAGGCGTCAATGCCCAACTCTTTTGCTTTCTCTACATTTGCTTTGTTGCTATCTATAAGCACCACGCGGCGATTGTTTTTTTGGAGATAGGCAGCAATTAATCTAGAAACGCGAGACCCTCCAATAATCATAATCCCTTCACTCTTTTTCAAAAACACGCCCAAGAGTGAGGCAACCATTCTTGCTGTAGTTGCGTTTAAGAGCACCGTAACAAGCACCAGTCCAAAGACAAGGGGGGTAATGTATTGTGCTCCAGGGACACCCATTTCAACTAGTTTTGTCCCAAATAGAGAAGCTATACCCGCCGCAACAATACCACGAGGGCCTACCCAAGAAATGAATAATTTTTCGTTAGTGTTAAGGTCTGAGTTTGTGGTGCTTAAAAAGACACCTAGGGGCCTGACAACAAAAATAACCACCGCAAATAAAATGGCTGTTTCCCAGTTGTATATCAGGAGTAAATCATCGATACTAATATTTGCAGAAAGCAAAATAAATAAGATAGATATAAGAAGTACACTTAGTGATTCTTTAAAGTATAGGAGTTCTTTTAGGTTTGGCAGATCGCTGTTTCCTAGATACATTCCCATCACAACTACGGCCAAAAGACCAGATTCATGAGCAAACAAATCACTAAGCACAAAAATGAGTAGCACCATAGACAAAGAGGCTACGTTTAAAAGATAATGAGGAATCACTTTTCTTTTAACGGCGTGATACATTGCAAAACCTCCAGCCAGACCAAAAGCAAAACCAATTACTATGATCTTTCCAAACTCCAAAAGAGCGTGTTTGGTGTAGCTGCCCCCAGATCCGTGGGCTTGTGAGCCTACCTCTTCTAACCCTTGAACAGGAACATTTACACTAATAAAACCAAAAACTAAAACAGCTACAAGGGCTCCAATTGGATCAATTAAAATACCCTCCCATTTTAAAACTGCTGATACGTCTTTGCGCAAGGGAATGTTTCTTAAAATAGGTGTTATTACTGTTGGTCCCGTAACAATAATAAGCCCAGAGAACAAAAAAGAAACTTGCCAATCAAGGCCAAGCACATAATAAGCTGCCAAACCGGCTCCAAAAAAAGTAACAATGGAGCCAAGACTAATAAGTTTTCCTATAACCCCCCCTACTTTTTTTATTTCGCTCATCTTAAGGGTTAAACCACCTTCAAAAAGAATAATACCAATAGCTAAGGAAACAAAATAAAACAGGCTCTCTCCCGGGAAGAAGCCTTTTTGTGAATTCCATATAGGTTGTATCCATTGTGTGCCGTCTTCAGAATAAAATGTAGATAGCGGACCAACTGCCAAACCAATTAAAATAAGGGGTAAAATGGCTGGAATTTTTACTTTCCAAGCAATCCATTGTGCAAAAATTCCTAAGATGATAATTCCAGCAAGCTCTAACATAAGTGTCTTATTTATATGCAAAGTAGAAAGAACCCCTGAATTGTTAAAATTATTTTAGAATAATTTTAATCTCTAAGGCCATGATGTTTAAAATATTTTTTTAAGATTTTAAAAAAGATGTATCTTCCCCTTCCGATACAAAAATGCTAAAAGAATTATCGTTTTGAACCAAAAAAATTTCAACACCATCGGTATTGGGGTTACCTTCTCCCCAAACTTAAAGGCAAACATTTGCCAGAGTGCTCGTCTTGCCTTGTTGTTTAAGGCCTCACTGGTGCTCATTCATGTTGGGGAGGCTTCTAAGGAGAAAACAGCAACCTTTGATTCTCATCTAGCACCTTTTCTAAAAGACGGCCTTAGAGCCAAAGTAGTCTTTAGCCCAGGAGAACCTGTTGGGGCAATTCTAGAAAGTGTTAAGCAAAACGGGGTAGATCTTTTAATTCTAGGAGCACTACAGAGAGAAAATTTTCTAAAGTATTACATCGGTTCTATTGCAAGAAAAATAACACGAAAAGCAAGCTGCTCTGTAATGCTGCTAATAAACCCCTCCATAGAACCTTTGCCCTGTAAACACATTGTTGTGAATGGCCTAGAGGATGAAAAAACACCCCTAACAATAAGCGCTGCTTTTTTTGTGGCTAACGCACTCTCTAGCGAAAAAATAACCATTGTGGAAGAGGTCTATAATACAGATATTGGAAATGTTCAGGACGACAAATCTTTGAGAAAATCTACCCTTTTAAAAGAAAAGATAAGCCGTCGTGAAGATTCTAGGATACAAAAAATACTAGAGGATATCCCGCAAACGCACAAGAAAAACAAACTTGTTGCTACCCAGCCCATTTTTGGAAAAAGAGGATACTCTATAGGGCATTACGCAGAAGTTGCCCGGGCAGATTTATTAGTGATGAACGCCCCCAAAGCCACTGGTTTTTGGGATCGGTTATTTCCTCACGATTTAGAACATATCTTAACTGAGTTGCCTACAGATATATTAATTATACAATGAGTTCTAAAAAAAATAACATACACTCTTTTTTTAGCGAACTTCCAAAAAATATTTTTTCTGGATTTGTTGTAAGTCTTATTGCGCTTCCTTTAGGGCTAGGGCTTGCCATGGCAAGTGAGGCCCCTCCAATCTCAGGAATTATTGCCGCTGTTGTAGGGGGTTTAATGGTGTCTATTTTAGGAGGAAGTCATGTTACCATCTCTGGCCCTGGAAATGGCCTAGTGGGTGTGCTATTAGTGGCAATAACCACCTTAGGGATTCAAGGGGCTTATGCAGCCATTATTTGTTCAGGGGTGCTTTTAATCTTGCTTGGGTTTTTGCGGATGGGAAAACTTGCAGACTTCTTCCCCTCGTCTGCTATTCAAGGAATGCTTGCGGCCATCGGGCTTATAATTCTTGGAAAACAGTTTCATATCATGCTTGGAAACAAACTCTCCTTGGATGGAAGTGTGGATTATCTCCTAGCAATTCCAGAAACGATTCAGGGTGCTTTTACCTATGCAGATTCGGGGCTTACCTTTGCTGCTGTCTCTGGTATATTGTCTTTAGCTATTATGGTGTTTTATTCTAAAATAAGAAACCAATACCTGCAACTCATCCCCGCCCCAATGTGGATTGTACTGCTCTCTATTGGATTTAGTTATTACTATGAAATAGTATTACAGCAGCCCAACCCTATTAATGCCATGTATATGATCTCTGGGATACCCTCTGCCCAACAAATAGTGGCAGATATACCCGTACCAAGCTTCAGTGGTGTTGGGAGTTTGTCTTTTTGGACCAGTGTGCTCGCCCTGACTCTCATAGCAAGTATTGAGTCTTTATTAAGTATTAAAGCTGTGGACAAACTAGATCCTCAAAAAAGAAGAAGTAATGTAAACAGAGATTTAAAAGCTCTTGGGCTGGCAACTGTTGGAAGTGGGTTTTTGGGTGGCCTTAATGTGGTAACCGTGATTGCTAGAAGCTCTGTAAATGTAAATAATGGAGGAAGCAATCGTAGCGCCAATTTTATGCACGCTTTGTTTTTGGTTATTTTTATCGTGCTATTTAGCACCCAGTTAACGCGCATACCACTGCCTGCACTTATGGCAATACTGGTGTATACCGGTTACAAACTAGCGTCACCTACCCTTGTTCGAAAAATATTTTCTGTAGGGAAAGAACAGTTGCTTATCTTTTTTACAACACTTCTGGTTACCTTGTTTGTTGACTTAATTACAGGAATTATTGCTGGGGTTGTTATTACGTTTATTATACACGTACTTGTAAACAAAGGAGCGTCTTTTTTTATTAGAAACTTCCTGAAGCCTAATGTGCTTATGTTTCAGGAGAAAGAGAATGGAAATTACTATGTAAGTGTTAAACACTTTTGTAGTTTTTTAAACTTTTACAAACTCAAACAAAAGCTAGAGGATGTTCCTCAAGACAAAGATGTTGTGGTAGATTTTTCTATGTGTCAGTTTGTAGACCACACGGTAATGGAAAACATCAGCGGATATCAAGATGTGTTTGCCAAGCGTGGTGGTCACTTTGAGGTTATTGGCCTTGATTTACATGGTACAGATAGTAAGCATCCTTTTGCGCTGAGAAAATTAATTCCTGGGCTTAAAAAAAAGCGTGGTGCGCTCACAAAAAGACAATTAACTCTTCAAGAAATTTCAAAAGATTTTAACCTAAAATATGAGCCTGAAAAATTAGAAGATATTCGTTTTTTAGACGGTTTCAAACATTTTAGCACCAAACAAATAGAACGGCTGTACAATCGGTTATTTAACACAGAAAACACCTTTAAGCTGTTTGACATAAAATACTCAGAAGGAGAGTTTATTGCAAAAGAGGATGTGCGCACAACAATGCTCCATATAGAGCTTGACGCCGCTATTCCTCGCTTTACTTTAGACCAAGAGGGATTTTTAGAAAAGGTGTCTTCACTTGCTGGTTTTAAGGATATCGCCATAAAAAAACACGCAGATTTCAGTAATAGATTTTACTTGCGTGGTGATGATGATTTGGCAATACAACACTTTTTTACCGATACTCTTGTGCTCTTCTTTGAGAGCAATCCTTATTATCACATAGAGTCTAACGGGACTTCTATACTCGTGTACTCAAAAGAGAGGGTTGCTGGGGTGAAAGAAATAAAAAGTCTTCATGACTTTGGAAAACGACTTCAAAATGAGTTACTTCTTTGTACACAAAACAAAGTATAGTCTATTAATAAGACCGCAAGCATTTTAGCAAACCCCGGTGTTTTTGTATTTTGCATCTCTATGAAATTACATCCTATAGAAGCTGGAAATTTTAAACTTGATGGAGGCGCTATGTTTGGTGTTGTTCCAAAAACCTTGTGGAACAAAACAAATCCATCTGATGCCAACAACATGATAGATATTGCGGCGCGCTGCTTATTACTTGAAGAAGGCAACAAGCTCACCTTGATAGATACCGGGATGGGAGATAAACAATCAGAAAAATTTTTTGGATACTACCACAGGTGGGGCGATCACTCTTTGGAAAAGTCCTTAAAGAAGGCTGGATTCCATAAAGATGATGTTACAGATGTATTTATGACACATCTACATTTTGATCATTGCGGGGGCAGCGTTGATTGGAACAAGAACAAAACAGGGTATACCCCCGCGTTTAAAAACGCACATTATTGGAGCAATAAAGACCACTTTAAGTGGGCTACAAAACCAAACAGAAGAGAAAGGGCTTCTTTTTTAGAAGAAAACATTTTACCCCTGCAGCAAAGTGGGCAATTAAGGTTTATTGAAGGCCCAAATTGTAGCTTTTCTAAAGAAAATGACCGTTTAGATTTCTTAGAAAAATCTGAACTGGGTTTTGGTGTGTTTTTTGCAGATGGCCACACAGACAAACAAATGTTACCCACCCTTGTACACCAGGGAAAAACAATTGTTTTTATGGGAGATCTACTCCCAACAGCAGG